>CEPX01053207.1_pt1 | contig 12113 bp, 13 predicted proteins | sample 361361 | NCBI WGS metagenome assembly CEPX01 (sample SAMEA2619974, study PRJEB7988) | marine metagenome | biome: marine biome (ENVO:00000447); feature: mesopelagic zone (ENVO:00000213) & marine oxygen minimum zone (ENVO:01000065); material: "saline water (ENVO:00002010), including plankton... | reverse complement strand
GGCCAGGAATATCTGTGGCCGTATCTTCCCAAAGAGCTCCATGGCGACTCCTTAAACTCTAGGAGGGAACAATGGAAAAACTGTTGCTCGCGGCGATGGAAGCGGCTGACAGGCCCTACAGCGGCATGGGCTTCGGGTTCTGCCGTCGTGATGATGGCTTTGAGTCGCATTTCTTCACGGATGACTTCAGCGGTCCTTGGGCCTGGGGCAAGACGCTGGGTGTTAGTGCTCAAGCTGCCCTTGCTGCATTGAAGCGAGAAGACCCCATGCAGCTCAATGCCGACCCCCCTATGGCGGGACGATAAGCCCTTCCACGTTGTCTTCCACGATGATAACACTGGCGACGGTGGATGTGGTAATGACGAAGTCCTTCGTGATGAACGAGTTGTCTGCCCCGGTCTCCATCAGGCTGACTTCAATGCTTCCGGCCTTTATCCTGCTGATCTTGCAAGGCCCGCCCTTGGTGAACAGGTTGGTGAGAGTCAGCTTGTCTATCTTGCCGTTCACCCCAGGAGTGGGTGCCTGGATCTTGATCTGGTCGTAGGTGCCGCCTTCAGTCTTCATTGAAGCAGCCCGGTTTCCACCCCCGATACCCCGCCTTCTAGGAGTCCCCGGAGTAGGGGAAAGAGAGTGCCCATCGGAATAGTTGCCAGAGATAATGAGCGTGTGGGTCTCCACGTCCGACATCTCGAACGTCGTGCAGCGCCAGCGGTCAATGACGAGCTCGCCAATCTCCAGGTAGGTCGCAGCCCCACCTACGCCACCGACCACCACCACGTTGGTCTCCCCCGCCGGCAGGACAGACCCGTCAAAGGAAGTCCCTACGTGGACGCTGTCTATGACTATCTCTCCCACCGGGACGGTGCCCAGGTCCACTCTCAGGGTGTTGTCGGCGTCACTGTAGACTACCGGCACGTCTGACGGTGCTGTGTAGACCCCGTGGTCACCCCGGGAGAAGGACGGATTGGATAGTAGGGTCTCGTTGACGACCACAGCCGCCCCTGCGGTGGAGCCCATGGTCAGCAGCCCTATAGCTGCGGCTGGAGAGAGTCCCAAAGCCCGGAGAATCGAGTACGGGGTCTTGAGAAGGGTGACCAGCGCCCGCCACTTGGCAGACTCTTCGCGGATGTAGGCTACCTTCGCCGCAACCCAGTCCCGACGGCGGGCCATTGTGAAGTAGAACTCTCGGGGGGAAGAGCGCAGAAGGCGGACCTGGGCAGAGAGCCAGCCCTGGAGCCATCGGGCAAGGCGGCAGGACCACTGCCGAGCGAAGCTAAACCAGCGAGGGATAGGCATACCTCATTGTCTCACGAGGTTCAACCACGCGGGTACTGGAGGTTCCGCGAAAGGTTCCTGGAGGAATCGCTAGGCCTGTCATTGCTGCTACTAGTAGCTTTGAGACCGGTTACTGGTAGTCCCGAACTGTTGGGGCCGACTCAGATCCAGATACTCCTGCACCTCGAGGACCATCTTCTCGTATCCTCCGTAGACCCTCAGGAGCTCTGTGACACCAGGAAACCGTTCCTCCCCAGCCGCAAGCATATCCTCATACTCTTTCGATTTAGTTCCGCCCGTGGCCGCCTCTAGCGTTTCTTGCTTCTCCATATCTTCGTTCGTGTGCCCTCCCACAAGTCCTGAAGCCGCTTCAGGCCCTGAGCCTCTAGCCTGTGACTCTCAAAGGCCTTCGACGTGGGGTCGTCCGGTCCCAGCCCTTGCGCCGTCGCCTTCATGTTCTCGATGCCGGCGAGCAGCGACTTGGCCCCACCGTCACGGAACCACCGGGCTGTCTCTCGGCGCCACTTGAGCCGTCTGGCGAAGTACCGGAACCAGCTCATGGCAGCTACCGAATCTCGCGCTCTACCGTCACAACGGCTATGCCGGTACGTTGGGCGTCTGCGCTTGGCGCTGTAGGCCTGTCGCCACCCGTGACTTCGATGCTCTCGCCCCACTTGATGTCCCGCACCTTGACGTAGATGTCGGTGCCGCCATTCAGATTGGCGTACATGAAGGTGGGCAACGTGGCCAGGTCACGGGCTGCTTCCAGCGTGGTGATAACCCCTTCGACGTTGCCGTGCTCTGTTGTCTCTCCCAACTGTACGGTAGCTTCAAGGTCAACCTGGAAGGTGTACCTATCGCGTACACCAGGCTGCTTGACGTACTCCACGTCCAGAGACCGCACACCGGGCGTATTGGTGGCAGTTGTACTGCGCTGAAGGTCAAGGCGAATGCCATCGTTCCGGCCGCTAGCGCCAGCGCCACTGGCGTAGTCCAGAGTTAGTTGCCCCGAAAGGAAGTCGCCCAGGTCGGTTGTGGTCCTGGCAGCGTCGTTAACTCCATGCGTGGCGTCCACGTACTCGTCGCCGGCACCGCCCGAACCGCCAGAGCCTGCCGTCAGGTCGGCCGCGTCAATACTTGCCCGCAGCCACGCGGCGTTGATAGTGGGCTTACCGCCATCGATATAGGGCAGGTCGATGTACCCATCCTCTTCGTAGCTAATCGAGATGCCGGTCTGCGGGTCCACGTCGCCGTTCTGTAGCTGTTTGGCGTCGCTAGTGTCCGTACCGGTGTAGACCGCGTAGCAGATATCGGCCGCGTCCAGGTCCACCCAGTAGAGCTCCTGGTTAGCCGTCCCGTGACGCCGGACTGAGTGCCAGCCGTCACGCGGGTCGATACTCGTTCGGCAGAACACCCGGCCGTGACGGGAAGCTGCCCCTCCTCCTACCGCAATGTAGAGCCGCTCCCCTGCGGATTTCATCCACCGGACGCGGCCCAGGGACTCGGCGACAACCCCGTCGCCCGCATCTAGGCCCAGACCGTGAGTGACGATTCTGGCATCGCCCTGCACCTCCAGTGACGCAATGGCCGCCGCCTGGTTGGTGGCTGCGCCGTATGGGAACCAGATAGCCCCCTGGTGAACCGTCGCCCTTATGCCATTAAAGCTGTTCCTGGGCATTGAGAAAACCTGGCGGAAGGTCCAGGTGGCAGGAGCGGTATCAATCATCCAGATACCGTTGTCGGTGAAGACGTAGAGTTTATCAGCGCTGTCAATGTCGGGGTACACCACCAGCCCATTCACGCCAGCCCCTGACGGGATGTCTATTCCCTCGTCCGTCCAGACGGTCCCGGCAGTCATATCGGTGGTACTGAAGAACGTTATGGTTCTGTTGTCCTCGTGATAGACCGCCGCAACCAGCTCGCCACCTATCTCGACCAGCAAGCCATCGGAAAAAAACATATCGTCGGCGTCGACCGTACTGGCTAGAAGGCCTGATGTTATCTCCCCACCGGTGGGGGCGGTCCAGGTTACGCCATCCGCGGAGTACCTGGTTAAATGGGAGACCCCGCTCGCGCAAAGGGCAACCAGATGCTGCTTATACGGCAGCACGGACAGGCCGACAGAGGTAACCGCCGTCGCGATAACAGTGCCGCCACCACCCCAAGTCGTTGTGCTAAGCGACCGGGCCACCACGTCAGTGCCTGAGTCGTCGGTCCACAACGCCCAGAGTTTTGCCTGCCACTCGACCGAATCGCACAGAATTTCCAAGCCGGTATGTGTCAGGTCAACTTCGAGGATGGGCAGGGTAGCGACCCGCCAACGGGTATCGGCGGTAGCGTCGCGGGTGCGGAGATACTCTCGGGGGTTATCGGCGTCAGTCGCAAGGATGCGGTTGCGGCCTATGCCGCCGGTGAAGGGGCCAAAACGCAGGGGGGAGACGTAGTCCTTCTCTTCGGCGATCTGCTCACGCTTGACCCAGTCGCCGTCCCGGAAGGGCTTCAGCGCGTACCCGATGTCGCCGTTGAGGGCAACGTGACCGACGGACACTTAGACCACCCTTACGTAAGGGACTTTAGGTGCTGGCATTGGAGCCAGGGAACGGGACTTGCCCTGTACCCACTGGTCGTAGCGGTCCCGATAGTCGGCCTCTTTGCTCTTCCACTCCTGGTACCCGTCGGTGCCAAAGCCAAAGGACTCTGCCCGCTCTGCGCACAGGTACTCGCGGGTCTTGTCGTACAGAGGCTCCATCACTTCACCGTCGTACTCGACGGTGTCGGTATCGGCAGAAACGGACGAGAGCATGTCAGAACCCACCACCCGGAGAATCTGCTTCTCGTTAGGGCTGACTGGAAGATAGAGGCTGCCCCCTGAGCTGGCGCCTGCCACCGGGGGCACCCAATCATAGTTAGATATCGGGTCCCAGTCCCCTTCCAGGGCTTCGGATGGCCCCAGGATGGTGATGAGTTCGTCCACGTAGCAACTCATCGCCGAACCTGCGGCTATGACGATGCCTGCCGTGATAGTGCCGCCGTCTGAGTCCGTGCCAAGCGAATGAGTTAGCCGTTCCCAGCCCCCACCTGAGTGGGCTGTACCGGAGCCTGGACTGGTAAAGGCAGTCCCTGCCAGATGTGCGGCCACTACTGATGCCACGGTCGAGTAGACCCAGACTGAAACGTTTACCTCGACATCTTCGGTGGCTATGTCTAGCGTCGGCGAGTCGTGCAGGAACGTAACCTGGTTGGTCGTGACAGTAATCCGTGCTGAGCTAGAGCCTCCCATCACAGCGTAGTTGCGCGGGCCTGTAGTTTCCTCTTCTCGGGTGGCTGAGCCGCCTGTGCCCGCGATTGTCCAGTCCACTGGCGTCGTGGCATTTGTCCAATCTTCTAAGTCAGGGTTGTTGTTCTGGTAGATGTTGCCTTCAACAGAGTTGGCACCTAGCCGGTGGCCCAAAAAGACTCGGCGGATGCGCCGCACAGTGCTCGGAATGGTGTACAGCGTCTGATTGGGCGACGTGACGAGCAGCTGGTGGTCCCGGATAATGCCTATCTCCGGGAAGCTGTCCTGTCGGGCACGGTTGAACGCACGGCGAATATCGGTCGGGTGAAAGCGGTGCAAGGCCCCTGCGGCCAGGTTGGCGCTATCGTCAGAAAGGTTGCCCCCTCGGACGGTTATCTGGCCAGGGGTGCCGGAAGTCTCCCCTGCATAGTCCTCTACCCGCTTGACGACCCCAGCGTTGGCATTGTCCTCCAGTATCAGGTACCAGCCATTGAAGTGGTCGTTGTTGGGGTAGCGGTCAGAGAGTTCCGTGGAGACGACTAGCGTATCGGCGTTGATAGCCGTCGTGACAGTGAAGTCCTGAAAGCCCAGGGGCCGGGCTATCTCATTTCGGATGGTGCTATACGCCAGGGTCGGAATTAGAGCCCTCCAGCAGCCAGGCGCTGCTCTACACTTCGCTCACCACCTGCCACGCGCACAGCGACGTCCTCGTACTTACCGCCGGGTTTGAGTAGGTCTTGGATGGATGCCTTCTCAGCGTCGGTGTAGTCCCCGCCTTGTGCCGAAGTAGCCCACTTAATCGCCGGGCCATCGGTGCCCCACGAGATGGACACCAAGTTAACCCGCGCCCGGAGTTGAGCAGCGGACTTCTTGGCGAGCTTCTTAATCATGAAGACCTTGTAGTCAGCGCCGGGTGCTACTTGGCCATCAGGGCCCAGGAAGTTCTCGGGGGTGGTGGTAACGTACTCGGCCAGGCGGGCAGCTGACAACTTGTCCAGCTCAGCTAGCTGCCCAGAGTTGAACTTCTTCCGGTCTGTCGCGGTGAAGCGTGCCATAGGATTGCCCCTTTAGAAGGCCGACGTATCGTTTCCAGTTAGAGTCGAGCCGGTGGAGCCGTCGTTGATAGCGCCGTCGAGCCGATTGCCTGAGACGACCACGTCATCTCCGGCAGCGGTGAGCTCGATGGAGTCACCCGTCTGGTCTTGGATGCGGTTGTTGGCAATGACTGAGTCATCCGAGGCGGCGCTGCCGTTTATACCATCGCCGCCGGCATTAGCAATGTGGTTACCGATGACTCTGGCGCGGGCCCCACTAATCTGTATCCCAGTAGTATCTGCCCCCAGGATAGTACAGCCCTGAATGTCAACATCAGCGGCCACAGTGGCGATGCCGAAACGGTCTGAGTCCACCACCAGTACGTTGCGGACGTGCCAGCGGACGCCCTGTACGAGGATGGCGTCTACATTGTTGCCGCCGCCAGCAGTGCAAAGGGCCGCCGCGTTCTTGACTGTTATGTCTGCCCCTGTGCCAGAGAAGCCGTTCCCGGTGCCGCCATTCACCAAGGTGCCATGGCCCCCGCCATCAAACATGCCTTCATTCCCATTAAACGCGACGCCGCCGAAGTCAGCGTCATTCATGCACTGGATATAACCGTCAGTGCCTGAAACGGTGAGGGCGGCCTGTAGGTCAAAGCCAGGGCCACAGAGCCACCCGACATTGGCACCGGATAGCGTGCAGGCCGCCTGGATGATGACCCCCGCCTCAAACACCCACAGGGCGTCGTTGGTGGAGACGGTCAGGCCTGCAGCATAGGTGCCCGCCTTGACATAGACAGTATAGGCGCCACCATCCAGCTCGTCGTCGGCTGCCTGGAGAGTGGTGTAGTCTCCACCACCCGCAGCGTCAACAACGGCATCGTAGGTGCGGGGATGGCTATCTTCTATCCACATATCATCCCCCTAATCCGAGTAGCTGACGTACAGCGTGGCGTCAGCCGCGTTACGGATGAATCGAAACTGGTTGAGCTTGTATCGCCCGTCCTCAAGGTGAATTCTCCCCTCAGCCCGCACCAGTTGGCTAGAGGTGGTGGCATCAGAACCGTCATTCTCCATGTGGATGGCGGCGCCCGTGACAAAGATAGTGGCGCGGGCGGCACCGTTCGGGATGCCGATATTGGCTACGCTGGCCAGGCCGATAGAGGTGCTGGAAACTGCGAGGGTATCGGAACCAAGTCCGGTGCGGGTCAAGTTCGACATTGTTCACTCCCTTCCAGGGCTCACCGCCCAATGACGAGGCGGCTCATCACCCATCTACGACGCAGATTGTTAAATTAGGACTTTTGTTTTCGTCGCCTTTGCGCCAGAATCCGCTGAGCCCGTGCTGAAACCTTGCCCGCACCAGTTGGCTAGCTAAGGCCTTGCTCTCGGCGGCGCTTCTCCATGTAGGGCTTGATGCTCACCTTCTCGGGTGGCTTGTGCTTCTCTTCTATCTTGGCCGCAACGCTGTCTTCGGTGATGTCGTCACGCCCCAGCTTCTCGCGTACTTCGTGAACGTACTCCTTGAGCTCGCTATGCTCCATGCCTTCAACAGCCGGGATGACTACCGACATATGACGGCTGGAGACGTTAGTCCGCTCCTGATACTGCTTTGCGGGGGCGACCTGCTTTGAGTCGAACCGGATCGCTCTCCGGCTGTTCTGCGGGTTCTTCTTAACTATTATCGTTATTCCCATCTTCTTCCTTTACCAAGCGATAGCCCCGGTTCTCCAGGGACTTCAGGATGGAATCGACTTCGCCGTCGGACAGCGGCCTGGGGTCTTCCGGCTCGTCTTCAAGCCGCATGAACTCCAGCTTGTAACGGTGGTAGTGATCTTCCCACGTTGCGCAGTTCGACGGGCAGTTGCAGATGCTCGTCTTCTCCCCTGTGGGGAACGGGCCCCTGACGGCCACTGCCTTCCGCCGCTCACGCTCTATCGGGTCCGGGTGCTGGCTGTCCTGTGCTTCCAGGTTCACGTACCAGGCCAGCGTCCCAGGCGGCTTCATCATGAAGCCCTTCGTCTCCGTGTAGAAAATCTTGGCTGACGGGTTGGCGGCCAGCGGATGGGTATACATCCCATCCTTGGGATCCCAGTACCGATGCTTCTGGCCTTCTTGCCTGACCTCAAACCGCGTAGGGCCCGTTCGCTGTCTCTGCTGTACCATGTTGGCCTTCCTGGGCGGCGGCTAGCCCACTAAGGAGTTGGTTCCGCCGCCCTTTAAGGTGTTTTGTTTCTAGTAGCCCGGAATGTCCAGGTTGATGGTGGCGTACTCGGTGGTAGCCCCGATGTCGATGACGGTCCCGATTGAGGGGTCGTTGACGTTCGCCTCGTCCCAGTCAACGGTCGTCACGGTGCCGTCGGTCGTCTCCGAAGCCCTGACAGGCGCCAGGAGTACCAACGTGCCTTCCGCCATCACCATCGCGGGGCCCTTGACCTGCAGCCAGCAGTAGTAGTTGGCCGTTACCGCCCGCATCGTCACGCCCACAACAGCCGCCGTCGGCGGGCTGGGATGGATGATGACCTCGTCGAGCTTGTGCTTGAAGAACCCCAACGTAGTTGCCGCGGCAAGCGCTACCTGGATGGTCTCGCCCTCCCGCAGGTTGACCGTCTGCACAGCCGCTGCGGCAGCCGCTGCATTGGCCCTGGCTTCCCCGGCTCTACCTGCTCGGGCTATGTGGTACAGGAAACCCTCTCCGGCGTCGTCTTCGATACCCACATAACCTTCGTCGAACTCGTCCTCGACGGTGGCGTTGGTGGCTCCCAGGGTGGCGCTGATGGTCTTAGACCCTATGGCCTGTGCCTTGTCTACCGTCATGGTCATCCAGGTGGAAGTCGGTACCTCCGACTGGTAGACATGACCGGCCACTCCAACGGTCCCGCCCATCTGGGCATAGACCCAGGTGGAGTCGGCCATCACCATCTTGGTGCCGAAGTCGTGGCGCTTGTACTGGTGCTCCTGAAACTGCTCGCCCCACTTGCCGTATATGATTCCGCTCATGTTCTTTCTCCTTCTTTAAGTCCCCCAGGCGTGCCTGGAGGGGGAGCGGCTCAGTGCCAACTCCCCCCTGGCCAAGGCCCTTCTTTTGGCCTACTTTTTGCGCTTCTTCGTCTTTCCCGTGTTCGGGTATCCCTTGCCTTTAGGCATCAGCCACCCCTTTATGCCGGCGCGGTTGCGTCGTGGAACAACTCCACGCCCGCCGCGTCCAGCCACTCGGCGTAACCGTACTCGCCTACAATGACGAGTTCGTCGCCCCTGGCGGACGCATCTCTCTGTGTCTCTTCGGTCGGCTCCAGGGTGATTGCCAGGAAGATGGCGTTCTCGCAGAAGACGCCGCCCTTCGCGTCAGGGGTCGCGTCTATTTCGATATTGCCGTCTTCCCACACGCTCATCCCATAGAGCTTGGTGTTCCCGACGTAGTTCTCCGTCAGGTACTGCCGGGTGATGTCATCGGAAATCCCGGCCCCGATGGCGTTGGAGGCTGCTGGCACCAGGTCGTCAACGATGTCCTTGATGCCGTAGGGATGCAGCACGCAGTGGACCGGCCCCATCCCGGGCTCTATCCCGCCCTTAACGAGCGAGCGAGCGGAGATAAGGTTGCTGATTGCCAGAACAGTGCCCGTCCCCGCCAGGGACGTGGAGAAGCTGTCCATCTGGCGCAGCAGGTCCAAGTCGAGTTTGTAGGAGTAAGCACGTCCGCCCTCTCCGGCCACGGTCCTCTCGAATCCTGCAGGAGCCCTTCGGCGCATCCTGTCGGTAAGCTTGACGAAGACCCCTACTTCCGTAGGGTCTATCGAGACGTCAGTGTCGGTGACCGTCTCGAAGGACGTGTAGTCCGTGCCTTCGCTCAGCTCAACCGCATTCAGGGTGCCGAGCTTGGGGACATCGATGGGCGAGCCCCGGTGCTCCGGCATATCCACGCGGGTTACGAGATTGGCCATTGGTACAGCGTGCCGTGCCGTGAGCCGTATGTCAGCTACTATGACCTGGATAATTGAATCCAGGTCGGCAACGGTTGTGTCTGCCATTGGTTGCTAGTTCCTTTCGTTGGGACTAATAGCCCCGAGATTTCTGGTATTGTGCGGCGTCTATCTCGCCTCTATTGAAGGCTGCTGCAGCTTCTGCTGGAGTCCTGTTGCTGCCACCGGAAGAGCCTGGGCCAGTATCTAGGTCCAGAGCCCCGGTCTCGTCCAGGAGTTTCTTGCGGGCCGCCTTGGCTGCTTCCTTCGCTACGGCGGTCTGCTTGCGGTCGTGAGTCCGACCTGCCTTGAAGACTATGCTGGTGGCTTTGCTCTTCAGCTCCGTTAGCTTGACCATGTCACCAGCCTTTGCCGCGTCGTTCCACTCGACCCGAACCTCTTCAAACTCTGGTGAGCGGTGCAAGTCCAGTAGCGGCTTGCCTTCGGAGTCCGTAACCTCGGCAACGTCCGAGACGGTGTCTTCCAGAAGGCGGTCATGTAACCGCTGAAAACGACTTGACGCCTGGGCACTCTGGCCTTCTTGCAGTGTCTCCTGGAGTTGTGCCGGAACTCGGTCCCGGTCATCCTCAGTGACAACATTGGACAAGATGCCAAGACCCTTCACCACAGTCTTTTGCCCTGCGGCCAGCTCTTGGAGCAAATCGTCTCGCTCACGTTCCTTCCGTCGTGTGCCATTGAAGGAACTGAGTTTGTGCTCCAGAGCTGCCTTCTCTGCCCGGCCCGCTTCGTAGAGAGACTTATAGTCAGGTTCTGCCGGGGGCGCCCCTTCAGTAGGCTCTTCCGTCTCCGCAGTCGCCTCAGACTCTATGGCCTGAGTGTCCTCCGTCTCCGGGAAGGTTTCCTTTACGGCACTATCCGGCTCCTGCACTCTCTCTATGGCCATCTCGACCTCCCGTGGAAGGTGTCCCTGGTGTGCCAGGGTATTTCCACAAACAAAAAGCCCAAGAGCGTAATAGCCCTTGGGCCCGAAGACCATGTGCTAGGTGTATGTCGCCTTGGTTAAGCGGAGACTAACACGCGTTTTGTCGGCTTGTCAACTTTCTTGCTACGCATACAGCCGTTGTTCACGGCCAGCAGGCCCCGCATCTCCTTATTGGAGACGTGAAAAGAGCCCTTTAACCGGAAGATACGGTCACGGCAATCCGAGTAGATAGAGCCGCCATGTCTCTGTTCACACATTATCGCCCTCCTACTAGTATTTCGGCCGCGCGCTCAGCCATCTCGGGGGGGGCTCACCGCCTGTTCACGGCGCTGGATCTCTTCCCGCCCTTCGGATTCCGACACCACCTTGTAGTCCCACTTCAGTAACAGCTCCAAGATGCGGGGGTTCTTGTCCCGCATTCGCTGCCTGCGGTCGCGGATGTCCCTGAAGGTATGCGCCACAGCCCGCCCTTCGGTGCGGAGCCAAACAGGTCGCTCGAACTTATCCTGCTTCTCGTACTCGTCCATCAGCCCCTTCGGCAGTAGTCCTTCCGTCTCTCGGAGCTGGATGGTCTTCTCCCGTATCTTCCAGTAGTCAGCCAGCTCTTCCCGGTCGCTGCGAAGCTCAGTCACCAGTGGGTCTTCGTTTTGCCGAACATTGAAGTGGTGGCGGTTCAGGAACTCTTCCCCGCGTCCCGGGTCTGATTCGGTGGCGTAGTCGGAGAGTAGGGACCGAATATTTCCTTCATACAAGCCGAAATCGAAATCCCCCGAGGCCGCATCCTCCAGGGCTGCTTCGTTGGTGACACGGCGGTACTCCTTGACGAACATCTCGAAGGTCGAGGTATAGGGGTCATCACTCTCATATTGCCGTAGAGCATCAGGGTGGTTCTTTTCCCAGTCTGCATGGATCTTCTGCTTGGCGTTGGCTCTGTCATGTTCATGCTCCCTAAGACGGTCACGGAAAGCCTTGCCAGCTCCAGGCTTATCCGGATTGGCGCGGAACGTATTGGCTATCTGCTCAATGAGTCCCTTGGTCTTAGCGTCCTCTTCGCGGTTGGCGTCGCGGTACGGTACCCACGGGGCACCGCGCTCCCGCTGCTTCTCTTCCTGTTCCCGCCTGGCGCGTAACACAGGGATAGAGTCATCAAGCTGGTCAGTGATATCACCCAGTTCCCTGGGATGGAGCCTGCCAGCGATCACGTCCATAATGGCCGACTGCTCGTCAGGGTCGTAGCGATCCAGGTTCTTGTACTCCCCGGCCAGGAACCGGCGCCGCAGCTCAGCGCGCTGGGCTTCGGCCAGCTTCTCAGAAGGTGTGGCAGGAGATGTGCGGAGCCCTTCGAAGGCGAAGCCGGTCGTCATCGCCTTCTCCCCGTCCATAACGCCCTGGATAGCGAACATGAGTGAAGACTTACCCAGATGCTTGGCTACGTCAACTACACCGTCGATGTTGTCGTAGGGCATCGCTTCTATGCTGGTCAATCCTTCTATAACCGTTCCTGCCATCTTTACACCGACAGCACCTCGAGACAGCACATAGGCAATAAGGGGGTTGGCGTAGGGGTCAGAAGACCAGAGGTCAGAAATAGGTGGCCCCCCAGGCGCTGCGGCAGCAGTGGACTT
>CEPX01098327.1_pt1 | contig 12116 bp, 12 predicted proteins | sample 361361 | NCBI WGS metagenome assembly CEPX01 (sample SAMEA2619974, study PRJEB7988) | marine metagenome | biome: marine biome (ENVO:00000447); feature: mesopelagic zone (ENVO:00000213) & marine oxygen minimum zone (ENVO:01000065); material: "saline water (ENVO:00002010), including plankton... | reverse complement strand
CTGTATTTTATATGGGAACCCAAGGAAGCTGTCCCACCTTTTTTTCTAAGATTGACTTAAAATCATAGATTGTTCTCTAAGAGTCTAAAACGCGTTATTTACTGCTTATTAGAGGTAACAAAACCGAAAGGTTTATATACCAGTAAATATTCATTAATTATGTGATTATACTATGAAAGGACCAGGCAAAATAAAACTATTATTGTATGCAGGAATGCTATTAGCAGCTAGTACTCTTTATGGAAAAGACAGTGAAGACCCTGAATTAAGGGCTTTGGAAGAGTCTGTAAAAAGCAATCCTCAAACACAGGTTTTTGAGTATAACTTAAATGGAATAAGTCAAGGAAATGTTTATGAACTAAAAAGTGGAGATTATTCTATAAAAATAGGCTCTTGGTTTATGATATTCAAAAGAGAGTCAGAAGAAAAGGGAACAACATTTCTATATGATATTAACAAAAATAGAACTTCTGACAGAATTATATTCACAGATGGACCAGTAAGTATCTTAGAAGGAATTTTAATGGATAGTGAAGGCTTACGTGGAATTGAAGAGCCAGATGATTTAGATATTAGCGCAAATAATGCTATTCAGAGAGCAGGAGGCATAACAAACCGTAACACAAGAACAGTAGTAGATGCTGAAGGTTCAACAGTTAAAATTATAGATTATAAAGAAGAAGAATATGAGACCTTAAAAGGTGAAGAAGCTTTATCATTTAAAGAGTCAATTAATGAATTCTATAATAAATTTCTAAATAAAATAAATGATGTTTTTGGTAAATAATGTTTTATTCTGTCAAGAACCACCTACATACATACAAAAATAGATAATTATATATATAATTATATATATTCTAGTACTGTAAGAGTTGCCTGGAGGAGCTGTGTGGATGCCTATGGCTTTAAAGCACAGCAAAATCGGGATTGCAACGCAAGTTGCCCACTCTTACATCTTTATCATTTGAATTCTAACAACAAATCTTCAACCATTTTAAGAGTAAGTATTTGATTAGCATATTTTCTATGCCTAAATGTTTTCAAGGCAGGATTATGTCCATTTGATTTCTCATTCTTTCCGCCAATGAATGAGATTTTTATGCTAGAAAATGCCTTATAATCCTTAAATAACTTTGGCAATAAAGAAGCAACATTTCTTTTGTTTACGTCTCTACATATTTTTATTTCATTTACACCATCTAAATAACTTCTAATAGCATAAAAAATCATTATGCAATGAACTTTCTCAATGAAATTAATCACTTGACCCTTATACTTATCTGCAAGCTTTTGCTTTAATTTCTTTCTTAAGAGTACAGAACTATTTTACCATCATTTCTTTTAAACCCTAACGCTGAATCAAAGTTCTTCTGTTGAATTTGACCACTAATATCAACTTGTATTATCATTCAAAGAACTAAATTTGAATATTATTTAAACCTTCCTTCATTATTTCCTTAGGCTATTTTCTCCCCATAATCCTTCTCAACAACATCTTTAATCTGCTTTGCTTTCTGCTTGCCAATCTTTTCAACTTTCTCTAATTTTTCAGGCTTTGCATTAACAATCTTCTTCACACTGCCAAACTTCTTAAGCAACGGCTTCGCTAAAGTAGGCCCTATTCCTGGAAGTGAGGAAACAATATATTCCTGCTGCTCTTTTAATGTCAAAGGCTTCCTGCTCCCATGAGGGTTAAACTCAGAACTATCCTCAGAATTCTCTCTCTTTGCAATCACGCTGAACAATTCAGCAGTCTCTCTTGGGCCTTTGGTATAAAGCACTGGAATCCCATAGCTAATCGCAATAGTTGCTAACATCCCTCTTACAGAGTTAGGATGCACATTCCTTATAGAATAAATATCTTCAACACCTTCTATAACAAGCAACGGCTTCTCAAAGTTTCTTTTAAGATCCTTTATCTGCTGCAATAGCCTAACATCAATAATAGACTGCACAAAATCTTCAACTTTCTTAAACTCAACTCCCACCCTTTTTGAAAGCAGATAATCAGCAACTTCAAGCTTTGAAAGCATTACACTAAACCCTGAATCTACAAGCTCTTTTATCACCCTTGAGCCTTTCTCTCTATAATCAGCATAAATTTTAATCTTCTCTTCATCCTTAATAAACTCCTGCAAAGGCCTTTCAGGAATCTTATCCAAAGAAAAGCCAACCTTTCCCCTAAGGCTCTGAAGATTCCTATACATCCTCTTCTCTTTATGATGCGAGCTCCATTTATAGCTCTCATCCCTTGTACCCTTTGTATAAATTATAATCACTCTGCCCTTATCCTGCCTTCCAGTCCTTCCCCTTCTTTGTATAGTTCTCACAGCAGAAGGCACAGGCTCATAAAAAATAACAATATCAACCAAAGGAATATCCAACCCCTCTTCACCAACAGTGGTTGCAATCAAAACATTAAACTCTCCTGCTTTAAACTTCTCTAATCTCTCAATTTGCTCCTTCTGAGACAACCCAGTATCACCCTTTTTCATCTGCCCCACAAAAATCTTCGCCTTAACATCCTCTATGGTGTTAAGCTTTCCTTCAATATCCTGGGCATTATCTCTGTATTGGTTGAACACAATAACCTTAATATCCTTATTACCCTTAACCTCTTTCTCCACAATCCTTTGCAGCTCAACAAGCTTAGGATGCTCAAGCTTTTCATCTTTCATCCTTTGCGCTTTAATCAAAGCAGACCTGAAGTTAAGGTCTCTCACAATATTCTTCACAGCCTTTGTTTTTGTAGTCCTTGACTCAGACTGCAGCTTTTCAAGATACTTATGTAATGCTGCCACTCCCTGTGTCTCAAGCAGTTCCTGCCCATGATAAATCTTCATAATCTCTGCAAGCACTGAAATCGCGTTCCATAACGTAAAATTAGTCCTTTCAGCAATCGCATCAACCCTTATTTGAGATTGAAGTTGTAAAAGATCCTTTTTGCTCACATAACTAGCGCTCTGCTTATTCAAAAGCCCCCACTCTTTCAGCTTTTTCATCCTATCCTTAAGAAAAGCTGACAAAAACTTCTGCGCTTCTTTAAACACAGGCGGTAGCTCAACTCCCAGCCAGTCAACACTAATCTCTTTAATATACGGCTTAACATCAGGATCCTCATCAGTCCTTATTTCAATCTCTTCAATAAACAGATTCTTGCAAACCTCTTTTATCTTCTCCATATCAGAGCCAGGAGATGCTGTTAATGCAAGTATCTTAGCGCACCTTGAAAGTTTATTATACTGCTTTGCCACAAACACATAAGCATATTCTCCAACCGCTCTGTGCGCCTCATCAAACACAACCAATGAAACATTTTCCATAGGAATTCTGTTGCTTATAACATCATTCTCAATAGATTGTGGAGTTGCAACTATAACTCTGGCATTTTTCCATGCCTCTTTTCTTTTCTCAGGACTTATTGTGCCTGTGAATAATACTACTTCATCTTTTTCAATCACCATATGCTTCCTAAAAGTATCCACATGCTGCTGGCACAACGGTTTTGTTGGGGAAAGAATAAGAATCTTAGAGTTAGGATAGATAGTCATCCTATGAATCCCAAGAAGAAGCGACACTGCAGTTTTCCCCATACCGGTAGGTAGCACAACTAACGTATTTTTCTCAGTGCATGTTGCAAGAATAGTTTCCTGATATAATCTTGGCGTAAAATCTTTAATCATCAGAAAAAGGTAAATTTCTTTTCTTTATATATCTTGCTTAACAAGATAAAAACTACAACCAATCCCAACCCTAAACAAAAACCCCCTATAACATCACTTGCCCAATGCACTCCTAAATAAACTCTGCTGAACCCTATCAACAAAATCATAAGAACATTTGCTGCTATAAACAGGTTTTTCAAAAATTTCTTTTTAATATCATCCTTAAAGAAATAAATAATTAATGAAAAGAAAATTATTGCTGTTGTTGCATGCCCGCTTGGGAAGCTAAACCCTTCTGCATGTATGAGAGCAATATTGGGCCTTGTCCTCATCATAACCAACTTCATAATTTGCTTAACTACCTGTCCCGCTGCAAGGCTTAAAGTTAATAAAAAAGAATCAAAAAACCTTTTCCTTGAAAGCAATACTACTAGTAAACAAATAGATAATGCTATAACCACTTTAGTGTCCATAATCATTGTTATTAGTATCATAATCCTATTTAGCAAAGGATTCCACAATAACATTATTTTCTCATTCAGAAAAACATCTAATCTTACATTATTATTAATAATTCTTTCAACTAAATTATAGAAAATAAATAATAATATAATTTCAACGCCAAGAAAATAGAACATTCTTTTCTGCATATTAAAAGATAATCTTGAAGAACTTAAATAGGTTATGGAATTAAAAAACATAATTTAAACAACAATCTTTATAAACAAAGCCTCAATTATTACCTTATTGCCAACGTATAAAGTCTTTTTATACAACACTGCATGAGGCAATAAAAACTGCAGTTCATTTTCTTGAACTGTTATACTAAAATGGAAGAACAACCAAAATTTTTAGTTGCTAATGACACATACCTAAAATCAGGTATCCACATTGGCACAAAATTCAGGACAAAGTACATGGAACAATTCATCTATAAGACCAGGCCTGACGGTTTAAGCGTTTTAAACCTGCAAAAAATAGATGAAAGAATAAGAGTCTGCACAACGTTCCTTTCACAGTACGCTCCTGAGGACATTCTCATAGTCAGCAGAAGAGAGAACAGCTGGAAACCAGTCAATCTTTTAGGTAAGTTAACTGGCATGAAAGTGTTCGCTGGCAGATATCCTCCGGGAATCTTAACAAATTCTAATCTTGAAAGCTATATAGAGCCAAAAGTTCTATTGGTAACAGACTCATGGCCTGACAGGAACGCTGTCAAAGACGCTGTTAATATAGGAATCCCAGTCATTGCCTTATGCGACACCAACAACCAGTCAAACAACATTGACCTTGTGGTTCCATGCAACAACAAAGGCAAAAAGTCTTTAGGTCTTTTCTTCTGGATCCTGGCAAGAGAATATCTTACTAAAAGAGGAATCATAAAAAAGCCAGAAGATATGAAAGAGCCTGTTGAAGATTTTACAGAAGAGTAAAAATCCCAATCGCAACAAGTTGTTGGGTATTTTTACTCCAGAAAATGGATATAAAAAATCAGAGCAGAACTTGAGGTGTTAAACCCATTTTCGCTGAATAATCGAAGATTTTATATATTATACATCGTATTGCAAACATATATTGGAGTATATAAATGAAGAAAGATTACTCAAAAGAAAAAATCCCTTATGCCGACAGTAAAGCAGGGCTTCCAAAAGGGAACAAAGACATTGATTTTTCTAAGATACCTAAAGCTGACAAGGAAAAGCTAAAAGCCATCAAAAGCAAGCTTGACATATTCAAAAAGAAAGTAAACGAAAAGTTCAGCAAGTATATAGCAGGAATAGCTCTCCTTCCTCCTCCAAGGCCAGAAGAAGGAAAAAAGCCTGAAAAAAATAAAATAGGCCTGCTTATACTCATAGACGATTCAGATTCTAAAAAGATGCCAAAAGAAGAGCTAAAAAACAAGCTCGGCACTATTATCAAAAGCATAGCAGAAAAAATAGATAAAGACATTGAAACAAGAGTAGTTATCTTATCCGAGCTATGGCAAAGCTGTTATGATGGAAAACATGACTTATTGCAATTGATAGCAATGTCTGCTCCCATACAGGACAAGGGAATGCTACAGGCAATCAAGATAGCAGAAATCCATAAAACCATGGTTCTCAAGAAGTTTGAGAAATACATTATAAGCTATGTTCTTGCAGGCTCTTTAGTCCAAGGCAGGGCAACCAAGACATCTGATATAGACGTCTGGATTGTAATAGACGACACTGATGTCAAAAGGATGACAAGAGCAGAACTAAAAGACAAGCTAAGGGCAATCATAATCGGCATGGGTATAGAAGCCGGCGAAATGACAGGCGTTAAAAACAAGCTCAACATCCAGGTATACATACTAACAGACTTCTGGGACTCATTAAAAGAAGCTAATCCTATCATATTCACTCTATTAAGGGACGGCGTTCCCTTCTATGACAGGGGAATCTTCATGCCTTGGAAACAACTGCTCAGGATGGGTAAGATTAAGCCAAGCTATGAAGCAATCGACATGTTCATGGTAAGCGGTGAGCAGATGCTCAAAAGGGTTCATGTTAAACTAAAAGATATAGGCATGGAAGACATATTCTATGCATTACTTACTCCTTCACAGGCAGCTTTAATGCTCTATGGAATTCCCCCTCCTGCGCCTAAAGAAACTCCTGATCTTATGAGAGAAATCTTCGTTAAAAAAGAAAAGCTTTTCGAAGACAAATATGTAAACATACTTGAAAACGTTATCCAGACAAGGAAAAGCATAGAACACGGAGAAAAGAAAGAATTAACAGGCAAAGAGGTTGACAAGCTTCTTAGCGATGCAGAGAAATATCTTAAGATGATCAAAAAGTTATTCTCAAGGATAGAAACCACAAAAGAAGAAGAAGGCATGCTCCATGTATATGACACAATAGTCACTATGATAAGAGATGTCTTAAGGCTTGAAGGCATAGAAAAAGTAAACGACATAGAAATAGTAAACATTTTTGAGAACGAATTAATATCTCAGGGAAAGATTCCTGCAAAATTCTTAAGAATCCTGAACACTATTATCAAAGCAAAGAAAGATTATGATGAAAAGAAGCTCACAAAGCCTGAAGTAGAAAAGGTCAAGAAAGAAAGCAGGGAATTTATCAAGTTCCTTGTAGAATACATGCAAAGAAAAAGGGGCAAAGAGATTGAGAAAACGAGAATAAGAGTAAAACACGGAAACAGGTTTGGGGAAGTCATACTACTAGGTGATATTGCATATATCATCCATGACATAGACCATGAAGAAAAAGAGTTATCTAAAGCCAAAATCAAGCCTGACGGCAGCCTTGACACAATCGAAAAAAGCAACTTGGAAGAGCTTGAGAAAACATTGTCAAAAACAGAAATACCTTCCAAAGTGTTCATCAAAGAGCCAATCTTTGAAGACTTGAAAAGAGTATTTGGGAAAGACGTTGAAGTTTTGGTTAATTACTAATTATACTATTTCTAAGATTATTTATTAGTCTCAAAACTAGATAATAAAATTCAGACATGTCAAGAATCGCCCGCCATATACTGGCAGCATGCAGGGCAAAGCCTTGCAAACAATTTCATAAGTATGGTGATTCTTGAGCATGCTCGGAAATATATTACCTTCTAAAACCAGAAGATGGACACCTGTCCATTAGTCTCAAAACTAGATAATATATTTCCTACATACTGGAAAATCTGTAGGATTTTCGGTATGCTCGAAAATATATTACCTTCCAAAACCAGAAGATGGACACCTGTCCATTAGTTTGAAAACTAGATAATAAATTTCCGACATATTTATATAAAACCTTAATCTATTACATTCCAATGAAAACTGGCTATAAAGTCTGTGATGCAATGACTGAAAAGGTTATTTATGTAAGACCAGAAGAAACTCTTGAAACCTGCGCAAAGATAATGAAAGACAACGACGTGAGCTCTCTTGTCGTCAAGGAAGATGACATTGTAAAAGGCATCATGACCGAAAAAGACATAGTAAAAAAGACAGTTGCAGAAGGCATAAATCCTTTAAACAAGCAAATCAAAGAAATTATGCAAACCAACATAACCACAATCTCCCCTGAAAAAGACATCTTTGAAGCCCTTATTCTTATGAGAGACATCGAAGTAAGGCACCTTCCAGTCATGGACGAAAATAAGAAACTTGTAGGCATCTTAACTTTAAACGACATACTAAAAATAGAGCCCCAGTTATTCGACATACTCGCAGAAAAGATTGAGCTAAGGGAAGAAGAAAGAAAGCCGCTCCGCAATATAAAAGAGAAAGAAGGCGTCTGTCAGACCTGCGGAGAGTACTCAGAAGAGCTAATAAATGAGGACAACGTACTAATGTGTGAGAAGTGCAAAAAAGGAGGCTAAGTGTTTTCTTTACTTTTCTACAATGTTAAAAGCAGACCTGCATATACACGCAAAAGGTGATCCAATAGATATCATTAGATACACTCCTAAAAAGCTCATAGACAGGGCAGCTTCACTAAACTTTGATGTCATTTCTATTACAAACCATAAGAAAGTTACGTACAATAGAGAGTTGTCTGAATACGCAAAAAAAAAGGGCATACTTCTCATACCAGGCGCAGAAGCCATGATAAAACACAGGCATGTGCTTGTTTATAACATAACCAACAAAGACCTGTCTACTATAAAAACAATCAACGATTTAAAAATGTTCAGAAAAGATAACTACCTTATAATCGCTCCTCATCCTTTCTTCATAAAAAAATACTGCCTTTCTAATCTGCTCACAGAAAACATTGAACTATTTGATGCTATAGAATTCTCATCCAATTATACAAACCATATTAATATAAACAAAAAAGCTGTTATGGTCAGCAGAAAATACAACATTCCAATGGTAGGCACTTCCGATGCCCATTCATTCAAGGAATTCGGCACCGATTACACACTAATTGATGCTGAAAAAAACATTCAGTCTGTATTCAAGGCTATCAGAAGCAATAAAGTTAAGGTTGTCACAAAGCCAAAAACTCTGCGAAAACTCACTATGGACCTCTCTAAAACGATAATTCTAAGCACTATAAAGAAAACATATAGAAAGATATTAAAGTAAGCAATCAATTATATGCAATAACATGGTAGAAGAGCATATCAAAAAGAGATATAAGCATTATAAGAAGCTATACAAGTTGCCAGCCTTTGAAAAGCTTGATTCAGAGTTTGAGTTAAGCACAATAGAACAGGATGACTTGTTATTAAGTGACATAAGGAGAAAGATAAGCGAGAAGATTGACTTTTTCTGTGAAATAATAGAAAGTTCTCTACAGCCTGACACAGCTTCCATTGCAAGCATGCACGAATGCAAGTTTCTTGAAGATGATGAAAAGGAAAAGCTGTACACAACTTACAAGAAGCTGATGCTCATGAACAAGTCAGCAATATTATTAGGTATACATTCCACTAACGAAGAAGAAGCAGTCTTCATCAATGAAGCTTTTAAGAATTTGCCTGAGCTAAAGCAGCACATTCTTACTCATGCAAGGAAAATGAAAGACACCTGGGTAAACCATACTGACATACAAGAAGAGTTAGGATACTTTGGATAGGATTCTTACATTCATAAAGAATAACTTTATATAATTCTATAGAAGCTTTATATGCATGGATATTGTGTTTCCTAAGAATAATGAAAAGGAGTTTATTGAGATAGCTGAAAAACTGGGCCATAAGAGCTTATGTTTTGTGTATAGGCTCAAAAGATTTAAGAATTCTTATGATAGCAAAATCAAATTAAACTTCGGTGTATTAGCAGAGCCTAACGAAGTCAGGAAAGCCAAAAAACTCTCCGAATTTGTATTTATCAAATCTTCGGATAAGGATAGGGCAATCATGGAGAATAATAGAAATTTATTTTTATTTGGTTTAGAGAAAGCTGCTAGGCATGATTTTATTCATCACAGAGCCGGCTTAAACCAAGTATTGGCTAAGATAGCTTGCAAAAATAAAATAAAAGTTTGTATTTCTTTTTCAGATGTTCTTAACTCTGAAGGTGTTGTAAGAGCTAATATCTTAGGAAGGATGCTGCAGAACATAAGAATCTGCAGGAAATATAAGGTTGATATGCTTGTTGGCAGTTTTGCTTCTGAGCCTTTTGATATGAGATCTGCTCATGATTTGAAAGCATTTGGCAAAATTCTTGGGTGTTAATTGAATTTCTCTAGTTTTAAAACCGAAAGCTATTTATATATAATACCTCATATGTATCCATAAAGGTATACATATGCAACCAGATAGCAACAAATTGGGTACTGCTAAAATACACGTTAAATTCACAAAAGAGCAGCTTGAATTAATCAATGATCTAAAAGGCATACTAGGAAGCACAAATTCTGAGGTTGTAAGAACTATTGTCATGACATGGCTTAGTGAGAAATCCATTATCCCTAATGCAATTAAAAAACTGGTGAAAGCCAAATGAGAAAAATAACACTATTACTGCTAATAATTGTATTGGCTGGCTTGGTTAGGGCAACCGATGTTCCAACTTTCATTAGTTATCAGGGTAAATTAGCTAACAGGAGCACAGGAAACCCTTTCACAAACGTTTCTTTCCAGATCAATGTTACAACATTAAACAATTTAAGCGACATTAAATGGGGCCCTTACAATTTTTCCAATGTGACTGACAGTAATGGCGTGTTTGACCTGATTTTGGGCAGAAATTATCAATTGAACCTTACTGCTGGCAAAGATTACCAGCTTGTTGTTGCCATTGATCTTGATGCTGCCAACTTTAGCTCTGCTAATTTAATATTTGGCGATGAAAATCCAACAAGTGATGAGATTATTGTCAATGCAGGCGGCCCATCAGATGCCACTGAACTTGTCATGAACGATAATGTTACTTCTGTGCAGGCTGAGTTCACTAAGTATGCTAAGTTAGTAGGGGCTAACTTTACTGGAGAAGTGAATGTTACTGAAAACCTGAATATTGGAGGTAATATTAGCTTAGGGCAGAAGATAACTTTTGCATTAGGAGAAGTTATTGATAACCTTATCAATAATTGGGTGAAGGTTACTGGCAGTTTAAATGTTACTGGAGATATTCATACGCCAGGAGGTATTGTGGTAGGAGGAGCTCCGGCTGCAGCTATTGCTGGAACTATAAGGTTTACTAATAGTTTTTTCCAGGGTTATAATGGAAGCAACTGGGTTATTATTAGTAATGGCTCAAGCGCTGCTTCTCCCTGGTCAAGTTCAGGAGCTACTGTTTATTATACAGCAGGGAATGTAGGGATTGGAGTTTCCACTCCTAGCTCTGCTTTGAATGTTTCAGGGAATATAGGAGTTACAGAGAATGTAACTGCTAAATGGTTCATTGGGAACGGGTCTTTGCTGACTGGAGTGGTCACTTCAGGCGGCACTGGAGATGGCATGTGGCTTAATAATACTCTTAGCTTTATCAGGCCTAATGAAAGCTATGGAAGGAATGTTAATATTTCAGGTAATTTGTCTATGGATTACAAGATGAACATTACTGGAGCGGATGGCAACCTTGTAACCTCAGGCAATGTAACTGCTAATTATTTACTTGGTGACGGTTCTCAGTTAGGAGGGCTGCCAAACAATTCCCTGAACTATGCTTACAACGGCAGCGATTGGCTGGGTTGGAGCGCTACAAGCGCAGGCGTGCCAAGATTCAGGATGATTTCCAAAGAAAGGTGCGATGTTGATGGTTACTGTAATTCTCTTTATTCAGACGGCTTGCTCAATGTCAATAATAACTTCAATATAAGTAATGTTGGTGATATTAGGGCAGAAGGTGGCATGAACCTTACAGGCAATCTCTTAATTGATGGCAATTTGAATGTAACTGGCAAAACTAATATTGTTAATATTAATATATCTGGAGTTACGTTTAGTTCTGGTAACATTGAAGCCCAGAATGCTACGTTTACTGGGTTGAATATAACAGGTGTTACTTACTTTGGTAGTCAAGCGTTTGCCAACATTGATGCTTCAGGAAACATTGTTGCAGCTGGCAATTTGACTGTTAATAACTCTGTGTTGTTTGTTAATAGGGATACTGGGAATGTTGGTATTGGGACAAATAATCCAACAGCTACTTTACAAGTGAATAGCTCTAATGCTGCTGGCGCTTTTGCTGTGTATAACGCTTCCGGCACTGGGAATTATTTGTTTGTGAATGGTACTTCTGGGAATGTACGTATGGGACCAACTACTCCTGCTGCAGATTTAAGATTAACAGTTGAACATAATGGGGTTGGTAACATTCGTTTGCAAGGAGCAACAACAGCTAATCGTTATCGTTCTGATTTTGCAGTTTCTTCTACAGGTCTTCTTCACAATGTTTATGATGATACTGGCGGTGCAAGATTAAATTTAACATGGGATGGTTTAAATTATATTTATAGGATTGGTGGAACAGCAACTCATATCTTTGACTCTTCAGGGAATGTTGGAATTGGGACA
>CEPX01050081.1_pt1 | contig 12123 bp, 12 predicted proteins | sample 361361 | NCBI WGS metagenome assembly CEPX01 (sample SAMEA2619974, study PRJEB7988) | marine metagenome | biome: marine biome (ENVO:00000447); feature: mesopelagic zone (ENVO:00000213) & marine oxygen minimum zone (ENVO:01000065); material: "saline water (ENVO:00002010), including plankton... | reverse complement strand
TCTGTTCTTAGCTACTAGGTCTTCCATCTTAACTAGGTCACTAGCGTCAAAGGCAGTACGTAGTTCAACTGCGAGTTGATCTGGTAGTGATCTTACATCACCATCGATCTCTATACCGTTCTTCTTCAGTACATCATCGACAGTCGCCCTAGTCCTACGCATGTCTGCTGATAGGTACGCAGTCAATGTGTCGAAGTTAGCTTGGTCAACCTTACTGGATGCATCATACTCATCAACTATATCTGCAAAGATATGAGTAGTACGTGTACCTGTAGCAGGGAACTCACCTGTCTGTGCAGTGATACTGTGCATACCTGCTGTATCAGCATTGTTGAAGCCGATCATCTGTACGATCTGATCATCAGTCAGTTCTGGACTAGCCCTCTTAAGCATGTTAATCAAGCCAGCGTTACTGTCTACCCATGAGGAATTAAAGGCCAAGTGCGCGTCTTGTGCAGCCTTCTTAATACCTGCTAATGGGTCTTCTACAATGTTATTGAGAGCATCTGTTACAGGGTGACTAGCTGTTGGTAGTTCATTACCTGCATCTTGAGCAGCTTTACGTACTAGGTCATACCTACGCTTACCAAACACAGCAGCACCAAGCATAAGCAGAGTAGCTACAGAACCACTGATAAGACTATCATTCTCTGCTTCTTGTATCTTCTTGTCATGGTCAGCACGACTAAGGTTACGCAAGTCATTGATCTCTTGACCTTGATGCCCATTGAACATAGCAGCATCAGCCTTAGTACCCTTACCATGTAGGATACGTTGGGCAGCATCGTACTTGCTAACCTCCACACCCTTGATAGCGGCCTCACTAGTCATAACGGGTAACAGCGTACCGGCTACTGAGTCCTCGTCATGGGAGAGGCGGATAGCTTGGTCGATACCACCACCAACAGCTAATTGTCCACCTACTCGTAGTGTGTTGCCAAGAGGTTTACCTTTCTGTATACCTACAAGAGGTGTAGCAAGTTTAAATAGTTTAGCTCCTATTGAAGGACTCTTAGCAATAGTATTGAGCCACCCGAAACCGGGAAGGAACAGTGAACCTGCAAGACTAGCTGCTTGGTCTTCTAAAGACGATGGGTCATCAACACCAAAGAAGTGCTTACGACCAGACCTACGTAGTTCGTCTACCTTAATAGCCGCACTATTCGTCGTGAAGTTCTTGTAGAGTTCTGACAGGTAGTTAGTATCAGGATCATCATCTCTATCGAAAGCGGTCTTGATACCTTCAAAGGCACCTATACCGAGATTAGCTACACCAGCTAGGTTGTCGAACACAAAGGAAGCCGCTGCCTGTTTGATTGGGTCAGACGGACGCACTCTTTCAACCTCCCCATGAAAGGCGTCAAAGTTGGGAGCCTTTTTAGTTTGTTCTGTATGAAAAGCACTAAAGTCGGCACCACCACCAGAGTGAAAGTTACTGAAGTCTGCCATTACTTAACGTACTGCGATACATCTTCTACAACACTATTGTCATAGGACTTAAAGACATACATACCTGGACCTACTTCGTAGATGTCTCCCATCTTACCTTTCCACTTGGCTTGTTTGTCTACAACCTTAGAACTCTCTAGGGCAGTAGCAGCACGTAGTTGGTCTTGTATACGCCTGTTACTACCACCTGGACCTGTTACCTTAGTACCACCTTTATGCTCAATAGCGGAGATAATAGGATTACCTTCCTTGTCCGTAGCTCCAGGTTTAGGTAGGCTACTGAATTTCTTACCCTCAGTAACCGTTTGTTGTACGGAGTCCTTAGCAGCAGAGTCTACTGAACCAAACAGTAGTGATGTTAGGTTGTCTATACCAGAACGGGTATTGGCTGGAGTATCTAAGACTCCAAAGCCACCCTTCTTACCGAACATGGCACCTTCCATGAAGGTCTTAAGATCATCGAGTGCTCGTGACTTATCTACTACTCCACCATCAACACCTGTACCAGCAAGTATCTGAGGTGATGTAAACTTGTGACCGGCAAAGGTGTTCAGTCTATCTGCTACACCTTTAGCGTCTATCTGTCCTAGCTTGAACCTGTTACCTTGTTGAGCAAGTAGGTTCCTGATCATACCAAAGTTGGTCAATTGATCAAGAGCACTAGCTTCTATTTGTCGTCTTGTACCTAAATCTCTTAAGAGATCGTTAGTACCAAATGGGTCTAATGGATTTGGCATGTCTATCTCCTATCCAAAGTTCTGTCCAGGTAGCATCTCGCCATAGCCATAGTAGCCACTACCCGTTGTTGCTGGATTGTTACGAGCAGCTAATGCGGCAAAGAACTTGTCTAAGTTACCTTGAGCACGTTCCTTGTCCTGTTGTCCTAATAGTAGATTACCCACATTACCAGCACCACTAGCAAAGGCATTAGCCAAGAAGTTAGGCTGTTGTGCGGCAGGACTAGGTATAGCGTTAGTAGCGTTACCTATCTCTCCAAGGTTAGCTACTCCAGGTATCTGTGGATTGAAACCTCCACTAGCAACGTTTAAGGCTCCTTCTCCGAGGTTAAGCGTTTCTCCAGTAAATCTAGATCGGTCTTTAGCTTGGAGATCAAGAGCTTTCGTTTCTTGATTAAGGTTGATCTGTGGGAGGATACGTTCTTGGAACCGGCTAACGAGATTACCAGCGTTAGAGGTATTTCCGCGAGTGCGTAGATCAATCGCCGCAGCGTCTGATAGAGCCGGTTCAAGTATACCACTTTTTAACCTGTCATTATCGGCCCCGACTATACCCATAGCGTCCTCTAAACTAAGAGGAGCACGTACTTGAGGTGCGCCTTGTCTAAACTGATCAGCTAGTAATCTAGCTACGTTACCAAACTCTCCACGAGTACCTTCACCCTGTAGAGCATTGGATAAACCTGTATCTGCTAGTCGCTTGGTATCACCAAACAACTCAGTTGTAAAGGGTCCATCACCTTCCTTACGGTTAATGATGTTACCGAAAGGGTCTTTCTGTCCACTAAAGAGTACATTCTTACGGAAGTCTATATCCGCTTGTGATGCAGCTAGATTAGCTCGATTAGCAACTTTGGCGGCATTAGCACCAAAGAACGGTCCTAGTACTCCACTTAGTGCTAGTGCAATTGTGGCGGGATCAGCCATTTAAAATACTCCACTTCCTCTTGTTCCTACCCCACGCTTACGTAATGCCGCACTACCTTGCTTACCAGCTATCTCATCTAAGAAGCTAGGAGCACCACTAACAAGTCCTTGTTTAGTAGAGGCTTCACTTAGTGCGGTTCGTGTATCAAATAGTTGTTCAGCACCAAGTTGTGTACGTATATCACCTTCAAGCTGAGGTGTTCGTTCTCCAATAAGGGTTTGTCGTTCTCCGATAAACGGGGCTAAGTTAAACAATTCATCACCAAGGTTAAAGGCATTAGCCTCACCTATAGCTCTGTTACTTATATCGTCTATCAATCGTTGGTTACTTCCACGAACACTACTACCAATACTCTCTAACCGTGTCTGAGCTTCTGGTCGTTGGTTCTGTAAGAAGGCGTTAGCAGTCTTACCACCTGTAGCGTTCAAGTTGCCTCTAGCAGCGAACCTAGCTACGTCACCACTGGCAGCATTGATCTGTTCGTTGAGTATGTTGTTAATAGCATCATCATCTGTGATGGGATTGAAAGCTTGTCCAGTAAATACTTTACCGATGTTACCAGTAGACACATCACGCAATCTCTGGCTTTCCCCACTTAATAACTCGTCTCCTAGTATGCTACTACCGAACTCTCCACGTATAGCATCTTCACTAGCATCTGGTCCTAGTCCTTCATTACGTGTGAGTATGCCATCACGTATGATCTGGTCGAAGTAGCTATCGGCTATACCTGGATTGATCGTACCAGCTTGTGTACTAGCAATCAACTCATCTAAGAAGGTTGACCTGTTAAACGGACTACCAGGAGGACCAGCTACTTGACCTGCTTGGAAGTTGGGGAACCTGTTGATAGGCTCATTACCAAACTCCATACTTTCAGGGTCAAATCCTGGTTGATCTTCTGGTGATATGTACTGGACCTTACCACTCTCATGGACACTCATTAACTTGCCAGTGACAGGGTCAGTGATTGTGCCTATAACGTCCTCACCCATAAATGAACCAAACAGACTGGCTAAGGTAGATACAGGACCTACAACTGGAGAAACACTAGCTAGTATCTCAGGAAAGTGTTGACTTAGTGTTTGTCCAATAGGTTGATCAAATATAGCCCCTGATAGTGTATCGTCAAGTAGGGATTGTGCTCCTCTAAAGTCCAAGTCTTGTCCAGCTTGGGAACCAGCTAGAGCTTGTATAAAGGCTCTCTCACCAGCTTCATTGACTCCTGTAAGGTCCGAACCAAAGTTACCACCACCAGCACCACTAACATCACCGAACATCGCTGTTAAGTCCGCTATATCTATATCTCTTAAGTCTTCAGGAGTACTAGCTCCTGGCACATCTGCTAGACCAACACCTTTAATAATATCAGTAATAGTGTTAGTATGTCCTGTTCTTATGTCTTCTACATAAGCACTATAAGGGTTGTTATTCTCTGCCATGCCACGACTAAGAGAGCCTCGTCGTGTGGCATCCGCCGTTCTAGCATCTAACTCCGCTTGAGTAATGCCGGGGTTAGACTTAATAACATCAGACTCAAACAATTGCTGAGTAATACGAGCTTCATCGTACTTGTCCTTAGCCCAAGGAGCTACAGCAGGGAGTGTTCCTCCATTCTGCTTCGCTTGGTTATCTAAGATGTCGTAAAGGTCAGGACGATCTCTTGATAACTCTCTATAAGTAGGAACATCTTGTCCATAGAAAGCCGCCGCTTCTTGTTCAGCCTTTTCAGCAGTAATTCTCGCAGCTTCAGCACGTTCTTCTAATGTTAGCTGATTTCTAGCCCAACCAGTAAGCGCATTAGCTTGTGCTGGTGTCATGTTAGGATCGTAGAACTTACCTCCAGGCGCGAAGTTACCATCATCGTAAGTAAAGGCATCTTCCTCTGTACTTCCGAATAGGTCGTCTGTGTCGCCTTCAAATGCACCAACGTTCCACATGTTCTCTACTTTTTCTTAGCTAGTTTAGCTTTCATGTCTTTGTTGTTCTGAGCATCAGCCAACTGTTGCTTAGTCAACTTAGTCTTAACAGGCTTCTCTTTCTTATCAGTCATAGTCTTTCTCCTTATATAGTTCGTGCTCTTCTTTACGACGATTGACGAGTCCTTGTAGAATACGACCATTAGCCCTTCTCCACTTCCAGAACTCATCACCGGCACCGTTATAGTCACTACGGTTAAGCTTCATTCTCATAGTGCTAGTCTGGAAGCGACCACTACCTATGTTGTACGTTAGACTACATAGAGCACTAAACTGATTAAGTGTTACTGGAACTCCAACCAACTTTGCAACGTAGGTTTCAGTTTGTCGAAGTTCCCTCTGTAATAGATACTGCGCTTCTTCTTCGGTAATAGGTCGGTGAGCCATAGTAACCCTAGTACCATCAATACCCCAAATAGAACCCCAACCAATAGTAGGAACTCCAGCGGGACAGAGATAAGGGTCCAGACCGGCTGTATCAGGTTTCCCATCAACCAATCCTTCCCACTTCTTAATGATTGCAATACCTTGTTCATTGATCAACGTGTCCACTTGCTTACCATCTTCTGTCCAAACCAGAACGAGATGATAATAGCAAAGATGTTAGTCATGTCTTCATTCCATATCTCAGCGAACTCACCTTGTTCTAGAACACCAAAGGCGGTTAACATGCTTAAAACAAAGAACTCAGCAAAGAAGATATAAGTAAGTATTGGGCGTACAGTACCAGCAAGATTGACAACCCATTGGGAACTTGAACCAATGGTTTGTTGAGCAGTTGTTTGTACAGCAACGTTAGCATTACCAACTCCTTCTATCATCCTCATGTCACGTTGGTTCTCAGCAGTCTGCTTGTTCATCTCAAGCTCATGTGCTTTATCTTTAGTATCTTGTTTGTACTCCATCACCCTGTTGAAGATGCCTGGAATGATACTAGAACCAAGTCCTATTAGAGAACTGAATAGTGTAAGCATATTATTTTCCCCTTAACTTTTGCCTAACTAGAAACAGTTGAACGATGATTACAACTTGTAAGATGATAATAACCATCTCACCAATTGAGTATGCAAAGGCCACTACTTCCTCACTTCACGCAAGATCATTTCTAACGTTTTAGTTTGAGTTTTCTGTCTCTCTTTAATGACAGCTACATCTGTCTTGACAGTCTGAATGTCTTTACTGTTCTCTTTAACTGTCTTGACGATCTTCTCTTGCTCTTTCTGTCCAGCTTCTACGTCCTTTTGTAGACTAACGTAGCCAGCAATCAATGAAACAACTACAATAGCAATAGGAAGGTACTGCACATACTTCTTAGCACCGTTATCATACTCTCTACGTTTGTCAGGCATAGTTCTTACTCCGGTTTATGATACTTAGCTTTAGTTGCTAGTATCATGTTGAGCATATCGTCAGCATCTTGATTGAGGTTTTTACCTCCCATGCGGTCTAGGTTTAGTTCTTTCCATATAGCGTCTAATTGATCACCAATAGGAGGATATTCACGTTTCCTATCATCTTTATAAACTACGGCAGCTTTTGCCGCAATATCAGCATCTTCAGCAGCTTGGTCGTATGAAGCTGTCTGGTTTTGTTCGTTAATAACCCAATACTCAGTAAGGCTTCCTAAGCCAGTAGCAACAAAACCTCCGTACTTTGCTACATGAGCTTGTGCCTCTTTTATAGTATCAAAGTCTTGATACTTTGCTACTTTATTGTCTTCTGATCCGACAATAGCTACAAATTGTTTCATTAGAGTTTCCTACTCATAAATAATATTGACTTCACCAGCATCGAATGTTCCGGCTGTAACTTTCAAACGTATTCGATCAAGCTCTGCTGACAGAGATTTAGAACCACCCCCAAATGAGTTTCTTGCAGAAGCGTCATTACCTGCGTGAGAGCTAACCCATGTAAAGTTTGTACTATCCTCTAACACTAGGGTCATTATCCCGCCGTAAGTACCAGAACCATCATGAGAATTAATAGCAAAAGCTGCTGTAGATGAAACATTACTATCAACGCCGGTTGTATCTGTTAGTCCAGAACCAGATGTATAACCTGTTGTTTCAATCCCGCCAGCATCACCTATTTGGACATGGAACTCAGCCGAACCATTAGCACTAACTCCAACAAAGTTAATGTGGATACGTTTTGTGCCACTTGGAATACTAGAAAAAGTAACCGAGCTTCCAGATGTTGTGGCTTGTGCTGTACCAAGAGTTACACCAGCAGAAGGGACAAGATCAAGGATACCTTGTACTGTATCAGTCTTAGCAGCAGAATCATCTCCATCAATAAAAGGTATCTTATCGCCAGCAACAATTGTAGCATCTGTTAAACCATCTGCCCCATCAAACAGTTCTTGCATAGTAACTGTCTTAGTAGCATCAGGAGTGTCTGATATATCTACAACAGTAAACTTATCTCCGATAGCTGGAGTAGCCCCTAGTCCTGTTAGTCCCGTAAGACCATCAAATAAGAACTGAAGTGTAACAGTCTTAGCAATATCTGGTGTTTCACTGATATCAGCTATAGCTATCTTATCACCAATAGCAGGAAACTCTGCTAATGCTGCAACAAGACCTAGACCATCCAAGGTTGTTTGTACGGTTGCGTATTTAGGATTACTACTATCATCAGCATCTAAAAGAGCTAGTTTATCTGCTAATGCTGCCACAACGGTTGCTTCAGTACCATCAAATATTCCTGCCGCACCAGTAGCTCCAGTAGCTCCAGTTACAAGACCAAAGTTGAACTTTTGAGTAGCAGAGTCATATGTAGCGGTAGGAGTACCACCTGTTGCAACAGTATTAGTATCATGTGTAGCAGCAATTATAGTAGTACCATCGATTAGAGTGATAATGTCTCCATTAGTTACTCCAGTATCATATGATGTAACAGATGTATGATTGGTTGCCGCAATGCCATAACGTGCTCCATCAGTAATGAAGTCATTAGGGCTGTAAGCAGTATCAACCGTCCATGCACCTTTAAAGGCTACATCAATAGTAACACTCTGCCAATAGGTCGAGTTAGTAGTTCGATCAGTAACAAAGCTACCAGTTGATGCAGTAGTATGAGCAACGAGTACTTCATATACGATATCATCGTCGCTATCTACATAACGTTGACCTACGGTGACAGTAGTAGCATTTTGCCACACACCTTGAAAGCTGTTAATAGAGATATAACGTGCTAATATGGCATCAATTATATGCCAGTTATCATGCGTATCGCTATTCCAAGGTATTTTTTCAAAGTCAATCAGGTTCAACTTAAAGTTTGTTGTGACTGTCATTGACTTATCCTATACGTCGATCTCTGTTCCTACAACCTGTACGTTACAGAGTGCGAGAGCATCCGTACCCACTGTATACGAGACTACATCACCTGCTGAGAGATAGTAGATAGCAGGACCAGGAGCACAAGTAAGTGCAGCAGTCGTACCGTCAGGACTAACAGAGGTTGATGGGTCATGTAGGGCCGTTGCACTATTAGACCACATGATCTCTGTAGCTGGCAGGTTAGGATGCGAGAAGACGATTGCACCATTAACAGTAACCAAGAAATCACCAGTACTATTAGCTGCGTGAGCAGTGATTAAGACTTGTATCTGTACCTTAGCAGCTTTCCCTGCTGGTACCGTATATACAGTAGTAGTGGCAACAGAGGTAGTTGTTTCACTACCAAGTACACCAATTTTATCAGACATGTTATTCTCCTAAGAAAGTGAAACACGACCAAACGCTATGTCACGCGCAAGGTTGCTTTTGGTATGTAGATTGACTAGGTTCAAGACCTCTTGTTCTTCTAAGAAGCCATAGAACGCTTTCGCTCCAGCAACGCCTGTACGTGCTTGAAGGGCTGTTATCTCATTGTAGATGATAAGCATCTGTGCTCTCATCTCTGATTTGTCCACCTTTACGTTGTCGGCGGGAAATGTGACATCGACTTCACTAGCCATGATTATCTCCTAATAGAGCCAGGATTGTACGCCATAGTGATAGAGACAAACTTAAGTGGTCCTTTAGCATCTCCATCAACGCGCAGTTTGAATAGTTTATATAGAGTAGTCCAAGCATATAACTGTTCATTACGTGTAGGTCTACCACCACCAAAACCAGCAGTACCACCACCAAAACCATCAGCACCGAAACCAGCAGCAGTACCACCTACGAATTGCATCTCTAGTGTTGGGTCTAGTTGTTCCTTAAACCATCCTAGATCATCACTGAATAGTAACCCATCTGTGAACTCTTCTCCAGGGTAGTCACGATCATCGTATATGTTGTCTACGAACATCTTGACATTAAAGGTTTCATCACCTTCTGTATCTAGGTTAAGGTACCTACTAGCCTTATTGTGGAACCGTTCACGATTATCAGACCAAGGTAGCTCCCAAACAAATGGTATAGAGATGCCACTGTCAGCACTATCAGCAACAGGAGTCCAGCCAGTATAATCAGTAAACGGTAGATCATCGTTCCACATCTCCTCACTTAACTGCCTGTCCCTGTATATAGGGTCAGTCTCATCGCCTAGTAAGAATATCTCTGTACCTTTAGAGAAGAATACACGCTTCAATGCTGAGACTGTGCCACTTGACCACTCCCAGTTAGTGTACTCACTCCACGCTTCAATCTTCAATGCCTTAATACGTCTATATATGAAGCCTCGTGTCTGAGTCGTCTGAACCAGATCGTTTGTATCTGGTATGAAAAGCATATATGACTGTTTAAGACTGTGGTATAGAGCGAACACACGGTTTTCCAACTGTAAACCATCGGTAAACCTTCCTATGTCTTTCTGTATTTCAGGGTCAACTAGGTATGACAGTCTCTCTGCTTTGACACTACCTGTAAAGAATGCCTTACTTGCACTAGATACTCCTACAGGGTCACAAAACAACATGTCCTCACCGATAGTGGATAGTACTCTGTGTGATATCGTTCCTTGTTCTTCTATTGCGTCTTGAACGTCTGGTATATGATCTCCTTCATCGAACGTGCCTAGAGATATAATGAGTATAGAGTTAGCAAAGCCTACCATTAGCTTATCACGGAACCTACCTAGTCCTACTACAGTAGATGAACCTTGTGGAACTCTACTACCTAGATCAATGTTTACCGCATCATTGGGTGCAGGATCGCCCACGAATACACCGCTAGTATCAGTACTACTAATGTAAAGTCTATCCAGATTGTTGGCGTCACCTGAGATGACAAGATAACTGTCATGCGCCAGAACATAACGGCCAATAGGAGTATTAGCGTTACTGCCAGTAGCAGGATCATTGAGATATGTCCCTAGTATACCATTGGTTATAAGAAGAGGCTTGTTGGTGCCATTACATATAATGAGTTCTCCATTAAACTCTGCAAATGATACAAAGTCAGTAGTACTCCAACCTTTAGGTGCTCCAGGTAGAAGAGCAGCTATAGTGTCATTGAATATAGCATGTACTGTACCACTACTGTCTACCTTTACAACTACTCCATTTGTGCCTACTACGATCAGTTGACCATTGAAGTACTTCATGTTGACTATGGTACCTATATGCTCTTCTACGTCAGCGTGTAGCCTAGTACCTTGTCGTACCTCAATAGAGCCATCTTCACCTAGTAACATGTTCTTAAGTAGTCTAGAGAACTTGGTCTGCATGTTCAGTTCATTATCCACAACGTTCCAACCGCCACTGAAGTCACGTATAGTGACATCAAGTAGCCTCTCGGTCCTACGAGGGGAGCGTGTTCTAGGTCTAATGAATGTATCAGGCATTAGAAGAGTATATCATCCTTGTTTGGTTTAATAACTGGTTGCTTCTCTTGTATGTTTACTGTGTCTTGTACTTGTGGTTTATGCTCTATCTGTAGAGGCTTCTTCTGTTCTACTTGAGGTTTAGCTTGTTGATTAGGTCTAAGCCTCTTAATAAATATCTCCAAGTATATTTATTAACATTTGTGCGTGTGCAAGTCTACTTGCTTGATCTTCTGTTAATCGGCTACCGTACTGCGTCATAAAGTCATCTATGTTTAGAGCTAATCCAATAGTTGGTACACGTTCTGCATCTGTTACCAATTCCTCAAGAGCTCTATCAAGTTCTTGATCACTCATAGCTCTAGGTCTTCCGTATGGTCTGTTGTCTCTCCACCACCTTCTGACTTCTTCCTCTTGTAATGTATCTTCTAGTGCATGGGACGGATCACGGGGAGGATGCGGTTCTGGAACCGTGTCAGCGTTAAGCTCATCTCTTCTTCGTGCTTCAGAATACTCTTTCCATTCTGTAGACTCTTTAAGTCGCTTAGGTGGTTTGAGTCCTTTCTTTATTGCTCTCTTACGCACTGCTGGTAGTGATATAGCTGCATTACCCATTTGTGCTCTATTAGCGTGTTTACCTCCAGTAACTCTGTGTCCAAACAATACACCCGTATCGTCTACCATTTCCTTAGAGAGACTCATCTCACCCATGACATCTAGTATATGCTTCTTAGTATTAGCTCCTGTAACTGCTCCACTACGTACGGCATTTCCAGGTCTTAACCCCATTAATAGTAGTTCATCTGTAAGATCTGGACTACTAGGCACTCTTGGACCTGTTAGTGTATCCGTAGCTTGTTGCTGGTTTAGTATACCTTGTTTATACAGTTCACTCACTTCTTCGGGGTTTGGTATAGACGTTGACACTGTAATGTTATGGTCTTTACCAACTCTATCAGCACTTATTACGTTGACTAACGAATTATCACTTTCATCTATTATACCAAAACGTAGTGGAGCAGTCTTTGCTTTTGGTATAAGCTGTTTAGTTTTTAATGTACCAACAGCCTTTTTAGCTGCTGGACCTACACCAGGAATAACACCAGGAATAACTCCTAATGCTTCTAAAGCTGCACTACCGAACTCACCTCTACCTAAACGCCTACCAGTACGTCTTGCGGCTGGTAGTATACCCAATGGTGTTAAGTCTAATAGACCACTGTTACCTTTATCTTCAAACAGAGTTTCATCAGTACCAAATAAGTTACCTGAC
>CEPX01177536.1_pt1 | contig 12124 bp, 17 predicted proteins | sample 361361 | NCBI WGS metagenome assembly CEPX01 (sample SAMEA2619974, study PRJEB7988) | marine metagenome | biome: marine biome (ENVO:00000447); feature: mesopelagic zone (ENVO:00000213) & marine oxygen minimum zone (ENVO:01000065); material: "saline water (ENVO:00002010), including plankton... | reverse complement strand
AATGTCGCAGACTATGTTGGTGGTTTGCCCCCTGCAAAGATTCACTGCTCGGTTCTGGCTGTTGATGGATTGCAAAAGGCTATAGAAGAGTATAAAAACAAAAAGCAGAAATGATTATTTATGGATTTAAAGCAGGCTATTGTTGTAAGAAACGACCTTGGAATGGGTAAGGGAAAAATTGCTGCGCAAGCTAGCCATGCAAGCGTTGATGTTTTAGAAAAGGTTGAGGCAAAGGTTATTGAGGAATGGAAGCAACAGGGAATGAAAAAGATTGTGTTAAAGGTTGGGGGTAAGATGGAATTGCTTGAACTGTTTGAGAAGATGAAGAAACTTTTTCCCACTGCACTTATAAAAGATGCTGGGAAAACCCAAATTGCGCCAGGAGAACCGACTTGTATTGCAATTGGCCCTGCTTCTGAAATAGAATTGGACAAGTTTTTGTCTGATCTGAAGTTACTCTAAAACGCAGCAAATACTTGGAGCTGCTTCTCCAGTTACACTACCAAAATTAGTTTCGCCTACAGCACAGTCTGTTCCAACAACAACTTGCCCTTCCATATCATCACAACCCTGTTTGTCGAGTGGTGGAAGATCTGGGAAGTAGCCTGGAGCAGTTCTACTCAAACAACTTGCATTTATTGTTTCGTCTTCAATACTATCACAAATTGTTTGGTTTTGGTAGGCAACTGCTATTTCCTCTAAACAAGTGTCTTTTTCAAAGCCGTGCAGAAGCAGGCACTTGGTTTCATCGCCTGCATCAATTGCGCCTTTTTTTATGCAAACTTCGCGCCAACCCTGATCGGAAATTTCGCTGCATATTTGCAGAACGCGGTTCCAGCAGGTTGACTCCCATTGTGTTCCTTCAAGTTGTGAGCACTCCTGCGTGTAAAGAACTTCTAAAGCAACCTCTGCAATGCACCCATATTTCACATTTGTGTTGTCTTCACCAAACTCGCTATCGACTTTTACATTCTCGCAAATTGAGGTATCAAGCTTTTGACTGGCAACCGCATTTACACAATTGTTCTCTTGCCATAGCTCAGAGATTGTACTGCAATAAGAAACATCATTATATTCAATCGCAGAATTGAACGCGCAGATATCCTTCCCCACCTGTGTCGTCTGGTTCTCACAGTTTCCGGAGATTGGCGCAGGGTTTATGCTGGCACCAGGCTCGGCATCTGGAATAAATTCCAATGGATCATCTTCATTACCTTCCATAAAGTCCGGTTGGTCCACCTCTGGCTCTAGGCAACCACTAAACGCAACGAACAGCAAAACGACCAAAACTAAGACACTATTCTTGAACATAATACCATTAATATAACGAAAGGAGATATTTAATAATTAGCTTTAGGTGAAATTATGCGCAGGAGCTTTTCTTCAACGGTTAACAGTGTAATAGAACAGTCAGACATCGTTCTGGAGGTTATTGACGCCCGTTTTCCAGAGGAAACCAGAAACCACGGACTTGAGAAAAGAATAATCACCAAGGGAAAAAAGATTATTGTTGTAATCAACAAAAGTGATTTGGCTGGAGTGGAAAGAGTGCGAGAAGCAAAGAAAAAGATTGCTGAGGACTTTCCAACAGTATTTGTGAGCTCAAAACCAAAGCGCGGCAGGATAAAACTCATGGAGGAAATGGGAAAAGCTGCTGAAAGCAAAAAAATTGTTGTGGGAATTATTGGTTATCCAAATACCGGGAAAAGCAGTGTAATAAATATGCTAAAGGGGAAGAAGGTTGCAAGAACAAGTAGGAAAGCCGGTTTTACTCGGGGGCAACAATTTGCAAGAGTAAACGAGAATGTAATGCTTATTGATTCTCCGGGAGTAATGCCAATACGTGAGCGAGACGAATTCAAACTATTCTTGGTTGGATCAAAAAATCCCCAGGATCTCTCTGACAAAGAGCTTATAGCAATTCAACTCATAGAATTTATTGCAAAGCAGGATGCCAATATTCTTAGGAAAAAATATGGACTGGAACATGTTGGAACCGGGGAAGAAGTGTTGGAACATATTGCTGTGAAAAGAAAAAAGATGAAGAAGGGTAGAAAGCCTGATATTGAGGTTGCGGCCAGAATTGTGCTCGAGGATTGGGGAAAACTCCACTTGGTTTAGAGTAAAGCTTATTAACAAAAAAAACCTTTTTGTTTCTGAATGTTTGAAAAGCTCAAAGAACAGAGAAGAACAATAGCTTTCTTCGCGGCAATATACCTAGTATTTGGAATTGCATTTTTCTATCTCATGTTTATGACGCCGGGCTTAGACTTTTCGCAGGACGAGACAGAGGAAGGGGTGAAGATATTTGTATTCAACAATTCGGGCCATATAATTCGTGGCATTGAAATTGAAACAAGTTTGGGAGAACATGTTGCTTTAGTGGATGGACTTGCTCCGCGGGAAAAACAGTTGTTAGTATTACCTGAGTTAACAGGAGTTGTAACGCTTGTTGCAAGGGCACCTTATCACGCAACCGCCACAAAAAGCTTTTCCAGTGTTGGTGGAGGAAGCACGGGCATTGGAACAAAAGACATAAAATTGGATTACAAGGTTACTGCTCCCTCGTTGGTTTTCATTGACTTCAATTTTGTTGCCGAAATAGAATTGTGCAATAAGGGAGACGCGCTTGACGAAATAGTTGTGGCAGAGGAACATGGCACAACATACTTCAAAGAAAACAAGTTGACCAAAACAATTGCGTTAGATATAGGTATATGTGAAACACTGCCTTTTACACTAACACCGAGCCGTGCAGGGAAAACCAAAATCTATTTTAATGTGAATGCTCTTTCCTATAGTAAACAAATTGAGAAAGAAATTAGCATCGAAGAGTGAAACAAGAATGGCTGAAACAAAACCAAAGGCAAGTGACAAGGAAGCCAGCATCATCGAGATAATACAGGAAATGGTGTCCAGCGGAGAGAACGAGGATAAGATTCTTAGCAATTTAAGAGACTTGGGGGTTGACCCTGAAAAAGCCAAGAGGCTACTGCTTATCGGGCAGGCTGACACATTTGCACTGCTTAGGAGTGAAATAAGCAAGATTGTTAAGGCAGACCTAGATCTTGAGAAGCCGCGCCTGACAAAATATATTGAGGAGCAGGCACAAAAGTCCACCACGGAAATGAAGGAGAACATAGAAAAAGAGGTTTTGGCTGACATACAAAAGTATGAGAAGGACATTACCGGTCAAAGCAACACATTCCAAGAGCAGATTGGCGAAACCGTGACAAAGGTTGCGGAACTGAGTGACAGGGTTAGAAATCAGCTTAATGCTCTCGGTAGTCAGGTTGACACTGTTCAAAAGGACCTGGATGAAATGAAGGTAAAAGGAATTGGAATGCGAAGCAAGGTCATTTCAATGCTGTTTATCGTACTTGGACTCGGATTCTGCGTTATGGCAGGATATCTTGCATTCACATACTTCTCGCTTATAACAACAGGGATTACTATTGACGCGATAATAATGCTACTGGCAGTGGGCCTGATTGGGATTACAATGCTGTTTGTGGCCTCACTATTCTAGAAAAAGTTAGATCATCTTTTTTTCAGTTAGGCGCTTATATTCCTTTATAGATGAAACCGCTTGTTCTAGCAGAACCTTGTTTCTAATGCTCTTGTTTTCCTTGAGCAAGCGATCTAGTTCCGCAATTATCTCTTCTAAAAGTGGCCTCATAAAAACAACTCTGAATCAATTAGGGGGAAGAAGATTTAAAAAATCATTTGGAGGAGGAGAGCTGTTTTTGATCTCCAATAACTACCCCTATATCTATCCCATGAGTTAGGGCATGTTTCATTGAAATGTTATAGGATTTTGGGCTCTTTTTGAATTGCTCTCGTTTTAGGAATCGCCAACCTTTTCTCGGAATCTTCCACGCAATCCAGAGGTCTGCTCCTGCCATCTCACTCCAAATTGTGAGCTCCTCCATCTGCGCATTTGAAATGCTCAAGTGTTTTTTGTTCCAGGCCTTGCACTCAATTGCGAGCTGTAGTCCTGGTTTTAAGGCAACCACATCCGGGCTGGGTAAAGATGTTTTGCCACTTCCCGCAACCCTTATAACAGCTAAACCCCGCTTGAAAAGCGCGTGAATGAGTTCACGCTCGGCGTTTGCTCCCTTGTTATAGTAAGCCATAATATGCAAAGGGCACAAACCTCATAAAAAGAATTTGGTGGAAAAATTATTTGGTTGGAGAAAAAGGGCTAAAGACCTACGAAAACAGGCTTGTTTTGGGCTTAGAACTGTCTTATTAAAAGCTTTTGCCACTACATAATATTTTATAGAAAATTAGAGTTTACAAAATTAGCACTATGCTTTTTCCCCGTTTGGGGGTTTTGCTTGAACAAAGAAGAAAAAGGAGTGATTCTGAAATTACACGTGCGACCAAATTCCGCCAAGTTTGATGTTGGCGATATTGGTTCGCTTGAAGAAGAATTGCGTGTGAAGGTTTGCTCACCGGCACGCAGTGGAAAAGCAAATAAAGAATTAATCAAAAAATTAAGAAAATTTTTTAACTCAAGCATTGAAATTATTACAGGCGAAAAATCAAACAAGAAAAATATTTTAGTGCATTCAAGCAAGGAAAATGTGCTTGCAGCACTAAACCAAAAGTAAACTCTAATTTTCTGAACCAGCTCCTAAATTGGAGAAGGTTCACAAAAGAAGCAAAAAAAAATTATAAGGTGATAAAATGGCTAAAGCATATATTAACACAGTCAAATACCAGATCGTCGTGGAATACGAGATCCAGGGTATTGTTGACAAACATGACATCATTGGCGCAATCTTCGGGCAATCCGAAGGGCTAATGGGTGAAGACCTTGACTTGCGAGAACTCCAGAAAAACGGGAAGATTGGCAGGATAGAGGTTACAACAAAGACACATTTGGGAAAGAGTACTGGTGAAGTAATCGTTCCAAGCAGCATGGATATGGTGAAAACTTCCTTGCTCGCCGCCTCCGTAGAAGCGGTTGACAAGGTTGGACCATGCGACTCGGTCTTCAAAACTGTGAAGATAGAGGATACTAGAACAAAGAAGAGGCAAGTTGTTCAGGAAAGAGCCAAAGAGCTCTTAAAGCAGTTGACGGCTGGAATGCCTGAATCAACAGAGCTTGCTGATGCAATAAGAAACGATGTCAGGACCGCTGCTATTGAAGAATATGGTAGGGAAAAGCTCCCTGCAGGTCCTGATGTGAAAACAAGTGATGAAATTGTTATTGTCGAGGGTAGAGCAGATGTAATAAACCTGCTCAAACACGGTATAAAGAACTGTGTTGCAATCGATGGTGCAAACATCCCTGCAAGCATAGTTGAGTTAAGCAAGAAGAAAACTGTAACTATTTTTGCTGATGGTGATAGGGGAGGCGACCTCATCGCAAGAAAACTTATGGACTTGACTCCAATAGCCTTTGTGGCAAAGGCTCCTGACGGGAAAGAAGTTGAAGAACTCGCGGGAAAAGAAATAATTGTGGCTCTGAAAAAGAGAATTGACGCAAAAGAATTTATTAGAAGAGTTACGTCAAGCACTAGGCCAAGAGCTGCGTCAAGCGGTAGGCCAAGACCGTCATTGAGAGCTAGCTCTAGAACGACGCATGAGAGAAAGCCACACAGAACCGAGGTGCCTGGAAGATACTCCAAGCCAAGCGGTAGAACATATTCCAAGCCAAGGGAACAAGAACCAAGATCTTATGCTCCCCTTAAACCAAAACAGGGCCTTGGTGAGTTCGAGCCATTGTTGACCGAGCTTAACAACAGCTTGAAAGCAAGGTTATATGGAAAGGGCATGAAACTTGTGAAAGAAGTTGATGTAAGAACACTGTTGGACACAATGGGAACCACAAAGGGATTGGAAACCATTGTTTTTGACGGCATAGTCACAAAGAGACTTTTGGACCAAGCCGAAAAGAGCGGTGTTAAGACCCTGGTTGGAATAAAGAAGGGAAGAATAGAAGAAACAGGAAAGGTAAAAGTGCTGACAGCGGCATAAAACCTTTCCAACGTTTTATTTTTTCTTGGCGGCAGGGAGCTTCACATCAGGAATCTCTCTAACCGATTGTTCTATTGGAACTATAAGGTTTCCTGTGTTATAGAATACTATTCCAAGCAGGAACACTATCGCCCAAATGAACAAGTTTCCTATCGGGCCAAGCAGCGCAAACCAGAATTGTCTTGTAGACATCTTGTCTTGGGCTCCTTTCAACTGCAAACCAGTTATTCCATACAGAGAGTCTTTGCAATCCATGTATTGAAGCTGAGCAACCTCATCTGTACCGCTTCCAATCGAAGCAATGCAATCAGGGTAACTTTTGAGGGTATCCCAAGAGTCAAACATTTGGGCTCCGGCCCTAACAAACATTAGGATGGCTACAAGCAAAATAAACGCCCCAATAAGCCTTGGTAGTTGGACATCCTGGCTACTCAACCTAAAAAGCATTATCCGTCTCACAAAATCACCTGTTATTAGTAACACTTTAGCAATATTTAAATATTACTCTTAAGAAAATTATAACATGGGCCTGTGGTCTAGTGGTATGACGCGACCTTTACAAGGTTGAGGCTGGCGGTTCAATTCCGCCCAGGCCCACTAAAAGCAAAACAATTATATTTCCTGATTCTATACTTCTACCAATGAAAAAGAAAGTAACAATCGAAATGCTGGTTGAAGGCCCTGGAGGAGACCTTGTTTTCAGGGAAATAGACTTTGAGACAAAGAGTGCGATAAAGAAATTTGCAAAGACCGCCACAAACCCAGTGGTCAAACACAATCTCAAGAAAGCGGCTAAGGAAAAGAAGGTGAAGCTTTGAGAAAGAGGGTTTTCTTCTTGTTTTTAGTGCTGCTTTGTTCTAGCATTGTTGCAATAGAACTTCCTTTTCCAACAACCATACAGGAACTTGATGCAATTGTTTCGCTGAGTGCAAGCGGTACAATTTCGGAACCTGGTGGAACCGTTACACTAAAAGTACTTTCTTTTCAGGAAACCTCTGAACAAAAAATATCATCACTCAGACAAGTGCTGACAATAAATGGAAAAGAGATTCTTGGAGAAATAGAGTCGGACGATTATGGAAATCGGTACGCGGTATTTGAAGTGAATGAGGCAGGGAGTTTTGTATATGTTATTGAAGCTGAAATAATAAGGACCGTTAAAGCCAAGAGTATGAAGGACTTTGATTTAACACAGAAAATTAGTGAGCAGGAAATTTACAACAAAGAAACAAAGACCATAGAAAGTGATTCTGCCACAATCAGAACACTTGCACTAAACCGTTTCCGGTCAGACAGCTGGCTTGAAACATTGGCCGAAATATCGCACTGGACACACAACTATGTTACATATGACACTGGTTTCTACCCTGAAACATATGGTGCAATTGCCACTCTTGAGAGTAAACGAGGCACGTGTGATGAATTTGCAACACTCTCAGCCGCAATACTGCGCGCAAAAGGCATTCCAACAAGAGTGGTTGTTGGCCCTGTTTTTTCGGCCGAGGCATGGAATTTTCACGGTTGGCTGCAAGTCTACAATCCAAACAGCGGATGGATAGCAATGGATAGTACTTACGGGGAAGCTGGGCTTGTTGACGCAACCCACATTGAAATGGGGCACTTCCCGGATTTTACAAATGCCGCAGACTTGATAATTGCCCCTACTAAGGTTAGTGTTGAAATAAGCCCAAAAGAAGTAAATGTTGAAGCAAGAGACGTAAAACAGTTCTCTGGACTCGTAGCCCTAGAAATAAGGGATGTCGAAATAAAAGCAAACAGATGGAATGATCTAAACATTGGGGTGAAGAATCATGTTGACAGCTATTTGATTTTACCATTGGAAATGGTTCTGCCCCAGGGCTTTGCAACAGATGAGAGAGATAAAACAATTTTGCTCAAGCCCTTGGAAGACACAGTTGTTTTTTGGAAAACCAGGATAGACATAGAGCTCGAGAAAAACCAGTATTTGGAGGGACAGTATGCTGTGTTTTCGTTCCACGAGCCTGCTGAAGGAAAGATAACTGTTTTGCCGGGAGAAATGGTGGCAGAGGACAAGGGCATTGCCATATTAGACTTGAAGGCAACGATTGATGGGAGTACACTCAAAATAGAATTCCTCCTAGATAACAGCGGCGAGACCGAGGCAAACATTGAAATAGAATTATCGAATGAAGGTAGAATAATAGAGAGAACAAGTGAAACAGTTGAGCAGAGAGGTAGAAAAATTGTAACATTTGCAATCGCCCAGTATGAAAAAACCCCCTACCTCATCAAGATAACTGGAGATGCCGAGTATGATTTTACAATTGTGCCACAGGGTGAAATAAAAAGTCCTCTGGAAAATCTTGATGAAAAAAGTATTGAGCAAACGAAAAAGATTTTGTATGAAGTAAACGAATTTCTTCCGGAAGAATTCTTGACGCCTGGAAATGTTGTTTTTGTGATAATCGCTGTTTCTGCAATAGCCGTAATGTTTCTTTTAAAAGACTTAGTGCTCAAATAAATCTTATACCTCTTTTTGATGCGACCGTAGTCTAGTGGTTAGGATTCAACCTTGCCAAGGTTGAGACCCGGGTTCAATCCCCGGCGGTCGCACTCTAATCTTTAGAAAAAAGATGGTTTGCGTCCTTTCGAAGCAGACTTTGGTTTTGCCAATGGGTTAGGTTTTGGCATCGTTTTTGCCGCAGGCTTTGGCTTTGCAGACAAAACAGGTTTAGAAACCACGACAGGTTTAGGGCCAGCAGCATTACCTGTGGCAAACTCATAGAATTTAACTATTGCCAAGAAATGGAAAGCAGTTATCCACCCCATAATCAGTGCAAGTAAGATAAGCGCGACAAGCGCAATAAGAATAACTGCGGCAATCCCTAAAACAAATATCAAGGCAATAAATGGAATTAAAATTAAGCTTGCGACAATCATTGCCAATATTACAAGGATGAATTCTACTATTCCAATTAGTATGACAAACACCAGATTCCCCAGATAGTTTGTTTTTGCTAGAGCCCATGCTCGCTTTAGCGCAGGGATTACTCCAAGCTTCTCAAATAGGATTAGTGGAACAATAAGTAATAGGATAGGTGCCAAAAGCATTACAATCAAAGAGTGAAGCGAAGATAGGGTATCATTCAACCCGGCGAGAGATCGAATTTGTAGTAGTGCCGAACTTTCCTCCGCTACCAGGCCTTGGACAAGCGCGGGCATTGATGACATCATTCCAATCGCAGTTAGAATAACCGGGGTAATCAGGACAAGATATAATATGAAAAAGATAACTGCTAAAAGAACCTTGACCTTGAAGATGTTTAGAACATTGGGCATGGCATTTTTGAAAGCATTGGATAAAGATATTTCCCCTGTTGTGAGGAATGTTTTGGCAAAGAACAGTTCTGCCCCCTCTAAAACAGATTCCCACAAGATAATGAGAATTATCATAATAATCAATGCTACGACAACGATGAGGATTATTAGTGGAAGATTCTGGAAGAACATTGCACCAAGCTCCATCAAAACCATAGGATTGTCCTGAACTAGTGCAAGCTTGCTGAGGAAAGGAGAAATAATCATCCAGAAGGCTGTTCCAAATATCAGCAAAATCAGGGTAAGAGAAACAACAAGATATGACAATACTAAAAGGAAATACCGGAGTATTAATTTGATGTTAACGCTGCTTTTCAGCGCGTCAATTATGGGGCTAAAATCGTTATCCATTAAAGAGAAAAGTACAAAGTACTATTTAAGAATACCTGAAATAACCTCCCGGAGATCGGAGTGTATTGTAGCAATGGAGCGAAGCTTTTTTCCTTGAACACAATTTATTTTAACCCAATTCTTTTTCTTTGCGAGTTTCAAATAAACCAAACGTACTTTTTTTAAGTAAGAGAGGTTTTGCTCATGCAAATCTCGTTTGCGCCCCTGCTTCTTCATCAAGATTTGGGAAACATTTAGGGGAACGTCCAAATAAATTGTGATATTTGGAATTGGCAGTTCTGATTCAACTGAGTTAACCCATTTGATGAAGTGATATTGCTTTGCGCCTGAGAATTTTGCGGCCTGATGCGCAATGTTTGATGCAGTATACCTATCACAAACAACTATGTTCCCTTGCTCCAACTTCTTTTGCAATGAGGCCGCGGCATCATAGCGATCCAGAGCATAGAGAAGCGAGGCAAACTCGGGAGAAACCTTTTTGATTGGGCCAAAAGCTCCTGAGAGATATTTGCGCACTAGCTTTCCAAACTCGGTTTTGTAGCGCGGAAAAGAGATTAGCTCTGCGCGAAAACCCTCTTTTTTCAGGCTTTTTATCAATAGTTCTGACTGTGTTTGTTTGCCTGAAGCGTCTGCGCCCTCAATAACGATGAGTTTTCCTTTCATGATAAATTAATGTAAAACAAAAAGGAGTTAAAATAGTTGTCTCCACTAATAATTATACCTCCTGCCAAAAAACCTAGGCCAAAAGGAATGCGATTTCTGGACATCGGATTTGGTAAAGCAGAGAGAATAGCTTCCTATGCCCGTAGACCAAGAAGCAAGAACCGCTTCTTCATGGGAATAGAGGCAAAGAAAAGAAAGGGTGTGAGAGTACCATCAAGACAGCACAATGTAAAGCTTGTTATTGGAGACGCTGTGAAAAGAATGAAAAGATTGAAGCCAAAAAGTTTTAATGTGATTAACATAGATTTTGTGCCCTTTTTAAGAAAAGAAGCAGTTGGGGTAACAGGATTGCAGACACGGATAGAAGCACGGTATGTGGAGGCAATGCCTGGGCTATTAAAAGAAGCCCGAAGAGTGCTCCCGGAAGGCGGGCGATTTTACATAACCGTGCCTTTTTCCGATGCACTGGAAACAAAAGTAATGATGGAAAAAGCCGGTTTCAAACAAACGCGTGCCGATGAAGTGCCGGAAAGCAAGATGAATACTACTGATGAAATGAGAAAACACTTCGAGTATGCTGAAACTGACATAACAGCCATGCCCTGGCGCGTAGTTGGAATAAAAAGAAGCAATTAAAAAAACTGCCGTAGAACAGATTCTTAGAAGCGACCGTAGTGTAGTGGTAGCATTAGAGCCTTCCAAGCTCTCAGCCCGGGTTCGAATCCCGGCGGTCGCATTGGGCACTATGAAAAAGAAAGGAAAGCGATGGGTTCAGCAGATTGCGCTGGAGCGAATTTACAGATTGTTTGAGTTGGCTGGAAAGGCGTTTGTTGCCAGTGAGAAGGAGCGTGCAAATCACTATGTTGAATTGGCACGCAAAGTTAGTACTAGGAACAAGGCAACCATTCCTACTGAATTAAAGCAAAAGTTCTGCAAGAAATGCAAGGCATTCCTCGGCAAGAAGAATGCTGAGTTTAAGCAGACCGATAAATGGGTTGAAATAAAGTGCGAGGAATGTGGGGCGGAGTTTAAGAGGAGATTGGAGTGAGTGTTGAGGGCATTGTGAAAGTTGGAGTGGGTGTAATGGTTCGCAATGAAAATGGAGAAGTGCTAATGGGTCTGCGTTCACAGCAGGCAAAAAATGAGAGGGGAAAGTGGACTTTTCCTGGTGGAGAACTAGAGTTTGGTGAAACAATTGAGGAGTGTGCTATAAGGGAAACCGTGGAGGAGTATGGGATAACTGTTCGGCCACTGCGATTGCTGAAGGTTATTGACCATATTCTCGAGGATGAGGAGCAGCATTGGGTTAACCCAGTGTTTGAGGCAGAGCTTGTTTCTGGGAAACCAAAGTTGATGGAGCCACATAAGATTGAGAAACTAGGTTGGTTTAAAGTTGGAGAATTGCCTGAGAATATCACTGTAAACCTAAAAGCCCTGTTCAAGGACATCAAGGAAGGCAAAATAAAGATTTAAAAACCTTGTTTGTAAGAAGTTTATTAGAAAAACTCATTTTTTGCTCCTCAAAAAGGGTTGAGCGAAAAAACTCCGAAAGGAGATATGGAGGAATTTAATTGGGAATATACGATGTACCTGCCACGGAAGTCATTGACGCTGTTGCAGAGGACTTTAAGAGCCAAGTCAAACAGCCAGAATGGGCTGATTTTGTAAAGACAGGTAGGCACAGGGAACGAGCACCTCATAGAAGAGATTGGTTCCATGTGAGAATGGCTTCAATACTTTATCGCATTTATAGAGAGGGAAA
>CEPX01034614.1_pt1 | contig 12127 bp, 21 predicted proteins | sample 361361 | NCBI WGS metagenome assembly CEPX01 (sample SAMEA2619974, study PRJEB7988) | marine metagenome | biome: marine biome (ENVO:00000447); feature: mesopelagic zone (ENVO:00000213) & marine oxygen minimum zone (ENVO:01000065); material: "saline water (ENVO:00002010), including plankton... | reverse complement strand
GCTTGCCCAGATTGCGGAGTTAATGGAGATCCGAAGTGCTACAAAGAACATTCATTTACTAACTATGCCTGGGATGCACATGAAAGCAAAAAGAATACATCATAAGAAACGGATCAAGCATAAGAGAAAGCGTTATCATTCTCTCAAGCATGCTGACAGGGGACACGAGCATCCATGTCGGTGTTCATGTTTCATGTGTGGTAACCCACGTAAGTATGCTCAGTCTCTTACTGACAAGTTGACAATACAGGAGCGCAAGCATGGGGAAGATATACAACTACCTGATAAGCATGCTTAGAAGGCACGCTATCAAACGGAAGCAACGTGACCGTGGGTCTAGGCTACTCGCAGATCACATTGCCGTCACGACTGGTTTAAGGGACAAACCAGTAACTGAGCAGGAACTCGAAGGCATTAAGTCTCACGAGAGAATGCACAGACTTGTCTTTGGGACTAGGCGTGGCATCTAACGTCAGGTCATACGGCTTGGCTTATTTATTAACAACCACAATGGAGTGTGCATGCAGAGCATGACTTTGGAACAAGTCAGGACTGTACTCCCATCGTTGTACGCCACAAGAAAGCCTGTGTTTTTTTGGGGTGGTAGTGGGGCTGCGAAGTCTACTACGTGTCACTTGTTTGTGGATGACAAGCGTGGGGTTAACCCTGAGTTTGGGATGATCGACTTGAGAGCAAGTCAGTTAGACCCAGTTGATGTCCGGGGTATGCCTTATGTCAATGTGGATACTAGAGTATCAAGCTGGTGTCCCTTTGATGTCTTCCCAGACGAGGACAGAGATGGAAAGTTTGGTCTTCTCTTGTTGGAAGAGTTGAACTCAGCACTCCCTGCGGTTCTTGCATCTCTTTATGAGTTGCTATTTGACAGGCGCATCGGGAACTACAAGTTACCTGATGGGTGGGCTGTATGGGCTCTTGGTAACAGGGACTCTGATAATGGAGTAACCTACCAAGTTCCAGGTCCGGTCGCTAACAGGTTTGCCAACCATATTCTAGTTGAGCCGACTGTTGATGACTTCTGTTCCCACGGGTTCAAGACTGGGTGTCGGCTTGAGGTGATGGCCTTCCTTAGATGGAGACCAGAACTCATGATGACTTACGATTCTCAGAACCCATCGGTTACCTTTGCCAGTATGAGGACATGGACTTATGTCAGTGAACTCATGAAGGCATGGGAATCTGAAGGAAAGAAGTTTGGTGATCCCTTATTCCTGTCAATGATACAGAACTGTGTCGGGGAAGGAGCAGGTGTTGAGTTCGTAGGGTTTCTTGATTACTACAAGAAGCTACCAGATCTGGATGATCTTATTAAGAGTCCAGATACTGCACCAGTTTACGAGATGAAAGATGCTCATCTCAACTGGGCCATAGTATGTGGCCTGTTTAACAAAGCTGAAGACAAGAATGCAGGACAGATCATCAAGTATGCGATGAGATTACCGGCTGAGTTTTCAGTAGTCCTAATGCGTGACTGTACTAGTAACATCGATGGGTTCACTGAGTGTCCCGAGTTTCTAGAATGGTCTACCATGCATTCTAAAACAATCCTATAACAAGGATATATCATGGCTGATAAGGTGAGTGTTGACACTCTCACCCAGGTGCGCTGCGGTCTGTTGCTGGATAACCCCTTCATCGGGACTCTAGCAACAAGTCTTGGGCTGTTGATAGACAACGCCAAGCCTACCGCATACACAAATGGGTATGAGATTGGGGTCAACGATAAATTCTTTGAAAGCCTGACTCGCAAGGAACAAACAGGTGTCATAGCACACGAGATCTTTCATGTGATGCTGATGCACCATCTTAGACTTGCACCTTGGATGGACCCCAAGATTGCTCAGATAGTTATGGACATGATCGTCAATAATCTATGTCTTGAGCATAAGTTTGAGATACCGAGTGACGGCATCCTTCCTACGAATTGGGAGGGTGGCCCAGATGAATTCTTCAAGGTCGCCAAGATGACTCTTGAAGCAGGTGTCAGGTATCTTGATGGGGAGTACCCGGACAAGACGAAACTTCCGAACCCACCTGACCTCCCAACAGGGACATGTGACCCGCCCCCGGTACAAGGTGATGGTCCACCCCAAGAGGGAGACATACCAGGAGGGTTCCCCGGTCTGTCAGAGCAACAGATTCAGGATGAGGAAGGTCGTGTAAAGAAAGCAATAGCTCAGGCATTTCAAGCCGCGAAGATGCAAGGCAAGATGCCAGCGGGGATGGAGAGATTCGTTCAAGATATCCTCAAAGGTAAGATGAAATGGACTGAGATTATCCGTGCGAAGTTGGCTAGTAATAGTAAGAGGGACTATCGTTGGTTCCCTCCGAATAGACGTTACATTTGGCAAGGTATATACATGCCATCTCTCCAAGGGGAAAGCCTTGGACATATAGGCTGGGCTACTGATACAAGTGGGTCAGTCGATCAACCAACACTCGATGAGTTCAATGCGGAGCTTAATGGGTTGGGTACGACATATGATATGGAGGTTACCTGTATATCATGTGACTCGGAAGTCCAGCACACTGAGCACTTCAACGCACACGAGTTTCCCATCACTCCAAAATGGGAGGGTGGTGGTGGTACTAGCTACCGTCCAGTCTTCCGCCATGTTAGGGAAGAGGGGCTTAACATAAGAGCACTTGTCTATATAACAGATGGGTGTTGCAATCGTTTTCCTAAGAAGAAACCACCGTACCCCGTGTACTGGATCGTCTGGGATGACGTACCTTTTGAACCCCCATTTGGGGAAGTATTCCATGTAAATTAACATGATAGTATTACTTGAAGGGATACTTGAGCATGATCTAAGGGCCGAAACCATGAAGGCACAGATAGCCCATCAGTTCGGTCCTAGATTAAAGCATCAAGTTAAAGAGGTGAAGGTTTACCCTGTGCCTAATAGTATAAACAGGATTGAGGAGCTAAAATCTTATGGGTTCAATACTCATTTCTATGGGGGTGAGTGGCATAAGAGTCAGGCTACTTCAATACTTGGTTTGAAAGCTGCGATTACTCGCATGCACAACTCAGGCAAGACGTTGACTGCTAACTACAGAAGACTGATAAGAATATGGAACCCTGTTGTTGGGTTTAATCTTGGCAGACACTACAACAAGCTACTCTACGATGAGTTTGGGGAATGGCAAGATGAGCCACACTCACTTGAAGCATTGGATAAGTGTTGGGTTTATCTCTATGAATGCCTGAAGCAGAAAAATATCTATCGGACAGATGACTTCAGAAAGGGTACGAGTGGGGCAAGCATGTTCTGGGTACCCGACAAACCTAAAGATGATATCAGACTATCAGAAACTTCTGGTGTCATATGGACTGAGTTTGATAATAGGTATGTGAAACTAAACGATGCTCATGGTATGGATGACAGGCCATACATAAGAGAGATCTCTTTTACAGAGAAAGGTGGTGGGGGTAAGGAGGCTCTAGAGGAGAGGGTTAAGACAAGGATGAGTCAGATAAGAGGAGAGGTTGACTTCACTCTTGGACATGAAAGGAAGTATGACCGTGCCACGAGATGAAACATGGATGGCTCTTGATAAAAAAATCAAGGAGGTTAGAGGTAGGAAAACTCTCGAGCCATTTGAGTTCAGACCTACAGTCTCCCCCCGGAGAACTTCTAAGAAGGAAGTAACTAGGGAACAAATAAAAGAGGCTACGGAAAAGTACCTTGCTGAGGGAGGGGACATTCATAGGACGGACGTACCTCCACCTTCTACAGAGACAAAAGTAAATCTCGAGAGGGATCTTAATGATGACCTTGATATTCGTAAATATACTGATAGCCGTGAGGACTAGATGCCAAGCTCAAAAATAAATAAAAAATCTATAGGGTTTGTCCCTTCTGTTACAGACCCGGAGCATCCGGACTACCTATCTAAATGTCCACTCCCTATCAGGGTTAAGATAGCAGGGAAACAATTGCACTTGGGGATGGAGGCTCTGGGTACGTTCAGCTTTTTTTCGACAGATGACGATATTGATTCTTTACTTGAAGAAATCATAGTAAAAAATGCGATCCCACTACCTCTGCAAGTTCTTGAGTATGCACGCTCTTTGTTTATGATCAAGAGACTCAACCCTAAGAACAAGGAGAAGCCTGGGATTCTGGATCTGGAAGAGGTGGGCAAGGAGGAAGAGGATCTTGTTAAACTTTGTATTCATATACTCAACAATAAAATTGATGGTTAGTATGATAGACCCATACCCGAAGGTAACAGAGATGGGTGTTACAATAGATAATTTCAAAGATAAATTCCCTAAGTTTAGAAACGCTCAAGGTAAGAACTACTGGGCAAGAGAGGAATTTTATAAAGGAACTAACATGCTTATGATGGGAATGGATAAGGAAAGAGACAACCTGTATTTCCACCCGAATGAGGCAGTAGTTGAACGCATTCGGACTTGGCCCACACAGACAAGGCTGCGTTCGGCTGCGGCTCAGTTACTTGTCAATGAGTATCAGTGTGCATATAAGGATATGGTTGAGTGCTATGGGGTAGGAGTCCAGCAACTCGTTGGGGTTAAGAAACATCCATACATGGTGGGTTCTGGTGCAACATGGATGGAGCATGAGGGTGCTGAATGCTGTACCAAGCTGGTTTCTAAGATAGAGGACGCTCTTGGTGGTAAGGGGTGGTGCGAAGACGGAGCTGTGCAATGGCATTATTATGCCGATGAGGTTGATGAGATGAAGAAACTAATGAGTCATTGTTACACAAGAACTCATGTCATGAAGAAGTGGAGGGTCAGTAGGGCAAGAATGATAAAAGAATATAACAGACTCAAGGCTATCCTCAGATTAAATGGGTACAATATGGAGGAGAGAAGGAAGGGGTTGTATGATACTCCTTTCTAAGGTGATACTTGTCATCGCACTGTTGTTATTACTACAAACCTGTATCAATAATTGAAGGAGCAATATGATTACAGAACATGAATACACCACTCGAATTGTCGATGATTTCTTTCGTCTAGTTGATGAGGGTCACATCAAATTAAAATTCACAGCAATATTTGATAACAAAACAGAAGAGAGAGCACAAAAGCACACAGAAAATTGGCATTGGGATGTTGATAGAACAGATCAGATTATAGAGAGGGTTATTTATGATCATATAACTGAACAGGTAGATAGTAACGTAACTTATGGCAGGTGGGGTACAGAAGGCTCTAGGGAAGAACCAGTTATTATTAAACTAGGGTTCTAATGGACATACCTAGACTGGCAAAGAGCCGACTTGATGAATTAATTTGTGCTTACAGATGCAAAAATAATTTCAGCAATGGACAAAGGGTTTACAGATCATTCTTAGAGGGTCATGTTATGCAATCGATGGACATAGCAAACCAATATCAAATTATTAAACAGGTAGGCTTTGTATCTCATCATCATGTCACATATTACAGTGATGATAAGGTGGATTTGTTTTGTGATCCTGGTTCTGATTTCTTTTTCTTTCTATAAGGAGATGTATGATAGGGAAACAAGTTAGTTTTGATCTGGAAATTAATGGGAAGTGTGAACAAGTTAGTGGTAGGGTTAAGGAAACGATAGCCCCATGCCGTCAGTACCCCAATGGGGTAATCGTGATAGACAATGGGACATTCTTGTACACACTAGATCCGATTTATGTGGAGATTAAAGATGGCGAAACTTGGAGGGCTGGTACTTAGCTTTAAACACAACAATCAAATACGAATCTCAGGACCAGATGGGAAAGAGATTGTCATGCGGATGGTCAGTGGGGGCAGGTCACCGCGTGTAGTTTTTCATGCTCCCGATTCTTATCAGATAACACGGGAGATGATTGATGGAGATAACAGTAACAGAGATGGAGCAGCTTCAACAACAACTGAAGATTGATTATGAAAAAGAATCCTACCAACTAGTTAAGGAGTTGTATGGTGCAGTCAAATCTTTAGTGGAAGGTCTTGAGTCCGAGGAGCTAGAAGAAGAACTGTCCCTTACCGAATTAGTGGAAAACACCAAACAATACTTGGAGGTATATGGGTGAGCGTAGCCATGTGATCCCAACTGATTCAATGCTTACACCCATCAAGAGGGTTGATAGTAGATACGGTAATATATATTACTTGTATCGATGTTCGTGTGGGGTTGAGAAAATTATACGTAAATCATTAGTAGTAAATGGGGAGGCTAAGAGTTGTGGTCATTATAAAAAACAAGTGCTGGAGAGGGTGAATAGAAAGGGGTTGAACAGGAACAAAGGGAACAAGAGCAGGACAGGTCAGACCCCTCATAACAAAGGTAAAATTAGGATACATGTTATTCCTAATGATCCTTCTTCCAAGACTAAATTTGTTTTTGAATGGGAACTGCATGATGCGTTCTACGGGATTAAAGATTTAGTTTTTTAGGCGTAAATAAATGTTTACTTTTGTACTTGACAGTTGATATAGACTATGTTATTATAGTAGTTGAAGTGATGTGGACCACTTTAATATTGGTTAACTGTAGTAGGAAAGGACATGGCAAAACTATACAAGTATAAAGAGGTGGCGGCAATATTGGGGCTTGCTGAACAGACCATTCGGAACTGGGTACATCAGGGTAAAATCCCTGTTGTTAAGCTTGGCTCATCTGCACGGGTGACCCAGGAGACTGTGAACAAACTTGCTGAAGAGGGATTGAATGTTGATACCCACCCCTAAAGATTACAAACCTAGTGGTAAGATACTCAGCAACACATCCGATATGTCGCCTGATGATTTCTCTGAGATGAAACAGAAGTACTCAAGACTGGGTTACTTCTCTGCTTCTCAAAGCCCAGCACTGCTTGGGATATATTCTTCTGCGACTCAAGTCTTTGACGAGATGAGACAAGAAAGGCCGAAGGATCTAAGTGATACGAAATCTTGGGACAAGATAATATTCGGAAGGTTAATCGAAGATTGGATAGGTGATTATGCATCTGAGATGATTGGAGTTGATGTGTTTAATGACCCATACATGATAGGGAATCGCCAGCACTCATGGATCTGTTGCAATAAAGACTTTCATCTTGTAGACAACGACATATACAAAGGTCGCTGGGCTATGGAAACAAAGTCTACTAGCAATTGGCAGGTACGTAAGAAACTAGGCTTGTCTGGTTCTTCTGACACTGTCCCTCAGTACTATATACAGATACAACACCAGTGTTTGGTTGATGATTTAGATGGGTGTATCAACCCTGTACTTGTTATCAAAGACCCATCGTCTATCCCTATGGCTGTCGATGCAATTGAGAGTGGGGAGGATGTCGAGGATGTCATGGATGGTGTCCCCTATTATTTGAATTGGTATGTAGTCGAGAGGGATGAGGAAGTGGTCGCTGAATTACGGGATCACTTGATTAGAATGAGAGAAATATTTCATCAGGGAGGGCAGCCACCCATCGATGGCAGTGAAGCTACCTCTAAAGTGTTGAGGAACAAGGAGCGTTCCGGTGGGCTGGCTCTTGCTGATGAAGAAGTTATGGAGATGATCGATAAGATCAAGATCAAGAAGGATCAGATAAAGACAGAGCAGGAATCAATCAAGGAGATAGAGAACTCATTACTTGCAAAACTTGGTGAGCATGAGGGTTATCAATATGAAGGGGCTTCCGTCATGTCTGTCAAACAGATCACATCAAATCGTTTCAACTCTACCAAATTCAAGGATGAGAATCCTGAAATGGCTAAGGAATACAATATGGAATCAACCTACACTAAGGTAGAATATGGCTAAGAAATATACTGAGGATGAGATTAAGGAGATGAATGTATATCAGAGGATCTTATGCGTTAAGGTAGAACTCTGTGAGATGGGGATATCAAAAGACAGGAAGCAACAGCATCAAGGTTACGGGTTCCGTGGTGTTGAGGATGTACTTGGTGTTGTCTCTGCTCTTCATTGCAAATACAGACTTGATTTAGAGTGGCGTAGTATTGATGGGCTCGAAACTAAAACTGCCTCTAACGGTAAGGGGTATCACATGACTGGTGTATGTACCTATAGGATAAGAAATGTTGACAGACCTGAAGAATATTCCGAGTTCGTTGCACCTGGGGAGGGGTTGGATAACAGTGACAAGTCTTCTGGAAAGTTCTGCTCTTACGCCTACAAAAACGGCATGTTTTACAAGTACGAGATCCCTGTCCAAGGACAATCAATCGATGAGTATGACCCCAGAAAGGATGTCGAGGATGATTCTCACTTGGAAACCCCTCTTACAGGTGGGCCCCCCACCCCCGGACAAAAGTCTAGAATAGAGGAGATGAAGAGAGATGCTGGTGATGTGGTTGCTTTATACAAGCAGTGCTTTAAAAACCAGGAGAATGCTGCATCCAGGGGAGGGATTACAAAAGATAATGTAGACTCTTACTGTAAGGATCTAGACATGTTCAGGGATGCTATCAATGCAGATGCCAAGTTAAAGAAACCAGAGATCAATGATGATGATTATGCAAAATACACTGGCTTAATAAAAACATCTCGTTCTACAATAGATCTTTATTTTTCTAAGGAACAAGTTGGCAGATCCGATGAACCTGAAACAGCTAAGGATAAAACTCTTAACATGATCGGGGAACAGAAGGTCAAGGCTAGGGATAGCAATGCTGTGGTTGGGGACATGTATGCTGATATCCCTGATGATTATATGAACTAATGTAACAAGATGAGCAGGAGCAAGATTGTACTGGACTCGTCAATTTCACCTAAACACCCTTACTACAAACACATTGTTTACAAGAATCCACTCTTCCATTTTATACTGATAGCTGATGAGTTTGGTCATGTCCCTACGACTATGACTAAATCGGCTGAGCAGTGTTCGATGACAAGACAGGAGTTCAGGACAAGGATAGAGGGTTACAAGGAACTAGGTCTGCTGACGGTTCAGACTAGTAAGGTTCTGAGTAAGTCTGGGAACCATAAGATTAATGTATCCAAGATGATACTGAATCTTGACCATGACTTGTTCAGAAAAGATGGGGTCGAAAGGGAGGTCTCCCATACCACTGTTGGGTATCCTCCTGAGTTTGAGGAAGACTGGCTTACCTACATTGGGGCTGACGGATCAAAGGTGGGTGAGAAGAAATCAGCATATGCGAATTGGAGTAAGTCAGTCAGGAAGTATAGTCGTGGTCATGTCATGCTTGGTACGGTTAACTATATAGCCAAGTGTGAATCTACAGATACATTCAAGAAACATGGGGCTACATGGTGGAACCCCAAAGAGGCTAGGTTCTCTCAACCTGAGTATCAGAATATCAACTCAGGGGAGATGGCCTTGTGGCATCTACTTAATTCCCCAGTGCTAGGGAATATAACAGAGGGGGGCGTTTGCATCAAGATAACTGGTGATCCTTTGATGGGTGAGGCGTTACTCAGATTGAAAGGTACTGACAGGGTATTGGGTCAGACTCTTGATCGAATGGGTGACCGTAAGTTTCGTGAAGCTTTTATGAACGCCTATAAGCTGGCACGTAGCACAAAGGAACCACGTTCTGTTATCTATTCACAGTTTGAAAATCAGATCGAGTGGAGCATAGACAATGGACCCCAGATTACAGGAAATAGTCAACGAGGAAAAGCGACTTCTATCCGCAGTAATAGCTAGACCTGAGTACCTTGACACGGTACGCACTCTTGTTAAGCAGATTGATTTCTTCCATGCAGGACACAGTTTGATATTTCAGGAATGCTTGAAGTTGAGTAGCTCAGGCATCCCCATCAGTCCAGTAACTTTATGGAAGAGGATAAAGAGATCACCTAATGACATGTCGCAGGATTATCTTGAGACAATGGCAATGGGTGCTGCCCCTATCCCAGAGCTTTTGGAACAGCAAGCTTTAGTAGTAAGGGAGAATGCTGAATCTCGTAGGCTTATGGGTGTAGGCGAGTCGATACAAGAGGCTGTATTGGGTGGGCTTAGTAGCGAAGAGGTCATACATCTAACACAGAAGCGACTTGATGGTGTCATAGAGAGAACCAGCACCTTCCAGGCTACCAAATTCAGTGACGGTCTTGTTGAACAATTAAGTGAGATGCAGAGTGGAAGCTCAAGAAACAAGAGAATCCCGACAACATGGCCCAGCGTGGATAAGTATCTCGATGGGGGCTTACAGCTAGGACAACTTGATATCATAGCTGGGCGTACAGGAATGGGTAAAACTTCATTCGGTACATCCATGATGTACAACATAGCAAGATCTGGTACCCCATCGTTGATGGTTAGCATTGAGATGCCTAGGCTTCAGATCATACGTAAGATCATAGCTGGTAGGTGTCTTATTAAAGAAGGGAACATTGCCAACAACGACATGACCAAGGAGGACTGGGCTAAGTTCGAGAGGTGTGCTGAAGAGTTGTCTGATCTGCCACTGTATATAGATGACAAGAGCAGGTCACTCTTTGAAGTGGTAGCTTCCATTAGGTCACATGTCAGAAGGTTCAATGTTAAATTCATTGTGGTTGATTACGTCCAGCGTATTAAAGTCCCGACAAGAGATGCCAGATATCTTGAAGTGGGAGAGGTGGTGGATGATCTGGCTGAGCTATGCAAGAGCATGGGTATTAACATCATGCTTCTATCTCAGATCAATCGTGGTGTTGAGGGAAGGACAAGCAAACGACCAGCTATCTCAGATCTCTCCGAGTCAGGTAAGATAGAAGAAGCTGCGAGTAGGATCTTTCTCCTGTACCGTGATGAGTATTATGACTATGACAGTAGAGACAAAGGCACAGCAGAGATCCAGCTTGCTAAGAATAGGTTCGGTGCTACAGGTACAGCAAAGATGGCTTTCGTACAAGATTATACTTTATTCGGTGAACTAAGGAAATAAATGCTTGACTATAGTATAGGATGGGTGTATATTATATTTACTCTAGTAATATTATATATATACACTGTCATGTCTCAGAGAATCTACGGCACTAAAGATCCTGCGTTTGATGTTATACTCCCTGATAATGGGGAGGAAAAGCTATACATGATCGGGGTTGTTGTAAAGGGGTTTAATCATGAGACTGCTATAGCTAATTTCGGTCAGGCAAATCTTTATGGAAGTTATTTCACGCTTACTGAAGTTGAAGAATTTAAAGACGAAGACGGAAGCATTGCTTTCAGGAGGAAAGATGAGTCGTTCAACTAAAAGGGAGAAGACTTTCTTTCAGAAGAAGCTTCACTCCCTTATGTTCGAGAATGATTTAACTATTAGAAAATTATCTAATGGAATAGGAGTCAAAGAGATTACCGTTCAATTCTGGAGGACTGGAATGAGGGAACCCAGCGTCCATAATGCAAGAAGGTTATCTAATTTTTTTTCTATTAGCTTGGATGATTTGTTTGGTCCGTTGCCCAGCGGGAGTGGCACGTAAAATATAACCACCGCATCATTCATGTACTATCTCCTCTCGTTAGTTAGGGGTTTACTTCTTTAAGGGGTAGACCCCTAAGAGAGGCGGGTTCTCATAGCTCGGCTCCATGATACGTGCAAGTATGAATAAGTCATATGTTCCCCATTGAGCTCAAGTTGGTAGGTAATCACCTTGGGCTCTTTGGGTTCTAATTAACTATACAGGAGTAATGAAATGTTCTGTCAAAACTTATGTATCTTCTCTGGTCGATTAGGCCAGGATGCTCAGTTGAAAGAGTTCGACTGGGGTAATGTAATCAAGATCGGTATTGCTGTTGATATGCCAAAGAGAGATCCGAATACACAAGAGTGGGGATCTGAAACCTCGTGGGTTGACTGTGAATACATAGACAACAAAGAGGGAACCGGGAAAGGTAAAGCCATCCTTAAGTTACTGAAAGGTGATGTGGTGCATGTGCATTGTCGGTATAAGAAAACCAAAGATGGATATGTTAACTTCAGGATTGTAGATATTTTCCCGGAACAAAAACCACGGGATAACAAGGGTTATGATAGTGGCCCTGGAATAGATGATAGAAGCTATCAACCGAAACAACAGCGCGAAGCTGTTTAATCAACCGCCCCCATATCGGGGGCATCAATCCCATATAAAGGAACATTATGGAACGTAATCAGGTAAAACTGATAGGGATAAGTCCCTTAATGGTACAGAGTGAC
>CEPX01415070.1_pt1 | contig 12128 bp, 14 predicted proteins | sample 361361 | NCBI WGS metagenome assembly CEPX01 (sample SAMEA2619974, study PRJEB7988) | marine metagenome | biome: marine biome (ENVO:00000447); feature: mesopelagic zone (ENVO:00000213) & marine oxygen minimum zone (ENVO:01000065); material: "saline water (ENVO:00002010), including plankton... | reverse complement strand
ATGATCAACACCAGTTCCCGCTACGACTATTACCCCAGCTATCGACGGTAAATCCAAGTTTGATTTAAACAAGGCTGCAAAGCCCAAGATAAGAACCATCTCCGATAATAGAGTTGCCACCATGGGAATAACAATTTTCATATTTTTGTAACGAATTAGCACAACACCCACTACTACAATAATTACTAAAAGGCCAACGAGTAAGATGTTGTCCAAAAATTCTTTTCCCAAGCTAGGAGATACTGTATCTAGTTTTACTATGTCTAATTTTACAGGTAAACTACCAGTAATGATGATAGTTTGTAATTTTTTCATTTGCTCTTCAGCACTTAGATAGGCATCTTCTTGAGTAGCTCCACTACCAGATCCAGAAATTTGTATTTGGGTTGTTGCCCTACCTTTTAGTTCTGCACCGATTCTTAATGAATCTACTTGACGATCATCTAATATAAGATCTAAATCCTCACTTAAATAATTACTACCCTGTTCTGAGAGAACGGTTAATTTGTCTGTTATGGCAGCTTGACGTTCCGCTGCTTCTTGAGTTAAAGTTATGGAAAATGAAAAGAAGCATAGAGATTGAGAACCACTTGTAGCACAAGGTTGTTGTAAACCAACTCCCGAACATTGGGAACTCCTACATACGTAAGTGATATCTTTTTTCCCACCAAAGAATACAGTTTCATTACCAATACGAGCTTCAAATTTACCTTGCTGGGCAATTAATTCTCTAACTTCGTCTTCAGTTACTCCAGCAATTTCTATCACGATGAATTGTGCACCAGCTAAGTCCACGGCAGGCCTAACTACAAGGTCACTCAAACCGTATACATTTAATCTTTCTTTAATACTTCTGATAGTTGAATCTAAATCTTCTTCAGATATTTCCTCGACAGGTTTTAGTAGTACTCTAGTTCCACCTTCTAAGTCTAGTCCCTTACGTAAATTGGAGGTAGGGGCATTGTAAATTCTCAATCCTAAATCAGTAGGATCTTCTGAAGATGTTAGTAAAGTGTAAGTGAATTTGTTAGTTACAACTTTGACAGACCTATTTGCCTGCAACGTTGACAATATTTGATAATAGTCTTCTTCGTTGTTTACTGGTTTGTTTTTAATTGAAATTATTTTTTCTTTTTGTAAAGGAGTAAGATCAGCAGAAGGATTAGGTACTCCAGCTTGTGCTGCTGAGGAGTTAAAACCAACACTCCGTATAGTTACTCCCTCGTTTCCACCAAATTGTGGATTAATTGTTAAGTAGGCTATGAAAAGAAAGATTAAAAGAACGATTACTTTCCAATCCTTAAAGATATCTTTTACCTTCATTTTTTCTTCTCCAGGTATAATCGTAAAATACCTACATTTTGAATATAAGTCATGATTATATCTACAATTAACCCAATTAGTAGTATGATCATAATTTGCTTAACCGTATCACTTTTTACGAAGATTACAGCTATGGCAACAGCAAAAATAGTAGTAAAACTCATGGTTAGTCCTGTACGCATTGAGGAATAAATTCGTTCCATTAAAGTTCCTTCTTTACGTTTTAGAACCTTATTACTTAGCAGAATGTCAGTATCTACTGAGTAACCAATCAGCATTAGAAACGCGGCTATTCCTGCTGTACTTAGTTTAATTCCTGTTAAATTAAAGATAGCAACGGTGATAACTATGTCCGAAAAAGCAGCCAGTACTACAGCAAAACTAGGTATGTTCTTTTGATAATATATTACGAATAGGGCTATGGCGATAATGTAAGCAACTATTTGCAAAGGAGAATCATTACCCCCTAATATGATAAACGCGGCAATTATTCCTAAGATAGTGCAAATGACTTTGAATTTAGTGTCTTTAGAGAATATCCAAAATACAACGATTCCCATTAATATGAAGGCAACCAGTAATGCTTTTGCAGTTTGTTGAAAGAAGCTATCACCTAAGGAAGAACCAACAACCTCCACATTATAATTATTCTTTGTTAATGGTATTTTTTGGTTAATTATGGAAATTAAATTGTCAATTTCTGCCGATGCTTGAGCGTCAGAATCTACAGCATAGGCGGCTGGTTGCCCCGCCGAACCAAGAGTCCTTACAGATATATCAGCCTGTGGAAATTTTTGATCGAGAAAGCTTTGCAATGCATCAGGAGTAATTGAAGGCACATAGTCTATTGTTATAGTAGAACCACCTTTCAAACTTATGCCTTTGTTCACAAAATCTCCAGTTGCCTGATATTGCATGCCAATTTGAACAAAAGCCAACAATAGCATTATGAATGGAATCCAAAGTAATTTCTTATACTTAGTTTCATAAAGATGTTTTAAGCTCATTGGAAGTGGTGAGATATAATATTTTTATAAAGTTTGTGCTGTTGTGAAGAAATGTTTATATCTTTGTGTTTTTTACCATAAAATTATGAAAAGGAGACAAGAGATAGCTGATTTTTATGCTAGAGTTACTTTTAATGATTTTAGGCATAGTGTTGATTTAGATTACGAAGGAGAAATTAAGCCTATTAATCCCAGAAGTAATGGCAATAATGTGACTACTGTTCTTGGTCCTTTTATCTCCTATAGTAGAGAGAGTGAATTACCAGATTATGATATTTTGATTAGGTTTAATGCTAATGATGCTTTTTGTCAAAGAGTAGGATCTTTTAATTTGCCTAATTTAGATGTGAAAAATGTGCCTTTGGTTGCGGTGTCTGATTTGCATGATACTTTGCAGTTTAAAGTTGATGATTATTCTTCCGTTAGAGATTACGTTGTTAGTTCATTTGATGAATTAAATGAACTTACGCCAATAAGAGATTTAGTTAGTAGAAGAAAACTAGTTGATTTAGTTAGTGAATCTATTGAGGAAAATGTAAAAAACAGATTTAAAAGGTCAGGGTTTTATGAAATACATGTTAAAAGTCAGAGGTTAGCAAGAGAACACTTATCTAAACTTAGAGCTAAGTATGGTACTCAGTTACCAGCACAATTACCTTTAGCACTTTAGTAAAAATATATAAGCATTAGACCAACCCTAACAAAGGTGTTACCTGCGATTCTATTTTGGACTCATATAGGCATCATTGTATTTGGGATGTTTATGGGGTTAATTTTTTCTTTACCCATTGTCTTGTTATTAGTAGGATTACATAGGTTGCAACTTTTCGTTTTCAAGGATTGTATTTTATCAAAGTTTCAAAAGAAGATGCATGCAATTCCAAAAAAGACACATTTTTTTCAATTTGCAGCTTTGAAAATATTTGACAAGAGAATTAGTGATAGGAATGCTAAGTTTGTTGATTATGGAATTATCTCCTTTTCAATTAGCGTAGCTGTGTTGAATTATTTGATTTAGTCACGGCAAACCTTTATATACTAAAAACCATTCTTTATGGTCGTGGTTTTTATAAAACTTAAAGGGGCTGGTATGAGATATAAGAAGCAGTCCGTTCTTCATGATGTTGATTTGACTATTGCTGATGGAGATATTATTGGAATTATTGGGAAATCTGGTAGTGGAAAGACTACTTTGTTGAATTTAATTGCTGGTTTTATGGAACCATCCGAAGGAGAAGTTGTTTATGTTTCTAAAGTTAATAATAAAGAGAAGAGCTTGTACAGAAATTTAGGGAAGATTAAGAAATATGTTGGTTTTACACCTCAACACAATAGTTTTTATCATAAATTGACAGTTTTAGAAAATTTATTACATTTTGGTAAATTATACAAATTAGATAAGAATACGCTCAATGCTAATGTGAAAGCTTTGTTGGAAGTTACTAGATTAAAGGAGCACCGACACAAACTTGCTGATCAATTGTCAGGTGGTATGCAAAAAAGGCTAGATATTGCTTGTAGCTTAGTACATAAGCCAAAAATATTGATCTTAGATGAGCCTACTGGAGATTTAGACCCAGTGCTACGAAGGGAAACACTAAATTTCTTGCAGGAAGTAAATAAACAAGGCGTGACTTTAGTAATCGCCTCTCATCAATTAGATAGTGTAGAAATGTTATGTAATAAGATTGCTGTGATTCACAATGGACATGTTCATAGCCAAGGAGCGATACAGGAAATTCGTAAGCCTTTTTTAAGAGATCATTTTGTAATTAATATTCATTCTCCTAGAAATAAGGATATTTTAATCGAGGCTCTTAGAAATCTTCCATTGAAGAAATTAATTGATAAGAATGATCGGATCATTGTTTATCCAGAAAACGTGGGAGAGACAATGACAAAAGTTATGGAAATTATTGCACAGCAGGAAGTATACCTACCTGAAGTTAATATACAACATCGACCATTGAACGATATATTTGAAATAATTATGAAAGAATGAATACTATCTGGCATTTAACAAAAAAGAATTTACGCTTGTTGATTAGATCCAAGTCTTCAGCCTTAATTATAGTTTTTGCTCCTTTATTGCTGATGTTGATTATTGGGTTAAGTTTTAACACCAATGACGATTTGAGAATTTCCGTTGGAGTTTATAGTTCTGACTTCACTGCAGACGTTGAAGAATTTGTTACTCTATTAGATTCAGATTTTAATATTGAGAAATTTGATTCGGTTGCTAGTTGTATTAAAGATATTAAACATAGTTTGATTCATGCTTGTGTTGAATTACCAACAGATTTTTCTGTTACTGAAAATGTACAAAAAGAGATCATCTTTCATATCGATCCTACTCGTGTTAATTTAGTTGCGCAGATTACTACTTCTGTGGCAGGTAAATTTAGTTTGAAATCAAAGGAAATATCTGAGCTTCTTACTGGTAATATTTTGAATTTGGTTGCTGAGAGTAGTGCAAAGCTAACTGATAGAGACAAAGACTTAAGTGCAATTAGTGAAAAAAGTAAATATGTAGCAAATGAAGCCAGTGCTACTAAAAGTAATATTGCTGGTATCGATGTTAAATTACCGGAAAAAAGTTATGAGATTACTTTAGTTGATGCACTTAATAAGAATGTTAAAGATGGTCTTTCCAAAGTGGATAAAGCTAAGGATAAGATCAATAGTAGTGCATTAACGGATTCAGAAAAAACAACTTTGCTTAAGTCCTTACAGGATGCTGAAAAGGAGCTAAGCAAAGTTCAAGTTGCCTTGGATGTTAGTGGAAGTTTAAAGAATCTTGTAGGGGATTTACATCATGATGTTATTGTAAGTAAAGAGAAAGTAGATGCCGCTAGTAAGGCCCTAGATGCGGCCAGTAGTCAATTGGGTGGAGTTACAACTGAATTGGATGGGTTGCAGTCTTCTCTTGATAGTTTAAGTTCTGGACTTCGGGAAATTAAAAGTAATTTAGATGGTCAGAAAGTTTCTGAAGCAGGAGTCATCACTAGTCCACTAGTTACTAAAATTTCGCCTGTTAAAGAAGGGACGAAGTTGAATTTTATTTTGCCTTTGCTATTGGTTTTAGTAATAATGTTTAGTTCTTTGCTGCTGGGTACATCGTTAGTCATGATGGAAAAAAACAGTCCTGCTTATTTGCGAAATTATTTTGTTCCGGCTGGGAGATTTAGTTTTGTCGCCGCGATTTATTGCACTAATTTAGTGCTTAATTTTATTGGGATTTTAGTTATTTTGGGTATATCTTTATTGTTTATAGAAAATTTAGTTATGGTTTTACCTCTGGCAACGCTTATTTTGTTTGTACTAGCTTCTGTTTTCACTTTTGTCGGCATGGGAATTGGTTACTTGTTTAATACGGAAGAAACGGGTATTTTAGCTTCGATAAGTTTAGGTAGTTTGTTACTATTTGTGTCTGGTGTAATATTACCTTTAGAGAGTATCTCAGGACCAATAAAGGATTTTGTTAAATTCAATCCTTTTGTTATTGGAGAGAATTTATTGAGAGAAGTGTTGCTTTTCGGTTCAATATTTAATGATATTTGGTTTAATTTTGTGTTGATAGCAAGCTATGCAATTGTATTATTAATTGTGATTGTGGTTTTGGAAGCGATTTTGTATAAGCATTTAGTTAGAAGATTTTTAAATAAACATCATCGTAAGCATCGACAAGTAGACAAAAAGAATGAAAAATAAAGTAATTGTTATTTCTGGCACTCCAGGTGTTGGTAAGGAAAAACTAGCAAGGAAGTTGAGTAAGGAATTGAGATATAAGAGGATCGATTTACATGATTATTATCAAAAAATTTCTTTGGGTTACGACAAAAGTAAAAAGTGTTATGATATCGATCTCAAAAAATTTTTTAGTTTAGTGACCAGATTAAAAAAAGAAAATTCTTTGGTGGTTGATTCACACATTGGCCATTTGTTACCGGCAAGATTGGTAGATTTGTGTGTTGTGTTGACTTGTTCTAATTTGAAGAAGTTGGAAAAGAGTTTACAAGCTAGAAAGTATAATAAAAAGAAGGTGAGAGAGAATCTAGATGTAGAAATCTTTCAGATTTGTATAGTTGAGGCTAAGGAAAAGCATCAGGTTCTAATGTTTGATATTTGTAAAACTTCACAGAAAAATATGATAGATGCTATCAATAAAGAGATAAATAATTTAAGTTAGATAATTGTAACCAAGCATTATCTTCATCAAGTAGAATAATGCCTAGAATTTCAGCCAAAGTATTATTTATATTACAGTTTAGTTTCTGCCTACCACTGGTACGGTATTCTTTGGTATTAGGGTTGATTACTGATCCAGATGATTCTATGATGTGCTCCAATACAGGTTTGTAAGAATTTCCAGAATTGACTTTGCATAGCTTTGCAGATCCTTTGATATTTTTGCGAGATCGATATACTTCAAAGATGCCAGCAGGATCTCTCTTAGTGGTGGTAATGTTGCGAATGCGTTTGCCTTTACTATGTATCCAATACTTGAGGATGAATTTTTGCACAGTTAGAAATTTATCAATTTGATGTTCAATTAAGATGGATGCTGTTGTTGAATAGCCGTTGCTTGATAAGGTTTTATGCACGAAACTATGATACCAGGCTTCATTGGTCCGATCTTGGTAAAGTGATCTTTTTGATGGATTAAAAACAAAGTCACCCTCCAAAAGATAACTGTCTTTTAAACTCAATTGCTTAGAGAATAACGGTTCAATAATATTAATTTGTCCCCTAGTGAGGTTAGTGTCCAGAAAATCATATAAAATGCCTAAACGGTCCGCTTGCTGATTTATACCTATATAATCAGTAGAGGATAATTTGTCCTCAATATATGGTAGAACAATTGGGATATGTACTCTTGACAAATGAACTTTAAGTTGTGTTTCCTTGGAACCGATTAGTTCCAGTAATTCTAGGTCATCATGACGATCCTTAACTCTTTCCAATAGTCCAAAATTTGGTTGTAATTCGCGATGGTGATATTTTCTAGGTATCGTATAAAAATGGGAATCAGTAATAACTTTGGGATTCGAATCAAGGCTGAGTACTTCTTTAAGAATATTCATAAATTTGGTGGATAACAATTATTTATATCTTTTATCAATCTACTACCCTAATATTTATAAACGAAGTTAGTAATATTTGCTTTATGGCGCTAACAGCTCAACAAAAATTGCACTTAAAGAAACTTATTAAAGATTTACATAGTCATCGCGCTCCTCATACTGAGTTTGTTACTGTTTATGTGCCACATGGATATGATTTGATAAAGATTATTCAACATTTGCAAGAGGAGCAAGGTACGGCTTCCAATATTAAATCTGCATCCACTAGAAAGAATGTTCAGAATGCTTTGGAAAAGATGATTCAGCATTTGAGAAGTATTGGTAAGACACCACCTAATGGTTTAGCTGTTTTTTCAGGCAATGTTGCTGCTGGTGAAGGTAAGCAAGATGTTAGAGTATGGAGTATCGAACCTCCAGTTCCTTTGAATACTAGAATTTATCGTTGTGATAAGATGTTTGTTACTGATTTGATTGAGGAAATGTTGGTGGAACATAATGTTTATGGTTTAGTGGTGCTAGATCGTCGTGATGCTGTAATTGCTTTGTTGAAGGGAAAGACAATCGTTCCTTTGAAGAAGACGCATTCTGAAGTTCCTGGGAAATTTAAGGCTGGGGGACAATCAGCACAACGTTTTGAACGTCAGCGTGAAGGTGCAAAAAAAGATCATTTTAAGAAAATTTGTGAGCATATGAAGGATCAGTTACTTTCTTTAGGTAATAATCTGAAAGGTATTATTCTAGGTGGTCCTGGTACTACTGTGGGTGATTTTATGAATAAAGATTACCTAACTGGAGATTTGAAGAAGAAGATTATTGGTACCAAGGATTTGTCTTACACTGGAGATTTCGGTTTGCAGGAGTTGTTGGATAAGAGTCAGGATTTATTGGCAAATGAGGAAATTGCCATTGAGAAGAAGATCATGAGTCGTTTCTTTAAGCAAATGTTAGATAACCATAAGAAGGTTAGTTATGGTGAAGCAGCTACACTTAAGGCTTTGGAGATGAATGCCGTTGATGTGTTATTATTATCTGAAGCCATTTCTGAAGATAAGATTTTTGATTTGGAGGAGAAAGCACAGGAAGGTGGTGCCGAGGTTAAGATTATTTCTGTGGAGACTCGAGAGGGTGTACAGTTGAAGGATTTAGGTGGAATTGCCGCTATATTGAGGTATGAGGTTGAGTAGATATAAGTGATGAGGATGAACATTATCCAAGAATCTTTCCAACGTTTGTATCCAGATAGAGATTTTAATTTTAAGACTAAGTTGGAATATAATAGAAGATTGAGTGATTTTAATGCTAATATTAAGGCAACTTTGAATTTGATTAGTGTAAATTTAAATTTACAATGGAAAGATATCGATGATGAGATTAAAATTGGTCTAATTCAGCATTTATTATTGAAAGTTTATTCTCCTAGGAAGAAGATTAATACTGTTAATATTGATTTATATCATAATTTTATTAAGAATGTACATATGCTTACTCCTAAGACGGAAAGTGATCCTTTTTTAGCTGCTTCTTTTGAGCGTGTGAATAGAAAATTTTTTGATGGTTTGATGGAGAAACCTAATTTAAAATGGGGTAGAGATTCACGTCGCAAGTTAGCTTGTTATAATTTTCATAACGATACTGTAAGTGTTAGTACCTTGTTTAAGGATAGTAAGGAGAGAGTTGTTGATTTGTTAATGTATCACGAGTTATTACATAAGCACCATAAATTTGAGCATGGTAATGGTAGGAGTAGCTATCATAGCCCATCTTTTAAGAGAGATGAGAATAGATATCCTGATAAAGTTGGTGTTGAGAAGGAGATTAATGGAATTATTAGAGTTAGAAAGAAACGCAAAGGTTTATTTCGCTTCTTTTAGCGGTGGTTGATACATTGAATCCAAAAGATGGTATAGGCCCTTAGGATTCCTGCAGATGTATATTTCCATAGTGGTTGAAGGCCGCGAGCTATTGAATCTCCTTGCCCTACCGGAGTAATCAGAACCAATTAATGCAAGTCTCTTCATGCGTCTTCTTACACAAAAAATATGTAATTGTTGAGAGTGACCTATATTTACTGATGCTTCATATGAACTATACATAAAATTACTACCTTTATTTTTGTTAATTTCTGTATCTGATAGTAGTTTTTCTAGATCTGTAAGAGTGAAATCTCTGTCCGCACCTTTGAAAATAATAGAACTCATTTTTATTTGAATGTAATACTATTATATTAAATCATACATTAAGAAGTATATAGAATAGCCTCATTTTTGGAAACATTTAAAAATCAAACCTAATTTTAGGCTTTATGGTGAAAAAGAGGTTTCTATCTCATAACGCGATGGATAAGATTATGCGAGAGGCTGGTGGAATCAGAGTAAGTGATGATGCCAAAGCAGCTCTTGCTGAGGTGTTGGAGCAGAAAGCGTTGGAGATTTCCGCGGAGGCAAAGAAGTTTGCTGAGCACGCAGGAAGAAAGACGGTTACGGAAAAAGATATCCGTTTAGCAGTTAAGTAAGGTGGTTTTGAAATGACGGAAGAGACAAAGTTAGTGAGTGTAGGTAGCCTTAAGAAAGGTGAAACGATTGTCATCGATAATGCCCCATGTAAGGTTACTGATATTTCAGTATCAAGACCAGGTAAACATGGTCATGCCAAAGTTAATTTAATGGCTGTAGGTATGTTAGATGGCAAGAAAAGGCAGTTAACCATGCCCGGTCATGATAAGGTTCCCGCACCGATAATCGAGAAAAAAACAGCTCAGGTTTTGTCTGTGTCTGGCACCACGGCAAACGTTATGGACATGGAGACTTATGAAACGTTTGATTTACCGATACCAGAGGAATTGCAGGGTCAAGTGAATGATGGTGCAGAGATTTTGTACTGGGCATTGATGGGCACGAAAGTAATTAAACAAGTGAAGTAAAAATGGCAAAATTTGAAGAAGCAATGAATAGGATCATGAAAAACATTTTTGTATGTCGTAGTTGTAAGTCTAAGGTTAGAGCTCCTTCACTTAAAGTTAGTCAGTCTAAAATTAAATGCAGAAAGTGTTCTTCTAGAAAGTTACGTCCTAAGAGAAAGAAGTAAACAGAAAGACATAAAAAGCTCGATATGGTTTCTAAGTTATGGTTGAATTACTTCCTTTTATTGTTAAGTTTAAGTATATTATTATTTTTTATCTGGTAGTAATTGCGCTGGTTTATATCTATAGAAAGAGGATAGATGTGCAAGCTAAGATTATTTTCCTATTCCGTATGAAGTGGGGTTTAGGTTGGATGGATAAATATGGGAAGAAGTATAGAGAGTGGATTATTCTGTTAGGTTATATTGGTACTGGTTTGGGTTTTATTGGCATGATTGTAATAACCATTGCTTTACTTTATAATTTGGTTCAGCTCATGATCAACCCTGTGGCTCAACCAGGAGTCGGTTTAGTACTGCCTGGACTTAGTGTACCTGGTTTTGGAGTAATTCCATTTTGGCATTGGCTTATTGCCATTTTTATGATTGCTTTAGTGCATGAGTTTGCACATGGTGTTGTGGCTAGAGCGCATGATATTAAGGTTAAGAATACTGGCATTGTATTGTTAGGACCAATTCTTGGTGCTTTCGTAGAACCTGATGAGAAGAGTTTACGCAAGAAGAGTGATGTAACGCAATACTCTGTACTGGCTGCTGGTGCTTTTGCCAATGTTATTTTAGCGGTAGTTGCCATTTTGATTCTCAACTTGGCAATAATACCAGGGAGTGTGGCATTAGAAGATAAGATTATTGATCCTTTAGGTATGAGTTTTGAATCATATGTTAGTGATGATTTACCCTTTGCCAAGGCAGGGATTATGCCAAAAAGTGTGATTACCGGTCTTAATGACGTTAAAACAAATACTGCTGCTGACTTTATGCAGGAAGTTTTTAAATTTAAGTCAGGTGACAAAGTTAGTATTATTGCTGATGGTAAAAGCTATGAAGTTACTTTAGCTGAACATCCAGATGCTTCAAGTAGACCTTATCTAGGAATACTGAATGCTAAAACAGAAGGAGTTGTTAAAGAAGAGTACAACAATATTTGGTATACTGGCCTTTACTCAGTTTTGGTGTGGTTAAAGAGTTTTTTGCTGTTATTATATATTCTGAGTTTTGGTATTGGATTGTTTAATCTATTACCTCTTCCAATTGTTGATGGGGGTAGAATGGCTCAAGTGTTTTTGCATAAGTTGAAGGGTGCTGAGAAGGGAGAGATGAGGTACCGTAAGATCAGTTTGTTTTTATTATTGGTTTTAGTTTTAAATTTGGTTTATCCTTGGTTACTTAAGTTATTTTAGTTTTTATTTAAAATCATAAAAATCATAGCAAATCTCAATTATGGCTGAGTTTTCATTAAAAGAGATATTGGTGCCATCATCGTTGCGGTAAGCAATTGAATAATTATTCTTTGTTGCTATTTGCTGTGCTATTTCCATGGATTCTCTTCCTGCTTTAAATCCAAGTGCCTGATTATCCATTGAAGATTCACCTGTACGTTGGTAGATTTTAGTGATTTTTTCTGAATAGGTATGGCTGATTGAATCTTGGCCTAGTAAGTCTGAAATCTCTTCTTGATTATAGAATTCTACCATTATTCTGACTCTGCTAAATATTTTTCTGCTTCCATGGCCGCCATGCATCCAGATCCTGCTGCAGTTATGGCTTGCCTAAATCTAGTGTCTTGTACATCTCC
>CEPX01035420.1_pt1 | contig 12129 bp, 16 predicted proteins | sample 361361 | NCBI WGS metagenome assembly CEPX01 (sample SAMEA2619974, study PRJEB7988) | marine metagenome | biome: marine biome (ENVO:00000447); feature: mesopelagic zone (ENVO:00000213) & marine oxygen minimum zone (ENVO:01000065); material: "saline water (ENVO:00002010), including plankton... | reverse complement strand
GTAACACCAGCATCACTAGTAGCTCTGCCCATCACCGTTCCACCATCTTGACGCACATAAGCAGAACAAGAATACCAACCACGTGGTAACCCTGTAACGCTATAATATGCGCCTTCATACGCAGCAGCATTTGCTGTCACACAACGCATACTATATGTCCCAGTACGAGGAGTAGTAGTCTGACGGGTCATCGTTGAGCCACTAGCAGTCCAACCCGTAGGAGGAGTCCCAAGTTCCATACTCGGATTAGTGACTAGATTCAAAGCTGGTACAGTAGGACTCTCTAAATTAACGAGATCTTCAGCCGTATTAGCCGACGCTAAAGTCTTATTAATAGGAATAAACTTTGAAAGAGTACCAACAGATTCACGAACTGTTCTAAATTCATGCTCTGAAAATCTGTATTCAAATCCTCGGTCAATAGGCATCAGTATTCTCCTAAATTAACTGCTATCGTCCCCAAATAGCTCCAATAATTCTTCCATTCGCTTGATTTGCGCGTATAACTGAGATTGTTCCATTAAATGAAACGCCTGTTTCAGTGTACCCCGTGCCTGCGGGTACTAACATCGAATTTCCATCAGTCGTAGCATCACTACCTAAATTTACATATAAGTCGTCACGGTCAACAACAATAGTGATTCGATTCGCTTCATCCATATAATCTGAAACCGTTAATATAGTTGAAGCTTCCGCACTATTCGTAGTTAAAGTAAAGGGTTTAAATTTAGTATACGGTTGTACTAATTCAATTGTTTGACGTAATTTAACCACTATCTGCCCCAGATAGATCCACGAATACGACTGTTCGTAGTACCTGCTCGCATAACTGAAACAATACCAGTTATTTTAATATTTTCTTCAGTATAGCCAGTACCAGCTGGTACTAACATAGATGTACCATCACTAGTAGCTGTTCCACCAAAATTAATATACATATCACCAAATTCAACAACAAATGTAATACGATTAGCCTCTTCCATAAGGCTTGAAACCGTTAAAACAGTAGTCGCATTTGCATCTGTAGTAGTAAGAGTAAAACCTCTAAATGCAGGCAGAGGTTGTTCTAATTCAATCTGTGATCTAAGTGCTGCTAGTGTCATTATCTTGTCCTGAAAGCCGATCCAAAGTTAAAGAATCAACATAGAACAACTTAGGGGGTCCAATATGTTGATGGCGGTATCCGACAATAGGCAATTCATGATTACCAAATTGAACTACGCCAAAATCATATTGACCTAATTTATCCCGTTTGACTCTAATCATGAACCAAGTAGCTAATTTACTGAGTAAATTCACTTAGTCCTCCAATGTATCAAACACACCTAATTGCTTTCCTATCAATGCCCATTCAGTAGGTTTAATCTTACCGTCACCCATAGCATCGACAAGAGAATTTACCAATTCTGTGCGATTTTCAGCGTTTTTTAACCGCTTAAGAATAGCCCGACCTAACTTGATAGCTGTAAATATCTGAAACATGCCTTATCCTCCGTCTGAACCTCGTTCAGTTTCCAAAATTTTACCTGCCAAATTAGAAATAGCTACGATACTACCTACGCCAGCTGCGCTGATAATACCTTCCATTTCCATTTGCCAACCAATCCAAGATACTCCCAATCCCAACACCGCAATAATAATCATACCTAACATAATGTTAGGTCTAATTCTCTTAAGTATGTCGCCTATACCAGCTAAAATTGGAGTCATAATCCACCATATCTATCCATTATTGCTCCGCCATGCACTTCCCGTTAATAATGCACCAAACGATAAATGGAATAACCCACCACCTTTTAATGTGAATGGCTCATGTTGAGATACAAGTTTCTTTAAGTATTCCATTTGGACTAAAGGATCCTCAATTGCCTGTAAATGCCCCATATAATCGGCTAAGTCCAACCCCATCCTAGCAACTCCATAATATACAGGAACTACAATAAAATCGTAGATACAGATTATTAAGTAAACTATTAAGGCTGTCCAACGCCATTTCATATTAGTGACCCATTAATAACAAAAAAGGGTAGTCAAGCTCGACTACCCTTTCTCATTGAATATCAAAAACAATAGTCGAGCTGACTCGTACTACCAACCTAGGACTTATTTAATTGTTAGAAGCCTACTATCAACGCCCTGATACGGACACCAGTTAAATCAGTGGTATTTGCAACCTGAATACTCGGACCATCAGCCGAAGCGTTAAGATCAGAATAAGTCATTATCAGTTTGTTATTAGTGTAATCAAACGTTGGGCTATGGCCCAAGTCTGCGGCAGCATCCTCATCAGCAGTATTACTGATTGACTGAGGAGTTAGCAAGACTATGTCAAACCCAATCAATCCCATATCCGCAGGAGTCAAAGACTCGCCAGCAGTAGGATAACTGGAGTCACAGTCTAGATCCGCAGTAACAATTCTCTTGTTACCAAAGACTGAACGATGAATTTCCGTAATAGTTAAAGCCATATTTACGTCCCTTACTGGATACCACCAATCCCGCCCTCAGAGGTCGCCCTCTTACTTCCAGCATCAGAAATTTTATTGTATGCGATGCAATAGGGAAGTCAGTACAAGACTAACTTCCCTATCACTATGGTGACTAAAAACCTAGATTAGGCGTTTAGGTCAGTAATCTTGGAATGTGCGTCCAAACGCAAGGATCGTAGTTCACCTATGGTGTAGAACAATCCACGTAGGACGAATGCGTTAGCCTGGAAGAAGTCCCTGTTGTCGATATACTGCGTAGGAGCAGCAATAGCGAGTTCCAAGTACCGCGTATCCATGACATAGACATTGCTACCAAGGTTAGCATCGGCAGACGTGAACGAACCCTGAACATCAGGATCGACGATGACTGGGATGCCCCTATAAGTAGCCACCTGGAAGCCAGCGTGGGAACCTGGGAGAGTGGACTCGTCGCCGACTTTGACAACAAATTCGCCCCAGTCCAGATAACGTTGCTGAGCTTGCAGCAAGGAAGATAGACGATCAAACTGGTCATAACCCATCAGAATTACGTCTGGGTCAGCACCGTTTACACGAACTTCACGAATGGCCTGGTCTAGCAGAGCCAACGTAAGGTTACGACCCGTACCGCTATTACCTAGAACGGTAGCAGCAGCAACGTGTCCACCAGCAGCACGAGTAGCTTGGTTATATACGTCTACGCCGTTAGTAACAGTCACGCCAGCCACAACACGAGCATCTTGTTCGACAATGTCGTCAAGAGAAGTGAAGCCAGCGCGGCTCTTTACATAAATGATTTCGCCGTCAGTTACAGATCCACCACCCGTCCAGGTAGCATCACTCTGAGCGTCGAGGCCAGAATATGTGAGAGCGGTATCACCGATGGTGGTTCCACCGAAGGTGTCACCAACACGGAGAGTGTTACCAGCGGAGATTAGTTCACCAGTACCAGAGGCACCAGCAGTCGAACAGATGGTCATCGAGCGAAGCAGGAGTTCCTGGTTCAACTCTTTGATGTGGTCCCTAGCAGCAGCTTCCTGCTCAACTGCCAGGTTATCCCCCATACCACCTTCAAGACCGCTCATGATCTGGGACTTGAGTGAGACACCGAAGTCAGTGGCTACGATACGAGGAGCAGAGTCCACGTTGACGTAGTTGCTGACATCGACGGTTGGGAGTGAGCCAGTCTCGGTTACGGGGCGAGATCGCTCCGAACCCCGGTCAGACCGCAAACGCCAACCAGTGGTGGGTCCCCATTGAACTTTCCGAAGAATGTTCCAAAATCGTGTCTGGTTGTTCAGTGCGTCCCAGACCTTCCGGCCATAGGTTGCAGTGAACACATCTGACACCTGAAGGTACGTTTGCTTAGCAAAGTAACCAGGCGGCATCAGTGAGCTACGCAGATTTCGCTCCGCAGAAGATATATACTGCGCAATGCTTAGGTCAGCCATTAGTTAGACCTCCCATTTGAAGGTCGTGGGTAGTAATACAAGGTCTGGGGAGTAAGCTCACCAGTTTGATTACGCATCCCATTTACCAGTTTGAAGTGACCACGAAGGTCATTGGCATCCGTCTGCTTGACGATTTGTTCGATACCATCAACGAATTGATCAGCAGCGTTCTCTTCATCAGACTTCTGGAAGGAGTCCCCCTCTACACCGATGCGCTGGTCTGGCATCTGCCCAGAGAAGTCTATTTCCGGCTCTTGCTGTTCTCCATAGATCGGAGTACGCGTAGCCATATCGCCGTGAGAAGGATTAAGGTTGAAACTCTTCAATCCCTTGCGAATACCATCTTTGACATCTTTCTGCACGGACTTTTTAAGGTTATTAATCTCGCCTTGAATCTCAGAAAATTGCTGTTTTTCTTGGTGGCGGGAAGAAAGTAACCCCTTGATGTCCTTCAGAAGATCATTGATACCATCAGCACTTTGTGCCATATAGTTCTTTTCCATGTCTTCGTCTTCTTCTTCTTCGTCCATCATTTCTTCATCGTCGTCAACATCATCTTCGATGTCTTCAACTTCGTCTTCCATCATGTCTTCGTCGTCCATGTCATCTTCATGTTCGTTCTTTTCAAGACCGTCTGGAATCCGATTGGAGTCGCCAGGATACGAATATCCTCCCGCTCCGTGCATGCCATCAGACCGTTGGCCGCCAGCTTGCACTGACTGCCCATCCACCATATGCTTAGCGAAATCAGCCAAAATGGCCTCAAGGTCGCTCTTATGGAGGTATGGATCTGTTCCCTGAGCACCAGCTTTAGTAGACTTTGTTCCCTGAGAACCGTGGGAATCTCGGCCTACCGTATCGCCACCACTAAGGGGATTCAACTTGTCTACCCAATTATCCGGCAATGCTTTCTGAGAGGCATCTTCGCCACGAACATGAGGAGGATAATTCACCCCATACTCTTTGACGATATACTCTCGCAAAGCCTTCAAGATAGGCAGAAGCTCGGTAGTATTGGAAGCCATACTTTGCCCCTCCTAAATAGGACTAACTTATATAATATAAGAAAATATTTCAGGTGTCTATATTTTTACCAAAAAATTGCAATAATTAAAATTTATTTAGGTCGTAAACTAGAATCAAACTCTAATTGTTTTACGTTATAACATTCTGGACAGACCATTGGATCTGGTTTTTGTATGATATCTGTTATATATGACTTAGGGTTCATCGGAGTAACACATAAAGTTACTTCATAAATCTCCAAGTCTGTCACTTCAGTCCAACATTTACCATGTTCACAAATAGTTTTCTTATCTTTTGCATTTCCAGCTATAGAAAAGCCTCGCATTCCACCTTTTAAGACTTCTGCCATAGCCTTTCTAGAAACTTCTAAATCAGTTCTAAAAGCCGCTACCACAAACAACCCTTCAGGTCGAACCTCAGTTACCCATTCTTTTCCAGTAGCATCCACAAATCTCTTAAGAATCTGTCCAACCTGAATTCCAGAGTGGAAAATATTCATATTGGCAAATTCTTTCTTACCCAAGAAATTATTCATTGCCCGTCGCATGCCTTCTAATCCCAGACGATGACCTTCACGGTCTACAATGTAATAATTTCCCCATCCACCAACCACTAAAGTACGCCCCGTATCCATCTTTTGGATAGAATTAGCAGTTAATACCTTAAAAGCATCAAGTTCGCCTAACGATTCAGGAGTATCGCCTTTACCTAAAGTATGATTCATTAAATCAGCGGAGAGCATTGATAGATTAGTATATTGTTCTGCGGCATTATCATTAATGCTTCGCAAATGATGATCCTCATCAATAAACTTTCGTCTAACAAGCTCATTCTCTGGCTTTTCTGACACCTCTGTGGGACTGTACCCCTCCTCATCGTCAGCAATCACATAACTACTAGCATAATCGGGGCCAATCGGCTGTTGCTCTTTAGGAATATCATGTTCCTGGTCTGAAGCGCGTTGCTCCGCTTCATCATCTTCCGAATCTCCAGGCTTATGCCGTTCCACAGTACGAGGTGGACGAGAATTATCATCTGACGGATATGGAAGCTGAGAAACACCCTCATACGAACCTGCATCCATACTATCTTTGCTCAAAGAACCTCTATCAAGTCCCTCTTGCCCACTGGAATTACGCTTACGGGCAACTCGTCCATGTGTGTCAGTATGAACGGCATCTCCACCACTTCCACTAACACTTAAAGCCGTACCTCCACCAAAACTACCACTAGTACCAACGCCTCCGCCTCCTCCATCTCCGCCGCCTCCACCTGCACCTCCGCCTCCTTCCTTAGAAACATGAGGATTGCGAACATCGCGATTAATAGGCTTCAAATTAGAATCATAATCAGACTTAAAATCATCTTCAGTGGTTCTATATGAAGCATCTTTAGGAGCAATCATTGTGACACTTCCATCGCCCCCACCTTCAACACCTTCTCCACCAGTCCCACCTGAAGCTTTAGTATTAACATTTACTCCATCTGTCTCTTCAGGAGAAATATCTATAACAGCACCAGATGAAAAAGCTTGTGTTCCTGTACCAGTTTCCGCACTGGAAAGAGCTTCTCGTCCATCCTCATCAGGATCGATAGGCTTTTGAGCGTCTTTTTCAGGATTAGCATAAGCTTTCATCGCTAAAGAAGATTTTTTATTTTCTTCTTCTTCTTTCATCCGACGATAATGTTGAGAAGAAGCAGCAGTGCCATCATTAAGAGCTTCTGGATCATCTACGCCCAATCCGCCCTCATTGGACTGCTTTTGTATGGGCTTAGACGGCACACGACCTTCATCGATATCTGAATACTCAAGATCTTTAAATCTATCGTTTTGAGCTTTAATACGACTCGGAACAGTAGATTCTCCTAGAGTATTCGGTGCTCGTTGCCCTCGTACTCTAGCAATTTTCTCTTTACCTACTACATCATCCTCAGCACGAAGTTTTACTGTCTTCGGGCGATGCACGTCACCAACGGATTGAAAAGGATCTCCTAAATCGGAATAATCACGTTGCTTACTGATAGCAAACCAATCCCCATCCCGTTGAGTTAATCTAATTTCAATACCGTCATCGTCTACATTCTTTACTAAAAATGCAAAACCTTCATTAGCATCTTCAGGAACATATTCCCGCATGATTACATTAGGCTTATGAGAATCAGTTTTATAATTAGCAGGACTCTCTAAATCTTCATCACTGGTATAGATTAAATCCCGTACATCTTTCTGAACGCCCTCAATATCGTCAGATTCGGCTTCTTCCCACGGTTGATCCGAAGCTGTCGCCCATTCTTCATTCTTATCCGCCATCGGCAACGGCTTGAAGAGATCACAATACATCTCTTCTTTAACTGGTAAATCTAATTTAGTGCAATATCCCCCTGCCGCAAAGAAAATACACGTGTGACATTCTTCATTTTCTTTTTCGGCAGGACGATAATGAGCAAACGCTAAAACATCTAAATTACTACGATTATGTTTAATGATGTCTAAAAAGCCATCAGTCGTAAATTCTTTAGCGAACTCAATACCGTCTAATGAAGCAGCTAAATGATCATGCCCAATAGCGGCTAACATGTCCCGAACATGATCATTACGAGCCTGCAGAATCTCTCTTAATGCAGCAAAAGACGGGTCAGAGCCTTTCTCACTATCATCATGAATCTGCGCAACCTGGTGATAAAACACAGAAGCAGCTTTATCCCCATCGGGGCCAGCATACAGATTATTACCATCTAAACGCACAAAAAACACATCATTATGATGTGCTAGTTCTAAGGCATGAGCACTATCTTGATACAGACTAATAACGTCTACATCTTCTAATTCTTTAATTAAAGAATCTAGCTCCGTAACATCGATCATTAATTAACTACCTATATGAGGAGCAGATGGAGCATTTGGCCCTGTGTTGCCAAATAAAGGTGCGTGACGCATACCGCCGTTACGCATCACAGTCGATTCATTCATGTGAGCAGGGGCTGCGCCGACAACATTATCAGCACCATCTACCATGACAACTTGTTCACCAGTGCCAGCTTTTTCTAAATCTTCGTTCTCAGGAGACTCCTGAGTCTTATGAGAGGGTCATTTATCACAATCTTCATCTTCAGGTCCGGGACCACAAAGTTCAATACCATCGGCTGACATACCCAGACCATCAATAGCGGAGCCACCACTACTATTAGGCATCTCTTCAAGATCTTGAGGCTTTCCGTGTGTAACCTCTGCTTTCGATAAATCAATAAAATCAGTGACATCAAAGGTATCTGGCTCATAATACAAGAAAGCAGAGAAAAAGGCTGGTTCCTCTACAACTGCTATAGATTTAGCCATTAACATACTTGATTCCCACCATTCCATAGTAGGACGAGAAGCACGATCAACTAACATCTTATGCACCAACGTACCTTCGATTAAATCTTCAATATTAGTAGTCTCATCTAAATCAAAAGACTTTAAAATATCAATATCATTTATTAAAGCAACATCAGAAGATGTTTTAGGTAAAACACGGTCTACTGAACCCCAAATCTTTAATATATCAATAGATTTAGCATGAGTCTGTACTAATGATTCTATAAAATCATTTGATTTATCTAAAGACATTTCTAAAGGTCTAGGTTGTGTGTCACCAGGAAGATCCAACTTTTTTTTCCGCTCTCTAGGATCCGGCTCACCTGGCTTAGGCTCTACTCCAGGAAACTTAGGTTTAGGTTCAGGCATTTCAGGTTTCTTAACCCATGATGGGTAAGGAATATCAGGACTAATCTCAGCCTTTTCTACATCCTCACCTTCCTCTTCTTCCTCTTCTTCATCATCCCTAACGGCATATCTATTCAAGAAAGGTTCAGCAATACTATCAGAACTATTTTCCTGCTCATGCCTATCTAAATTAGTATTCTGATCATATTCACTTTCAATACGATCACGACCATGTTCCACATCTTTTAAAGTCGCAGCAACACTAATTTTTTCTAAATCTTCATCTTTAGATGCATCATCCCAAGCACCAGTATCAGACCCATTTTCAGTCTGATACGGATCATCTCCATTATCACTATCTACATTTACATGAACTGATGGAGCTTTAGCAGACTCATGGTCAGATGTATGCCATTCCTGAACATCAGGACACCAATGGTCAGCTTCTGGTAAATCATCTTCATCAGCAGCAGTCATCATCCCATGTTGTTGAGGAATACGTCTATTCTCTGGTGGCCCACTAGCAAATTGATCAGTTCGTTTTAGTCCAAGGCGTGGATTATTTCTCCGTTTGCCCATAACCTCAGAACCCATTTTCTCATCATATGGTTCCTGTAATTCACCATACTCAGCATCATAGTCTCTATCAGCCTTCTGCAAGTATGAAGACTCGATAGAATCAATCATTAAATGTAAACCATTTAAAAATTTATCATCTACATTAGACTGGGTCATTAGGCCAAACCTCCGGCGGAGCCATTAATAATACAGGTGGCTGATAGGTATTACACAAATAATAAATCGTCGCAGAAGACGATTCTCGTTTAGACATTACTTTAAACACTTCAAATAATTCAATATCAACATATTGCACAGCGGGGCCACTTATTCCCGTATCAATGGCTGCCCATCTATTCGGATAATTATCAATTAAATCCGATTGATTTTCTAACAACCATTTAATATTTGCTGCCCTACCAATCTCAACTTCTGCTTTCATCTTAACTTTACCTATCTCCTTCCGTACCTTTGATAAAACCATACCTTACCTAACATCCCTGAATTGTATTTAAAGACTGTAAACCAGGATCTGGACATGTATTATTTGTAGGAGTATTAGAAGTCATAGTTGGCTTACCCTTAGGAGTGTAATGCTTATTAGTAGCATCTAACATACGTTCATATAAATAATACCAGAGATTCTCTGGAAATTCTTCCAAAGTAACTCCGCGTGTTAGCGCATCACGTCCCGATTCTGCTTGCCAACGTTCTTGCACAAGTAATTTCCAATTATTAAAATCTAAATTCCAAGTCTTAGTAGGCTCAACATACTTACCTGGCGTAGGCATACGCATATCGCCATATCCGCCTACATCAGCATAATAAAAATCATCAAACGCTGCCCATAATTCCTCTTGAAAGGCATTATAGTTAGTAAATTGACGATGGGTTTTTATACCTGGCTGATGCTTAGTCTGCTTCATTTACGGCTCAATAGGAGCTATTTTTTCTATTTGATTAGGACACCAACGAGCAGGTTCAAAACTAGGTTGTGGATCCGGTTGAACCCTCGGACTCGTCTTGGGAACTACTGTCGGTTTCGTTTTCGGTACTGCTGGCATCTAATTCGACCTCTTTGGAAAGAAATTTATAAAGTTTTAGTTTTAAATCATATCCACAATCAGCCCCTGTTCCCCATCTGAAAGTGGTGGGTGTAATCGCTAATAATGTTCTGGCTGTAAAGTCATCGATAATCAACAATTCCGTGGCGGCTCGATTAATTTCAGTAGGAACACCTTTCTTTTGTTTAGTTAACTCATTAATACCTTTCCACACATCATATCTAAACGAAGACCAATTCGTCATTAAATCTTCTAACGTCGCACTCGGAATTAAGCCAGATCCAGAGCATATAACCCAATCTAAAAGAAGAAATTCTTCTTCTGTTAAAGGAATATTATCTAATGAAGGAAGTTCCCATCCATCATCTAACATACGCTTGCACTAACCACTTACAGTGGTTAAATCCCCCCTCAAGCAGCTTCTAAATGGTCAGGGTCACCTTTTTTATGTCCACATTTGTGACGAGATTGTTTGTTTAAATATCGATTAATTAAGTCAACAGGATCGGCAGATCGGTTAAACCCCCCTTCTTTTGGGCCATAAGTCTTAAATGATGCTGCTGAAGGGCCACTACTTCCACTACTAGGTAAATGAATACCTGATGGGACATTATCTGTTGATGGTGCGTATGTAGTCCCAGATCTTCCTGTATTAGTACCAGACTCCCGATATGGTGTAATAGACGTACCGCCCATTGCACCACATCCACCACTAGTACATGCCTTATCTATATCAGAACCTTCTTCAACACGATGACCACAAGGCAATATTTTGGCATGCTTGTATAAATACGCATCAATAGACTTAGATGCAAATTCACTAAGCTTCTCTTCACTCATACCAGTACGTGTTTTCTCACCAGCACGAGCACGAGAAAGTTCAGCACCCATAAATCTACGTTGCTTTTCAGTCTTAGCTGGCATCTATCCTTGATATGTCCAAGATTGAGAAGGTTCTTGTAAACCCATACTCTTATCTAAGTGGTCTGTTATTCCGGCAACTCTGGTGCCTGGATCAGCCCCTTTATTATCGGGCATTTTAGGGTTTCCAGGCCAGTTTCGGAAAGCTTCACCCATTTTCTTCTTTTGCTCAGTATTTAAGGCAGGACCGGGTTTTTCACCAGGCACTTTTCCCATTCTTGCCCAATGTCGAGGTTTTCCATCTGCCAGTATGTCATTTGCCTGCTGTTTTTGCATACCTTTTTTCTCTAAAGATTCGTCTAGAGACTTGTATTTATAGCCCGAATCGCCAGGATAATGAATCACTCCCCCAGGACTAACTTGCCCAGCCTGTCTCACCTTTTTCCGCCCAACGTTTCCGCTGCCAAACTTACCCGTAGAAACAGTCTTCATTCTACCAACCCTTGCCCGTTCCTCCACAGGTTGCTTAGCGGGATCTTTTATTCCCGTAGCATACATAGTATTCTGTGCCACATCTCTTATGCGAGTCCCTATTCCTCTGGGTTCAGAACCAGGCCCATGTTGAGGTGCGCTGAAAGATGCCTTTGGCTTCTTGGGTTCATCACCATATCCGCCATAACGGGTACCGTATCCTTTTCCTCCGGCACCAGTAGGCATATTACGTAATCTCGCATCCGGCTTAAAACCAGGTGTCTCCGAAATAGATGGAAGAGGTTTAGGTGCGGGAGTAGCGGGTGCAGGTGCTGGTGTAGTAGTAGGCGTAGAAGGCGCAGGTGCCGACTGACCGCCTCGTAATCCTGCCCCGGCTCTCTCTGCTGCGGTTTGCAAAGCTTGCTTATCAATGCCTTCAACTAATGGACGATCACCAAGCTTATCTCTACTTCCTGCTGCACTGGGATGTTCTTCCCCTGCCGGATTTCTAGACTTAGGCTTTC
>CEPX01022688.1_pt1 | contig 12129 bp, 11 predicted proteins | sample 361361 | NCBI WGS metagenome assembly CEPX01 (sample SAMEA2619974, study PRJEB7988) | marine metagenome | biome: marine biome (ENVO:00000447); feature: mesopelagic zone (ENVO:00000213) & marine oxygen minimum zone (ENVO:01000065); material: "saline water (ENVO:00002010), including plankton... | reverse complement strand
TATCGACCAATGCCCGGCACTTTAGTTTTCTTTGGTTATGGATCATCGTTAACAGAACCAAACCGATTCCGTTTTAAGTCTATGGCGCGTCAAATGGATGGATTCTTCTTAAAAATCAGCTACCTTTTTCAGTTTTAAATTGAACATTACAAAAGATGAAGATGAGACTGGCTTACTAGTAGGTACATGGGAAATGACCAATCAACTTGTGAAGCAGCTGGAAATTATTGGAACGAAGCGAGTTGCTCTGTTCAAGAATTCACGAAAGATTAATTAAAATCTAATGAAACGTCTTTTCTTCAAAAAGCTTCATCATTGGCTTTTTTTGCACTTTATTTCACAAATAAATATTAAAATAGATTTTTTAGTTTGTAACAATAAACCAAGTTAAATTCTCCGCGTCACTGAGGATATAAATGGTCTTTATCGTCGGGTTTTCTATACCTTACCATTTGAACCGAAAATATCGACGTGGTATAATGCAGGTATGCATTATTGGTGTTAATTAGATTCAGGTATTAAAAGCCCTGAAAAGGATAAAAAATGAACATATATGTAGGGAATATTTCCTTTCAATTATCTGAAAGCGATTTAGAAGCCGCTTTTGCAGAATATGGCCAGGTTGATAGTGCGCGCATTATTACTGACCGTGTATCCGGACGTTCCAAAGGATTTGGTTTTGTTGAAATGCCAGACCAGGCTGAAGGCGAAACTGCTGTTCAAGAGTTGAACGGCAAAGAGCTTGAAGGACGCCCATTGAAAGTGAATGAAGCCCGTCCCAGGGAAGACAAACCCCGTCGTCCCAGATACTAAATTTGCCCCTATAATTCATCAGCAATGAATTAATCAGGTTAAATTTAGTATTCAATTTCTGATTTAGATTTATTTGAATTAGAAAATTTAAAAAGTCCCGCCTCGGCGGGACTTTTTTTGTTTATATAATAATTTAATATGATATATACTCTACGAATATTAATTTAAATTACTCTTAAAGAAAAGGTACCCACATTATGAAAAAACTACTCTCTCTATGCGTTTTTCTTGGATTAGCTTTTGTATTCGGTCAAACTGAAAGCACGCAAGAAGAAGCCGAGCCAGACATCCTCCAGGCCGAGCCGCAAGATGTCTCCCCAATTGCTGCAGTCCAATTTTCGGGTTCTGGAATAACCGATTTGGAAACTCAAACCTTATTCAATCGATTTCTTGAGGAGTTGACTAAAGCAAGTGATGACCCGTTAATTGATCAAGCAAATATCAATGAAAAAATAGCGGGATTGGAAATTGAGAGCACAGGCTGTTTATCAGACGAATGTTTAAAGGCGGGTTTGGATGCTTTAAGTGTTCAGCAATTATTGGCGGGAACAATTAATTTTACTAAAAATGAATCTCCTATATCGTCAATAATGGGCTTAGATAGCCCAAAATATAGGGTTAAAGTACGAAAGCTTGATGCTGCAAAGTCAAAACCAAAGAAATATTCATTTCGTTACAAAGGCGAGCCAGATGGTTTTATTACAGAGCTTGAAATTTTGGCATGGAAAATTATGGGGAAAGAACCGCCTGAAAGACTCACAGGAAAAAGAAAACCAAGTCAAGAATCTATGGTCGAAAAAATAGTTGAACACCCTATGTTTGATAAAGCAATTGTTCTTGCAGTTGCTGGATTTGCAGGATCTTCATATGTGAAGAACACTGGTGGCGCCAAAACTTCAAGAGACGCTGCTAATAGCATGAAAGATTATAAGTCAGGATACGATGCTCACATGAAAAGTGCTGATAGTGCACAAATGAAGGCAAATCTATCTTTAGTTGCTGCAATAGGTGCTTTAGCATATGGTTATTTTACTGGAGTTTTTAGTGATGACGATTAATTTATATATAGAGTACAATTGATAAATAATTGGCAGATCTTTTTCGAAAAACATATCTAAAAAATTAAAGCATAAATCAATCACCGAATCGGATTGGTAGAAAAAGAAAAAACCTCTACCTAAAGATCACCCGTTTATTTTTAGAGAAAATACTGGCAAGAAACGCAAAGTATTGAAAGGTGAAAAAAATGAATAAGAAAAATACGGGTATTGCTTTTTTTTACAGTTCATCATCAACGGCGTGACGCCTGTGCTGGAATCGGTCATTAGCTCGAAGATTGTGATATAGAGGAATGGTCATCACACAGTCCGCAACCGTAGGTTAAGCATCCCTGCTTTACCAGCGGCCAATATGAAAAAAGTGCAATATAGATATTGTAACCTTTTCAATCGACAACCAAGGATGGTGGTCGTACAGATTGTTCTTTTCCAATCGCTGCTAGTGGGACAATTCAACCTGCAGCACCACTACGATTTCGGCCGGGGAATCTTTACCTCAACGGCCGAGTTCTTTTTCGTTGATAATCACGGAAGTACTTTCGGCTTTGCCGACATCAATCACGATTCCCACCATTACAGTAAGAAAGGCGCCACTGATGTCTACTTCGAAGTGGCCCGCTATTTCGCGCTACCATGGATGAACAAGAATCTGAGCTTTACGCTTCAGTATAACGACGGCGCAATCTTTTTTCCTCTTTCGGATACATCATTGCTGTCGGCTGTCCAGCGATCGTGGCTGGGTGGCGTCAGCTACACCTTCCCGTTGGAGAGGCTTATTCTGTCCACCGATGCGCTGGTGCGTCACGAGCAGAACGACAGTAATCTCACCTATCAGTTGACGGTGGTGTGGTTCTACCCGTTCAGTGACCGGATTTCAAGCATGGGGCACATGGATATCTGGAACTCAAATAGAGACGGCACGGTCATCATGATTACAGAACCTCAGCTGTTGTATTCGGTTGGGAAGATGGCGGTGGGCGTGGAAGTGGAGATTACGCGCAACTTTCCCGGAGCATGGAATCAGTCTCAAGAATACTTTGACGGAAACGGCGAGCCGGCAGAAGGGAAATTCTGGTTCCTGCCTACCATCTTTGTGAAGTATACGTTTTAGAGCAAGGGGTCCACCAAGCAATCGTGTGACTCCGTTACGCTGACAACCTGTGAAAGTTTGAAAGAGATATCTTAATGTTTGACAAGCATCTTGCTTGCCCGCTTCAGGCGTGGATTGTCCAACAAAATTTTATGAATTTCTCAAATTAATAAACCAATCCTGTCCCGCCCCGCCTTGAATCACCAACAGCTTCTTCCGTAGTAACCGCATTAACGCCCCCAAAAAATAAATTTTGCCCATCCCACCGGTGTAATTGAATTCTTTCGGGTAGATCCTTTTCCTTGGGAACACGGCATCCGGGTTCGTAATGAAGCATGTCACCTTCCAGGTGAATCCGGGGGGATGTAATGGCGCTGGCCAGATCCATCCCTTTGGTTAAGTTGAGAATAACCTGGATGATGGCCGAGCGAATCCTGTTGCTCCCGCCGCTGCCAATGACCAACTCCGGTCCGGCTTTTCCCATGACGATTGTCGGGGACATCATTGTCGGCAATCTCTGCTGCCTTACAAAATTGTGAAAACCAGACGAATTTAAGTCTTCTTCCCCCAGCATATTGTTCAGCATGACGCCCAATTCGGGGATTAAATATCCGCAACCCTCACCGTTAGTTGTTGTTACGCTGGCTGCGTTTCCGACTTGGTCTATGATGCTCACCTGGGTGGTGGCCCCGCGGGAAGGGGGATCCCTGTCAATTTCACCCTTGAACTGCCGGGATTGGTATTTTTCCAGATAATCACTAAATGTTTTTTCATTCAGTAATTTTGAAATTTGGTGATTGTCATTCGGATCGGTGGATGTGGCTTTCCTGGCGGCCGCGGTTACTTCCATGGCGCGTATAAGGTCTGTAATGTCTTTGTTCGAAGCTCTATGGGCCCGTTCAAGTAGCTGCATGGTAAAGGTGATCAGCGTGCCTCCCACCGATGGGGCGGGATTGGTAAAAATGGTCTTTCCATTGAAATAGCTTTTTAAGGGCCTTCTCTCAATCACTTCATAATTTGCTAGGCATTCTGCCGTAAGCCAACCTTTTTGACCAACCGTATTGAGAATAAATTTTGCCCCTTCCCCTTTATAAAAGAAATCCGCCCCCTGGTGAATCAGTTCTTCCAGAAAATCAGCAAGGGCGGGATTTTTAAAACGATCGCCTGCTTTCAATATATTTCCTTGGGGGGCGAATAAGGCTTTTCCACTTTCTGAATGGGTTAGGATTGGTACGAGAATTTCGTTTACGTAGCCTTGGGCTTCATTAAAGACGACTCCCTCTTTAGCTATTGTTATTACCGGCGCCAGGACCTCTTTCAACGGCAGTTGGCCCAGCCGTTCATGAACTTTTAAAAGTCCCGCCGTATTTCCCGGGACAGCCGCAGATCCCTGGCCCACATGGAATTCCTGTTGGCTGGGACCAAAATCCACCCACACGCTGAAAAAATCCAATGCTTTGTCCGGTTGCGGCGGCGGCGTATCTACAAAAAAATCAAATAGTACCGGATCCTTATTAACGGGGCAAGCCAGAAAAGCGCCGCCACCACCGGGACCAGTGAGGTTGCACTCCGAAACCATAGACGTAAAAACGGCACCCACGGCGGCATCGAAGGCATTTCCACCCATCTCAAATATATCTACTGCCGCTTGGACGGTCGTCTGTTCTCCTCCGGCGATTGATCCATATTTCATTGATTATACCAATTATAGCTAGGGTAATTATAGGGATAAATAAGGTTATTTTGGGACATCAGAGATTTTTCAAAGGATTACATAGATGAGGTTTTTTGTTTGTGGGACAATACGGTGTAAATTTCGTTATGAAAAGCCCCTGGCTCAAATAAAGGGGGTAAAAATGAAACGATATACAATATTATTAACATTATTATTTGTTTTAATGAATACGGGTTGCGAGGATAAAGATGATACACCAGCCGATATTGATTGTGAGTGGGCATATTATTGGACTGGAGCGGGAAACATTGTCTATCTCAACTCCATCCCTTCAATTAATGCTACATTTAAATGGAAGGCTATCTGAATCCAATCTTTTAATTGCCACTAAAGAAACTGTTAAAACAATAATTATAGGATTGAAATAATGAAACCAATTAAAACATTAATTATGGGTGCAGCAGGTAGAGATTTTCACAATTTCAATGTACTGTACCGCAACAATGGTCAAGTAGAAGTAGCAGCTTTTACAGCAACGCAAATACCGGATATAGAAGGCCGTATATATCCAGTAGAATTAGCCGGTAAACTTTACCCAAATGGTATTCCAATTCATGATGAAATTGAATTAGAAAAACTGATAAAAGAACTGCATGTAGAAGAAGTTGTTTTTTCTTATTCAGATATTTCTCATGAAGATGTAATGCATAAGGCATCACGTGTTATGTCTGCCGGAGCGCATTTTAAAATGCTGGGTGGAAATCCAACGATGATACAATCAACAAAACCAGTAATTGCTGTTTGCGCGGTTCGTACAGGATGTGGAAAAAGCCAAACAACCCGGCGTGTAGCTGAAATCTTAAAAGATGCCGGCAAAAAAACAGCTGTAATAAGACATCCTATGCCCTACGGAGATTTAGCAAAACAAGCAGTTCAAAGATTTTCCTCATTAGATGATTTGATAAATCACAAATGTACAATAGAAGAATTAGAAGAATATGAACCGCACATAAATAGAGGAAATGTCGTTTTTGCAGGTGTTGATTATGAAGCAATTATAAGGGAAGCTGAAAAAGAGGCTGATGTTATTTTATGGGATGGTGGCAACAATGATATGCCTTTCTATAAACCTGATTTGTATATAGTTGTAACAGATCCTCACCGACCGGGACATGAGTTGAGTTATTATCCCGGGGAAACAAACCTGGTAATGGCAGATGTAGTTGTTATCAACAAAATTGATACTGCTAATGCTGCAGATGTAGAAATTGTACGCAACAATATTTCTCAATCAAATCCAAAAGCAGTTATCATTGATGCAGATTCACCCATATCTGTAGAAGATCCATCTTTAATCGCGGGTAAAAGAGCATTGGTCATCGAAGATGGTCCCACTCTGACACACGGTGGAATGAAATATGGTGCCGGGATAGTTGCAGCTAAAAAGTTTGGCGCATCAGAGATTGTTGATCCTCGGCCATATATAACAGGAAAACTCAGAGAAACCTTTGATCATTATCCTGATATCGGGACATTGTTACCGGCTATGGGTTATGGCGATGAACAAGTTAAAGACTTGGAAACTACCATCAATAACACTGATTGCGATGTTGTAATTATTGGCACTCCTATTGACTTACGCAGAATTATAAATATAAAACAGCCTTCAGTAAGAGTAACTTACAATTTAAAGGAAAAAGGATCTTCCTCGATGGTAGAACTTTTAAATTCTTTTACGAAATGAAAAATAATATGAAAATGGTAACCTTGTTGTATAAGTCAAACTAATGAAACGCCTCTGGCTCAAATAGCCTCTTCACGGGTGGTTTTTGGTTTATTGTATGTTGGGTGATGATGGGTATAGTCACTCTTTCAACGAGTAACTAATTATATACTAATTCTAAACGGCGTTTAAAAGTACCACCCACAATTTGACGGAGGTAGGGGTTGGGTGTATTAGGTGCATACATTCTAGTCCAATTTTTTGTAGATTGTTTATATGAAAAATATACTAGCTAGAGGAGGGATTGAATTTTTGGCAGTCTTTTTAGGTATTGCACTTTCTTTTTATGTGGAGGAATGGCAAACAGAAAAGGATAATGAAAGAAAAAAAGACCAATATCTATCTGATCTTGTAAACACCTTGGAAATGGATATTCAACAAATATATAAGCTACTCGATACTTTGATTAATTCTGATAAACTGATTGCAGAGATTCAAAGCGATATTGACAAAAATCATTCCACTTATTCAGATACTGAAATACTTAAAAAGTTATTAGATATTGAGGTAGGCTTTTCATTTTTTCCACAAGACGGCATATTTAACCAACTCATATCCACTGGATCCTTTGAACTGATTAAAAATGTTGAATTAAAAAATATTTTGCTTGAGATGTACAACCATCAAAAACAGCGTAATTATGCCACATCCACGGAAATCGACCATTTTAACATACGTTTTAGGAATGAAATCTTAGATCAGTTTAGAGTCAGTTTTAATTATAATTCTTACGATGGTGCTTTCTATGGCAGTCGAACAATCAATCAATACAAATTCAATCAAACATATTATATGTCAAATGCCCTTTATGGTTTACTCTCACAGGCGAACCTTTATGGTAATATGTACACCAGGCAGTTAATGGATATTGAAAAATCTTATTTAACTGCGTTATCATTGACAAAAAATGAAATCACTCAATGAAACGTCTCTGGCTCAATATTTTATTATTAACCCTACTGTCTTGTACTGATAATGAGGATGATGGTGCAGACCTCAATTTTATTGTTCCTACTATAAACCCAAAGGGTGACGAACAATACCTTCATTTAGGATCCGAGTTTATTTTTGATCAGAATGTGCTGCATACATTTGAGTTAAAAATACCTAAAGAAGATTTGGAAAAAATTGATAGCGATCCCGTTGCAGAACAATATGTTGAGGGTATGCTCATTTTTGAAGGGGACACAATTAGTCCTGTTGGTATCAGGTATAAAGGCAGTATTGGGGCATTTGTTGGGTGTGTAGATGGGGCTGACTGGGCTGAGCCTTCTGGGAAAAAAATCTGTACTAAATTATCAATGAAAGTTAAAATCAATTGGATGGGCAGAGATGAGAGATTTTATGATCTTAAAAAGCTGCAATTTCATTCTCAGAACCTTGACCCGACTCAGTTGCATGAACGATTAGGGTATTGGCTATTCAGATCTATGGGAGTGGAGGCACCTCGCTCCGTCCATGCACGATTGATTATTAATGATGACTATTCAGGTTTATATGCACTTACTGAACAAATAGATGGTTCCTTTACCGATTATCATTTTGATGATCAGAATGGAAATGTTTATAAAGAGGTATGGCCTTTAAACAATGATGGCACACCTACGAATCCACAATCGTTTATTGGTGCTCTGAAAACAAATGAGGATGATAACCCATCCGTAGCCATCATGAGTAATTTCGCAGAAAAATTATCCAATGCTTCAAATACTGAACTTCAAAATATTATTTCAGAGTATATGGATATCAATAAAATTGTTTCATTTGCAGTGGTTGATCGGGCGATTCGAAATGACGATGGGCCTTTTCATTGGTATTGTGAACAACGTGGATGTGGTAATCATAATTATTATTGGTATGAAGAGCCCAACAATCAAAAAATAAATCTAATACCTTGGGACTTAGATAACGCATTTGAAAATATAGTAAGCAACGCCAATCCAGTGACACCCATAGCAGATGATTGGGGTGAAACTCAAAATGATTGCCAGCCATTTCCTTATGGTTCTTTTTTTATTTATCAATGGTCCGCAGCCTGTGATAAACTAATTGGAGGTTGGGCATTATATGAACAGGAATACAAAGATTTAAGAACAAAATTTATCAATGGACCTTTTTCTGCCAGTACTGTAAACGGCTTAATCGTTGCATGGTCAGAACAAATAAGAGCAACTACACAAGAAGCTGAAGAGGAACATTCAGATGCTTTGTCCGTGCAAGAATGGGAAAACAATTTGTATGAGTTCATGGACCAACTGGAATTTGCTAGAAATAAATAATATTATATTTTAACTATCAATGACAATTGTAGTCTGATATCGAAAATGAAACGTAATAAAATCTTTCCTTTATTTTTTGTAATGCTTTTTTTAATCAGCTGTGAAGATTCAGATGAATCATCGCCAGAATCCAATGGAATTATATTTGATGATAAAGATTTTAATACCGATGATTGGTCACAGGATTCGCATGGTAAGTTAGACGTTCCAAATTTTTCTGAAGTCTTTCCAGATAATGAAGTAAAACGAATTGATATCATTATCAATAGTGAGCGATGGGGTCTAATGCTTAATAATATGGAGGAATTACATGGGGCACCGGGTACGGGAGGTCCAGGAGGACCGGGGAAACCAGGAGGCCCAGGTGGTTTGGATACTTCAGAAGATCCAATGTGGGTACCAGGAGATATAATATATAATGGTAAAAAGTGGTATCGAGCAGGTGTCCGTTTTAAAGGAAATTCAAGTTTAGTAAGTACATGGTCACGTGGACTTTTGAAGTTAGCATTCAAATTAGATTTTGACGAATTTGAAGATGAATACCCGCAAATAGATAATCAACGATTTTATGGTTTTAAACAATTAAGTCTGAAAAATAATTTTGAAGATAGATCATTTTTAAGAGAAAAAGTAGCTGGTGAGATATTTTATGAAGCTGGACTTGTTAGTGCACACACTTCTTTCTGTGAAGTGTATGTAGATCATGGTGAAGGCTCTCAGTATTTTGGTTTATACACTATTGTAGAAGAAATGGATGACACAGTAATTAAAAATCAGTTTAGTAACTCAAGTGGAAACTTATATAAACCAGAGGGAGCAGGTGCAAGTTTTCGTAAAGGAAGTTTTAATAAAGATCATTTTACAAAAGACACCAATGAAGACGATTCTGATTGGACAGATATAGAAAATCTATTTACAGTATTACATTCAGAACTAAGGACAAACAGTCCCAGTGATTGGCAAATAGAACTAGACTCGATTTTTGATACTAAAAATTTTCTTAAATACTTAGCTTATAATACAGTAATACAAAACTGGGATACATATGGCCGTATGACACATAATTATTTCCTGTATAATGATCCTGAATCCAATAAATTCATATGGATCCCTTGGGATAATAATGAGGCACTGCAAACAGGTAAGCAAGGTGGTGCGCTTAATCTAAATTTTTCGAATTTATCAAAGAATGGGCAATGGCCTTTGATCGAATATCTTTATGATAATGACTATTATAAATCTATATATGATGCTTTTGTAGAAGAATCTGTAAATGGTTCGTTTAATTATGATATATTGATATCTAAATACGATAACTATTCACAACTAATTAATGAATCGATATTGAAGGAAGAAAATGGCTATACTTTTTTAAACTCCACCAGTGATTTCCAATCAGCAATCTCGAGCTTAAAAAACCATGCATTGCAACGAAAAAATGCAGTTAAAAACTATGTATCAAATTAAAAGGGGAAGAGATGAGTTACAAAATTAAGTATGCGAATATGTTCTTATTATTTTTTGTGCTAATAATTAGCTGTGAAGATAATAGTTCTAATGATACAGGTAGTTTATTTATTAACGAATTTCTAGCAAAAAATGATGCATGCTGTCCTGATGAAATGGGTGAGTATGATGACTGGGTAGAATTGTATAACTCTGGCTCAAGCCCAGTAGATGTTGGGGGTATGTATATTACTGATAACCTTGAGGATGAACTATATCGCATCCCTAAAACAGACAATACATTGACCACTGTTCCGGGAGAAGGATACCTTACCTTATGGCTGGATAAAGATGAAGAGCAAGGTCCTCAACATATTGGAATAAAACTTTCAACTGATGGAGAATCAATTATTCTTTTTGATTCTGATAGCACAACAATCATTGATTCTCTTTCATTTGAAGCTCAGGAAGCAGATATTTCTATGGGCAGATCACCGGATGGTTCGGATAATTGGGTTAAATTCACGACACCAACACCCGGCAGTAAAAACAATTAATAAAAATTTGTAATAACAAAGAATATTGCAAATAAAATAAGATACCTGATTCTGATTTTTATAGCAGTTTGCTATGTAAAAGGGCATAACCTTCATGGCTAATAGTAATTCTGGTGTTTACCAGCTTCGAATAAGTGTCGGTAAAACCTGTTCCATCCTTATAGGAAAACTGGGCAATTTCACTTTTCCCGCAGGGCAGTATGTATATACTGGAAGAGCGAAAAAAAACCTATCCCAGAGAATTGATCGGCATAAGAAACGAGATAAGAAATGTTTCTGGCATATTGATTACCTGTTAACAGCTGAGAATGCTCAATTAGAAAATATTACAATCATTTCAGAAAATTTCAGTAATGAGTGCAGTGAAAACAAAAAACTTCTTCAGGGAAATGCATTAATCGTAGCCGCGGGTTTTGGGGCGTCGGATTGTAAGAATAATTGCGGGGCGCATCTGCTCTATTTAGGTACCTAAAGCCACTTCTCCAGTTCTTACCTTTGCAGATAATTAGATAATTCTACTTCATAAATGGGCCTGCGGATAATGGCGAATTCTCCTGGATCATGATCATAAGGTATACTGTAACGTCCCGATCCTCCATGGCCTACCTCAACGCGTAAATCTTTTTCATTTCGCAGTTCAGATAGTTGGGTTGTATCAATTTTATCAGGAGAGATAATTTGAATTTCTGTTTCAACTTCTAATCTATTTTTACATTCAAATGAAAGGAGTCCTCTGGATTTATCATAGCTTAACAATGTGCCTACTGCTTTATGTGTCATTTCTTTAGATCTTCCATCAGTAAAATTTTCACCAAATTCCCGAGGATTGCGAGTGTAAAATCCTGTCGTATATGATCGATTAGAAAGGGCCAGTAAATCTTTCAGGTTCTGCGTATCAAATAAGTGTCCTGATACCATGTCATCTATGGCTTTTCGGTATGATCGGGTACACATGGCTGCATAATACTCAGATTTTGTCCTACCCTCAATTTTGAAACTACATACACCAGCTTGCTGAATGTCATCTAGCAATTCGATTGCACAGAGATCTTTTGCATTAAATAGATAAGTTCCGTTTTGATCTTCGGAAATAGGGTACTTTTCATTTGGTCTATGCTCTTCTTTAACATAAAAACCATCATCAGGCGGCGTATATCCATTTTCATTCAGCTTGGAATGTTCATTTGACTCTATTTTTGTTAGACTATCAGGAGTTTTCCCTAATTCATATTCCCATCTGCAGGAGTTTGTGCAGGTTCCTTGATTGGCATCTCGGTGATTCATATAGTTAGAGATAAGACAACGCCCGGAATAGGCAATACAAATGGCTCCATGAACAAAAGATTCCAATTCTATATCTGGTACTTTTTCATGGATTTCTGCAATTTCTTTCAATCGCAGTTCTCTTGATAGAATAATCCGTTCTAC
>CEPX01191693.1_pt1 | contig 12136 bp, 14 predicted proteins | sample 361361 | NCBI WGS metagenome assembly CEPX01 (sample SAMEA2619974, study PRJEB7988) | marine metagenome | biome: marine biome (ENVO:00000447); feature: mesopelagic zone (ENVO:00000213) & marine oxygen minimum zone (ENVO:01000065); material: "saline water (ENVO:00002010), including plankton... | reverse complement strand
GCCAGCAATATTAATAGGTCTTATCATGAGATCTTATTTTACCCCTGTAGTGAAAAATAATGAAAGTGTTTTTTATTAAAATAGAAAAAACTTTATATAATCTTTAAACTAAATAATTAAATGAAGAAAAAAGCATTGACTTTTTTGATAGTAATTGTAGTAATATTTATTATTTTAGGAATAATATATTTTTCTTTAGTAAGTTCTAAAACAGTTACAGCTCAGTTAAATGTTGAAAGTGGAAATGTTCTTGTTAATGATTTATCAGTATCTGGACATGTTTTTCTTGATGAAGGCGATATAGTTGAAACATCAGGAAATGGACGGGCTACAATAATACTTTATGAAACTCTTGTTGTAAATTTAGAACCTGATACAAAAATTAATATTAATGATTTAAGAAAATCTCATCCTCAATTAACACAAGAAAAAGGAGAATCATGGAATACTCTTGCGAAAATTGTAGGAATTGAAGAATACACAATAAAATCAGGAAATAGTGTTGCTTCAATTAGGGGGACATCATTCATCATCACCTCTGAAAAAATAGCTGTTTTAGAAGGTGAAGTTGGTTATGAAATTGAATCTCAGAATTATTTAGTTTCAAAAGGTAGGGCTGTTGAAAAAATTGATGGAAAGATAAATGAAAGAGAATTAAATGATGAAGAAATAAGAAAAGCATTAGAAGTAAAAAAGAGAACAATGAAACAACTTAAAGTTTTAAGAGAAAGAGAACTTGAAAAACATCCAAAAATTGTTAATACAATTAAAAGCAAATATGATTTAACAGATGAAGATATAAGAAATGCATTTAATGATGCAGATGAAGAAATACTCGACATAGAAGAAATTGAAAGAAAATCACCTGTAAATATTGAATCAGTCAGAAAAGTTTCAGAAATAACAAAAGAGATAATAAAAATAAAACAAGAGATTCTGGCAACCTCTAGATGAGAAAAGACATTATCAGTTTCAAAAATATAGTAATTTTTATTTCTATTTTTTTAGTGTTTGTTCTTTTGATTTCATCAGACTCATTTTTCCATGTAAGGGAAACAATGTCAGATAGACTTTATGGAAATAAAGAACCTCTTGATAATATACTAATAATAGAAATTGATGATGAAAGCATAAACAAAATAGGAAGATGGCCTTGGGATAGAAGTGTGCATTCTGAACTTTTAAAAAAACTAAACAATTCAAAAGTAATTGGAATAGATATTTCTTTTTTTGAAGAAAGTGATGATGATTTCTCTTTAGAAGAAACTCTTTCTTCTATGGACAATGTTGTATTAGCAGCAGAAATAAATGAAAATATTTTACTAAAGCCAATGTTTGAATCTGAATTTGGTTATGTAAATTTGCAATCAGATTTTGATGGAGTTACAAGATCTGTAAGAACCGGAATTCATGAAAAAATATATCCTTTTGCATTTAAAATATATCAAAAATCATGGAATGAAAACATAATATTTAAAGAAAAAGAATACAAAATAAACTTTGCATCCTCGCCTGGAACTTTTAATTCTATTAATTATTATGATTCTTTATATGGAGATTCTTTAGAAAATTTAGAAAATAAAATAGTTTTAATAGGTGCTACTGCTCCTGATTTGCACGACACTTATTTTGTTCCAACATCTGAAGGAATTTTCATGTCTGGTGTTGAGATACATGCAAATATAATTCAAAATTTAATACTCGACAATTTCTTAGAAAAACAAAGTAATTCAAGTATGATTTTAATTATTTTTCTCACTTCTTTATTTGGATTTTTTTTGTTATCAAGAACTAAAATTTATTATTCAGCAGGAATTTCAATTTTAATAATTTTGATTTACTTTTATTTATCTGCGGTTTTTTTCTCAAAGTTTAATTATGTATTAGATTTATTTTTCTTTCCTTTATCTATGTTAATTTTTACAAGTTCTGGAATAGCTATAAATTATTTTGAAGAGAAAAAACACAGCTCTTATTTAACAGGCGCATTTGGGAAATATATAAGTAAGGATTTGTTAAAAGAAATAATAAGTAAAAAACATGAGCTGGCATTAGGGGGATCAAAAAGAATAGTAACTATATTTTTCAGCGATATAAGAGGATTTACTTCTATTAGTGAAAAACTTTCACCAGAAGATTTGGTTTCTTTGATTAATGATTATTTGACAAATATGACACAAATAATACTTGAGCATAGGGGAACAGTGGATAAGTTTATTGGTGATGCAGTTATGGCCTTTTGGAATGCCCCTCTTATTGAAGAAGATCATGTTGAATTAGCATGTAAAAGTGCTTTGGCTCAGATTAATGCTTTAGAGAAATTACAAAAAAATTGGAAGGACAAAAATCTTCCAGAAATGAAAATTGGAATTGGAATTCATACAGGGGAAGCAGTAATAGGGAATATTGGAAGCGAGGATAGGTTTGATTACACAGCTTTAGGTGATAGTGTTAATTTGTCATCAAGGTTGGAAAGTTTAACAAAACAATATGGTGTTGATATAATAATTTCAGAAGATTCATTTAAATTTGTCAGAAATAAGTTCAAATTCAGAAAATTAGACAAGGTTAAAGTAAAGGGAAAAATAAAACCAGTTACAATCTATGAATTATGTTGTGATGATTCTAAAAAATATGTTGAATTTTGTGCGCAGTATGAAAAAGCACTCAATCTTTACTTTGGGTCAAAATTTAAACTTGCAATTAAGGAATTTAAAAAAGCTTTGAAGTTAAAAGATGATTTATCTTCTCAAATTTTCATAAAACGTTGCGAATTGTATATTAAGAAAAATCCTGGAAAAACATGGGATGGAAGTTTTGAATTGTTATCAAAGTAAATTAAAGTCCACAAAAATTATAAACTCTTTATTTCTTTTAACTTATTCTTTTTTTAAAGAGGTAAAAAATGGTAATAGATGGAAGTCATTTAATATGTAATATACACTTAATAGAAACTTATTATTCTTTTGTTCTTAAGGAATGGAGATGTATAAAGTGCGAGTTGGAAGATAAATGATTTATTATAAAGAATCTTTAATTTTTTCTCTTAAAATATCTTCAAATTTAGGATCTGTTTGAGAAATTTGAGGCATGTCTAAATCAATTATTTCTTTTTCTTCAGAATCTGGAATTTTACTAAGAAGTTGTGTTTTATGCAATTCTTCTTTTTCATTCATAACAAAAATTTTACTTGCCCATTTTACTGATTCGTTTGTTATATTGCTTCCTACAAGTGGAAAAAGACTAACACATCGAGCTTCAATATTATCATCATCTTCAAATAATTCAGAAGCTTTTTTAGCCCTTCCTCCTGAAGAACAAATAAATAAAAAATGCTGTTTCATTTTGATAATAAGAAAACAATGATTAATAATTTAACGGTTATATTTTTAAATTATGTTGTTTAAATATTTAGAGATTACAACAACTACTTTAAAAATATCTTTTTCTTAATAAAAAAATGTATGTAATAAAAGCTTCAGGTGAAAAAGAGGAATTTAAATCTAAAAAAGTATTAGGCACTCTTTTAAGGGCAGGGGCGTCAAAAAAACTTGCTGGAGAAATTGTAAAAAAAGTTGAAGCAAAAGTTTATGATGGAATAAAAACAAGAGTAATTTTAGATACAGCTTTAGATTTATTAAAAAATAAAAAGCCAGAAGTTGGTGCCTTATATGATTTGAAAAGAGCTATTATGGAATTAGGACCTACAGGATTCCCTTTTGAAAGATTTTTTGCAGAAATATTAAAAAATTATGGCTATCAAACACAAGTTGGAAAAATGGTTAGAGGCAAAGCCATAAGTCAAGAAGTTGATGTGATTGCTAAAAAAGATTCCACCTACATGGTTGAATGCAAATTTCATAATTCTGTTGGAATTTATACAAATTTAAAAGTTGCACTATATACTTACGCTAGATTTTTAGACTTGAAAAAAAGTTTTGATTCCCCTTGGCTTGCAACAAATACAAGACTTTCACGAAAAGCAGTTTCTTATGCTAAAGCTGTTAATATGAAAATTACAAGCTGGCAATATCCTAAAGGAGAAAGTCTTCAAAAACTAATACAAAATAAAAAATTATATCCTATAACTATTCTTAAATCAGTTGATAAATCTGTTAAACATAAACTTTCTAATTCAGGAATTATACTTGTAAAAAATTTATTAGATTATGATTTACAGAAGTTAAAAACAAAAACAAAGCTTCAAGAAAATATTCTAAAAAAAGTTATAGATGAAGCTCGGAAAATATATGATGTTAAAATTAGGAAATAAGATGAGATATCACAAAATTAAGATTAATTTAAAAAAATATATAAACTTGAATATAATAAAATTATTATGAGTAAGATAACCGCTCGTAGTTCTACTCCTCAAGAAATAGAATATAGTAAACTCTGTGAAGTTATATAATGAAAAGATTAAAAATTTAGTTTATGATGGACAACCTTTTATTCTTGAAACAACTCCTTTAGATATGCATGGAAATTTTGATTTAGCAAGAAGATTAGGTTATGTAAAAATAGAACCTGTGAGTGATCAAAATGGAAGATATGTTTTTAGTGTTGTTAAGATTAATGTAAGACCCGCAGGTTATATGACTTCTTAAGAAAAACTTCAAGGCTTTTAGTGTAAAGTTATATGATGTTAAGGTGGGAAAATGATTATATTAACACATAAATTTTTATAAAATTTTAAATGAGTTTAAGTTTATGAGTGGAGTATCATTGAGTGAAATTGCACATAGGGCAAGATTCGCAAACATTCATGATAGGGGAAGTCAACATCTTCATTTAATGGGTTCTGTAAGATCAAATAAATTTGAATCATTATATGTTAGATTTAAAGATAAAAGGACAGTTGAGGTTTTTGGAATAATGGATCAAAGAGATTATGAGCCCTGTGCACTTTTTGAAATAGAGGGAGAGTATGTTGAAAAATATATGGGTGGAAATGGAGAATGCAATCCAGGAGCTGGAGGAATAAATCTTGATGATGTAAATCCAACTTCAGAAGGAGAAGTTGCAGTTGAATTGCTTAGAGACTATGCAATCAAATTAGAAGATAATAGTGAATTTACTAAAAAATAGTTATAAACATTTAAATAATAAATATACTCTAATTCTTTGGAAATACAATTTATTGTAATGAATTACTAATAACATACAACATCTTGTATCTTAACCTTTTTTAAAGATATAATGAAATGTCAATATTGTTCAAATAAAACATCAAAAGTAACAGATAAAAGAGAATCTCCACAAGGAATAAGACGAAGAAGAGAGTGTTTGAAATGTAAAAAGAGATTTACAACTTACGAGAACATAACTAAACATGACTTTTACATCATAAAAAAGGATAAAAACAAGGAAAAATTCTCTAAAGAGAAACTAGAAAAAGGGATTGAAAAAGCCTTTGAAAAACGCCCTATTTCAAAAGAAAAAATTGAAAAAATGATAAACGAAATTGAAGAACAATTAAGGAAAAAAGGGAAGAAAGAAATTCAAAGTTCTATTATTGGTGAAATAATTATGAAAAAAATAAAAAAACTTGATAATGTTGCGTATATAAGATTTTCATCTGTTTATAGAAACTTTCAAGATATTAAGGATTTTAAAAAGGAAATAAAAGAACTATGATTGAAGAATTAAAACAACTCACAAAATTGAATTTAACAATAAATCAACTTAAAGTAATTAAAGATAAATACTTAAGAGATTCACCAACAGTTGAAAGTTGGTTAAGAGGTGCATGTCATAATATTGCTCTTGCAGATATATTACATTCTAATAAAACATCTGAAGAAGAAATTTTTTATGGAATTAATTATAAAAAAGTAGAATATGAATCAAAAAACAAAATATCAAAAATGTTTCTTCTTCACAATGGAATTGATGATTACAAATCAATGGGTATTAATTTTAAAAAATTTTTAAAAAATTTAGAAGAAATTAACACAAGAAATCCAGAAATTATCTCTGAAACTGAAGATAAATTTTATGAACTTCTTTCAAGTTTAAAATTTCTTCCAAACTCTCCGACATTAATGAATGCAGGAAGAGACTTGCAACAATTAAGTGCATGTTATGTTCTTCCAGTAGAAGATTCAATAGATGGAATTTATACTTCTGTAAAAAATATGGCTTTGATTCATAAAAGTGGTGGGGGAACAGGATTTTCATTTTCAAGATTAAGACCTTCAAAAGATATAGTTAGTACAACTCAAGGAGTATCATCAGGACCAATATCTTTTATGCAAATATTTGACAAATCAACAGATGTTGTTAAACAAGGTGGAACAAGACGTGGGGCTAATATGGGAATTCTTCATTATAATCATCCAGATATTCTTAGCTTTATTGATATGAAAAAAACTCAAGGTGCAATGGAGAATTTTAACATCTCTGTAACAATTGATGATAAATTTATGCAAGCTGTTAAAAATAACGAAGAATATGAATTAATTAATCCTAAAAATAAAGAAGTTACAGGAAAATTAAATGCTAAAGAAGTTTGGAATAAATTAATCAAAGGTGCTTGGGAAACAGGAGACCCTGGAATAATAATTATTGATAGAATAAATAATACAGGAAGTAATGCAACACCTCATTTAGGGGAAATAGAATCTACAAATCCATGTGGTGAGCAACCACTCTTACCTTATGAACCTTGTAATTTGGGTTCAATTAATTTATTAAAATTTGTAAAAGAAGATGGAAGTAATTTTGATTATGAAAAATTAAAAGAATGTGTTTACACTTGTACACATTTCTTAGATAATGTTATTGATGTGAATAATTATCCAATTCAAGAAATTGAAGAAATGGCTAAAAAATCAAGAAGAATAGGTTTAGGTATTATGGGTTGGGCAGAGTCTTTAGTTATGCTTAAAATTCCTTATAATTCTCAAGAAGCTCTTAAAAAAGCTGAAGAAGTGATGGAATTCATTAACATTTCTTGTTTAAATGCTTCTGAAGAAATGGCTGAAAAAAGAGGTGTTTTTCCTGCATGGAAAAGTTCTATTTACGACAAAGAAAACAAATACTTTAGAGGTCAAGAATTTTTCCCAAGGCATTCAGCTAGAACAACAATAGCTCCAACAGGAACAATTGGAATAACAGCTGGCTTGCAAGGAGCAGGCATAGAACCTTTTTTTGCAATAGTTTATGTAAGATATAATGCAGCAGGAATTGATGCATTAAAAAAAGGAGAAAAACCAGCTGAAAAAGATACTTTTTTTGAGATAAATCCTTTGTTTGAAAAAATTGCAGAACAAAACAATTATTTCAATTTAAAGAAAGAAGATTTATACAAAAAAATAAATGATAATCATAAATCTCTTGTAGGAATAGAAGAAATACCAGAACATATCCAAAAATTATTTTTAACTTCTCATGACTTAAAACCAAAAGAACATGTTTTAATGCAATGTGCTTTTCAAAAATATGTTGACAATGCTGTTTCAAAAACCGTGAATTTAAAAAATGAGGCAACTGAAAAAGATGTTGAAGAAGTTTACTTACTTGCTTATGAAAATAATGCTAAAGGAGTCACTGTTTACAGAGATGGTTCAAAAAAACTCCAAATACTAAATATAAATGAAAAAGATAAAAAAGAAGAACAAAAAACTAAAAAGAAAGATTTAGAAGAATTATCAGATTATCATTTAATTCAAACAGGTCATGGACCTGTTCATTTACATATAAATTATGATGAAGAAGGTATAACAAAAGTCTTTGCAAATCTTTCTCCGACAGGAACTGAAATTTCTGGAATGACAACAGCTCTTGCAATTATTTTATCAAAATATTTCAAATTAGGAGGAGATCCTTCAAGAATAATTAAACATTTAAATTCGATTAAATCAGAAAAACCATATGGATTTGGTAAAAATAGAACTGACTCAGTGCCTCATGCAATGTCAATAGCATTAAGAAAACACCTAATAAAAATAGGGAAGGTAAAAACTTTTAATCAAGAAATAAATAATAAAGAGCCAGAAAATGATGCAAAACTTCATTGTCCTAAATGTTTTAGTGCAAATGTTGGAATGGTTTCAGGTTGCAGTGAACCAACTTGTTTTGATTGTGGTTATTCTAAATGTAGTTAAAATGGAAAAAGAAAAGCTTGGCTTAATTCATATTTATACAGGAGAAGGAAAAGGAAAAACTTCTGCTGGAATGGGATTATTATTAAGATCTTTGGGAAGAGGATTAAATGTAAAAATAATTCAATTATTCAAAAGAAATACAGGGGAACAATTCTTCTTTGAAAATTCTGCATTTAAATATTTACAATTTAAACCATTACATCCTTTTTTTAAAGATTATAATGAAGATGAACTTGAAAGTTTAAAAAAAGAATTTTTAGAATTTTGGAAAGAATCTATTAAAGATATTGGAGAGTATGATGTTGTTTTAATTGATGAAATAGGTCCTGGAATTAAATGGAAAATTATTTCTGAAGAAACTATTTTAGAACTTATGGAAAACAAACCTAAGAATACAGAATTGATTTTAACTGGAAGAAATATTCCTGATTCAATAATTGAAAAAGCAGATTATGTTTCTGAGATAAAAAAAATAAAACACCCTTACGATAAAGGTGTTTTGGCAAGAGAAGGTATTGAGTTTTAAATGTTAATTTGGATTTTTATGTTCATGGATATTTTTGTTTTTTCTGTCATGACTTTAACACATTTTGATATAATTTCTGGGGCAACGATTCTTTTATTAATATCAGCAGGATATTTAACTGTAAAAGGATTTGTATTTTTTGAAAATGTTATGAGTAAAATTGATTTAGTAGTTGCTTTTTATATTATCTTAATGATTTTTGGAGTGACTACATTTATCTATTATTTTATAGCAGCTTGGTTTTTGTATAAATTATCATTTACAATTATGGGAAGTATGTAATTATTTATTTATATTAAAAAATTTTGCAGGTTTAACTCCTCTTTGTCCTTGATAACTAGATCTACTTTTACCATAACTTTTTAATGGAGGTTCTGTTAAAGCAAAAAAATTAAGAGAAGAAATTATTTGCCCATTTTTAAGTAAAAAAGGAGGTCCACTATTTCTTACTTCCATTACTGCAGTAGCTCTAAACATAGGATCAAAAAAACCAGCATAATGAGCTCTAAATTCCCCTAAATCTGTAGAAATATCTAACATCTCTGCACAATGATCTCTAGGTATTTGAATACCATCTCCTGACTTTAATAAATAAAATAAATCTGATCCTATAACTAATCCTTTATTGGGAATTAAATTTACTTTTTGAAAATATTGTGAAAAAGGAAGTGAGTTTTTATTAGAAGATAAATCCAAGGGGGGAGCATCTTCTCTTACTATATATCCTGGATCTTTTGGATCTAAATCAAGCTTTAAAGAAACAGCTCCATTTTGTATAAATTCTTCAAAAGGTATTGCTCTACCTTTTGAATTAACAAGTAAATCTTCTGAGCGAGCAAGATATTCTAACATTCCTTGATTAAGTGATTGAGGAAATCCATGAAAAAATCTTATTTGGTTAAAAGAAAAACCAGGAGGAAGAAATAAATCAAAAGAATTTGAAACAACTTCTAAAAATAATTTTCCTTTATAACTTTCTCTAACATTATCAAAAACTTGCCCCTCTTCAGTTAGTAGTCTTGTATGTATATCTAGTCTTCCTGTAGTACTTTTTGGATTAGATCTAGCTGAAACTCCTTCTGGAAGTGCAAGTCCTTCTTCTAACTCTACTATATAAACCCCTCTTTTATGAAGAAATCTCTTTTCTGTTAATTGAAAATTATGTGTTGATTCAGCATCTAAAAACCTAATTAAATCTCCCTGTGGAATTGATGAATAAGGCATATGCCATATCTTTTTACCAAAACCACTTCTAAGGTCTAATGATGAAGGTTGTATTTGATCTTTACATATTTCAGTATCTGAAGTTATAACTCCTTTTTCTATAAAACCAGAAATTGATTTATCAGGGTAAACATTTCCTTTCATATAAGAATTATTTTAACTATTTTTTTAAAGAAATGTATTATTTAGTATCTATTTTAATTTAAATTAACCTATGCTTAACCTTTCTCTTACATGCCCTTTAACTTCTTCATATATCTCTTCTGCATTTCTATTACCTCTTTCAATTAAAACACAATTTTCTGTTTTCCCTACCATTTCTAAATATCCTCTTCTTACTCTCTCATGAAATTCCGGTCCTTCATCTTCAAATCTATTTCTTTCTGCTCCTACTTTCGATGCCAAACCTTCTTCTACAGGAACATCAAATATAAAAGTTAAATCAGGTTTATTACCCTCTGTTAAAACTCTGTTAATATAATCTATTAACTCCAGAGGAACACCTTTAACATATCCTTGGTATACTATTGAAGAAAGATAATTTCTATCTGAAAGAACATGTATTCCTAATTCTAAATTGGGAATTACTACCCTCTTAAACAATTCTACTCTTGCTGCTGAAAATAATAAAAATTCAGTTTCAGGAAGCCTTTCAATTTCAGGATTTATTATTATCTCTCTTATTTTCTCTGCTGTAGGAGAACCTCCAGGTTCTCTTATTTGAGTTGAAGAAATGCCCGATTCTTTAAAATAACCCTGTAATAATCTTGCCTGTGTGGATTTTCCAGATCCTTCTCCCCCTTCAAAAACAATAAATTTACCTCTTTCTGTCATTTTTTAAACAATTCTTCCTTCAAGAGAATCTCTTGGACACCACACACATGGATTTTTTCCACTAAAAGCTTGAGCACATTGTTCATCGAGTTGTCTTTTAACACTCTCATTATGTTCTGCATACTCTCGAGCAATTCCTAGTGTATTTTCCATTATTTCATACTGGGCATGCCCACATACTCTTAGGATCATCTTAGAACGAAAATCTTCCACAGTTCCTCTTTCATAAACTTTTAATAATTGTGCTTGAGGGAAGTCATCTTCTGCAACTTTATTAAGATCAGCAATCCATTCTGCTCTTAAATCTTTAGGAACTATTTTAGGAACAAAAAATCCTAAAGGACTTCCTAATTCTGTACCTCCAATAATTTGATAATTAATTGTTCTGTGTCTATGTGCCTGAGCTAATCCTGCAAAACTTAGAGGATATGTTACAGAGTATGTGTCTCTAAAATGAGGATCTGTTTTTTTATCTTCTCCAAATAGAGAAAGATGTCTGTCAGTTTGATTTCTTAATTTATCTACTTTAAATTTTTCAACTTGCTTTAAAAATTCATCCATATAAGGAACTAATCTTTTCTTTAATTCATCTTTTCCATCTTTATGATTTTTTACAAAATTTTCAAATTCATGAATAAGATGGTTGAGTTGCCTTAATTTTAAAGTATGAACCATTTTTGTCGGCGTAAACACAGAAGTCATATAACGTGCATTTTCCTGAGCAAGTTTTCCAATAGCTGTATTTCTTTTATCACTATCACTTATTGTAGGATAAACTTTGTCTATCTCAGAAACAAGCAATTCCATCCATTTATCATATAGTTCTTTTTGTTCTAGTTTCATATATTTCATTACAGTATATCTAGCTGATTTTTCAGAAGTTGCATAGTCTTTCTCATTATTAAAAATCATAGCCATAATTTTTGGCAATCCTTCAAACTCAAAATTTAATGTAGTGTGTTCAAAAACACTATGATGACCTCTTTGTTTTAAATCCTTCAAAAGGTTAGGAGTTGCTTCTTCTTCCACTATTTCTTTAAAGCTTTTACCAGAATAACAAACTCTTGCACAAGCTCTTGAAAAAGATTCCATATATTTTAATTTAACCATGTTATTTGTAGAACCAATTAACTGAATTTTCATAAAAGAAAAATATAACATTATTTTTTAAAGAAATGTGTTATTTATTATATATCTAAAATTTTAAAGAAACTTTTATAAATAAAAAACTAATCTTCTAAGTTATGTCAAATAATGATAAGGTTCCTGAAATATCTAAAAGTGAATTTGATGATTTCATAAAAAAAGATTTAGTTTTAATTGATTTTGCAGCAGATTGGTGCATGCCTTGTTTAATGATGGTTCCTGTAATCGATGAATTATCTGAAAAATTTAAAGGAAAAATAAAATTTGGAAAAGTGAATATAGAGGAGAATCAAGAACT
>CEPX01066828.1_pt1 | contig 12137 bp, 18 predicted proteins | sample 361361 | NCBI WGS metagenome assembly CEPX01 (sample SAMEA2619974, study PRJEB7988) | marine metagenome | biome: marine biome (ENVO:00000447); feature: mesopelagic zone (ENVO:00000213) & marine oxygen minimum zone (ENVO:01000065); material: "saline water (ENVO:00002010), including plankton... | reverse complement strand
CGCAGAATTGGAAGAAGGGGCTTATTTTACCGGTCTGCCGATGTATGTTGTCTCCGGTCATGTTCAGGGATCATCAAGTGATGGCGTGGCGGAGTTCGCAGTTGGCTCCCGACAGGCTTTGATGCTGGATGAAAACGGCACAGCCGAAGTTCTGACCGTTGACGGTGAGGGAATGGGCCTGTTGAGGTCGCTCATGGAGGACAAAGAGAAGCGAATGGCTGTCTTGGGTGCGCGTATATTAGAAGATCAGAAATCCGGTGTTGAGGCGGCGGCTACGGTCTCTATGAGGCATCGTGGAGAAAACAGTTTGCTTGGTAGCATTTCCGATACTGCCGCAAGGGGGCTGGTCGAAGTCCTCAAGACTATGATCTGGTGGAACGGTGTAGATGATCCAGATGTCGAAGTCGAGCTTAACCGCGACTTCACTTCATTGCAGTTGACCGGCGCGGAGTTGGTTCAGTTGACTGCCGCTTTCCAAACTGGATCGATTGGGCCGGAAGTATTCTTCAAAGCCCTCAAGGATGGCGAGAGAACGCCTGACGGATGGGATGTTGATGATTGGTTGGCTGATATTGAAGCCGGGGCAGACGCTTTCAGCCGAAGCCTGACGAATGAGACAGGTGACGATGAAGAAGAGGACGATGAAGAAGAGGACGAAGAACAATGAGCGGCAAATATTATCCCACCACAGGACAGCCTGTGAATAAATTGGAGGCAGGTTTAACTTTTCCGGCGTTGACGAATATCGTTTATAATGTTGACGATGTTTCTGATAACGATACTCAAATTACCGGGAATTTTATCTATCTATTGAGTGATGCCTGACGTAAATGAAGCGCTATTCGATGCCGCCAACAGGAACCAGATTTTCCTGATCCGTTTCGGCGGAAGCTCTGCCAAGAAAATCATCAAACTATTGGATGAGGCCGAAGAAGATTTGGTCGGTAGAATTGCGGCGAGAGTTGATAGGCTCGGTCCAGCCGCGAGAGATACGCTTGGATCAAAACGGCTCCACGCTATTCTAGAGGACATCCGAAAACAAAACGCAGAATTGACATCCGCTTTGATGTCTCAGACCAGATCGGATTTGATAGCCGTTGCAAATCAAGAAATTGAAATTGCCAGCGCCCGAATAAATGAAGCCGTTGGAGTTGATCTCAATAATTTCCGGCCTCCACCGGAAGAAGTGAGAACGCTCGTTACAAAACGCGGTGTAGCGGCTCGGACTTTGAGGCAATGGTTTGGACGGCTCGGAGCCGACAGATTGGGACGGCTGGAAAGTGCCGTCAATTTGGGCGTGATCGAAGGCAACACCTTACAGCAAATAGTTCGGAGATTTCGGGATGCTGAAAACGTCACAAGACGCTCTGCGGAGACTTTGGTCAGAACTCATGTCAATCATGTCGGCAACCAAGCTCGGCAAGCTCTTTACGAAGCCAACTCCGACATTGTGGATCAACTCCGCTGGACAGCCACGCTTGACGGTAGGACATCTCACATCTGTCGATCAAGAGATGGTCAGGTCTACGAACTGGACGAAGGCCCCAGACCTCCGGCTCATCCCAATTGCCGATCCATAATGACGCCAGTCCTCAAACCGTGGAAAGACCTGGCTAAACCGGGAGCATTAAAGCCGGGGCGTGGAGCGCGGGACATTGACAGAATATTTAACAAGAACCTGAAAAAGCAAGGTTTCAAAACCGGCGAAATCCGCAAGATCAAACGCAACACCCGCGCTTCAATGGACGGTCAGGTTCCCGGCGACCTATCCTATCAGGATTGGCTCAAACGCCAGCCGGTAGGATTTCAACGGGAAGTCTTGGGACCGACAAAGCTGAAATTATTCCGTGACGGCAATCTGTCACTGGATCGATTTGTCGATGAGCCAACAGGACGAGGCTTGACGCTGGCGGAGATCAAGTCTAGGAATAGTGAGGCGTGGATGTCGGCAGGGATAAACCATGACAACTAAAGTTTCTTTTGAACGGGCTCCAGATGCCCAGAATTTACTCCCACATTTGAAATCGAGTGCGGCTCGTGGTTTGCCTATGGTAGAAAAGAATTGCCACGAAGGGGAGAGGGCGCTCATCATTTCGACAGGCTCGACCATCAAAAATAAAACCGTGATGCGGCAAGTGAAGCATCTGGCAAAAGATCGCGTGGTCTTTGCGCTCAAAGAAGCAATTTCCTTCGTCAAGTCCAAAGGGATTGAGGTCACATACTCGGCGGCGATGGACCCAAGCGGAGATCGCCAAGTCACCAGAACGCCAATTCATCCAGACGTTATTTATTGCTTGGCCTCATCGTGCAATCCCAAGCTCTACGATCACATTATTGAGGGCGGGTGCGAAGTCCGAATTTTTCATTCAGCTTGTGGTCAGGCTCAACCATATTATGAAAAGGGTATTTTGACAGATGCCGGTGTGGGAGATGAAACGCTTCACGCTGTCGTTGAAGGCGAGTTCCAACTCAAGACTTTTGAAGATTTGGAGTTTTGTCCTTTGGTGCCGTTGATCAAGAACGAACTCGAAATCTATGAAGAATTATTTGGGGTAGGCGACTGCATGACAGGTGGCTTCACTGTCACCAATCGCTGTTTGGCCTTGGCAAAATATATGGGCTTTGAAGATATAGTCATGGCGGGAACTGATTTCGGTTGGAGAAAAAAAGGTGGAAGTCACTATTCGGATATTGTAAAGGTAGCTACGCACGATGATCAATATATGACTGATGGCTGTGATGTAGATGGAACTGAATGGTTTACCAAGCCCGATCAATTGGCAAGCGCGGCAGATGTCGCAAAGAAAATTCAAGAGGGCGGAGTGACGGTATTAGGTGACAGCCTTGCCGCCGCACTCTCAAAGAAACCGGCTCAATATATTGACGAAGTTTGCAGAATAGAAACATGACAGGAGATTGAAGATGCCTCTTAAATTAAAAATTGAAAGCCTTGAAGATGTTGCAGAAGAATTGCGGGATGCTTATATCGCAGATGGTGGTGCTTTTGTTCTCGACTTCAAACAGATTTCGGATCATCCCGGTGTAGCCAAGGTCAAAAAGACCGCTGACGATGTTGATAAAAAACGCAAGTCTGCCGAAGCCGAATTGAAAAAGGTTACTGACAAATTTGGCAATGTCGATCTCGATGCTTACGCCGAAGCGATGAAAAAAATCGAAAGTCTTGATGATCAGAAATTAATCGACGCTGGTGAAGTTGATGCTCTTGTCGAGAAAAAAGCCGGGACCGCGATTGCCGATATTCAAGCCCAGTTGGATGCTGTCAATGTGAAGCTGGATGAAGCCGTTCAGTCTGTCGGCAAAAAAGACCAAGAGCTTTCGGACATCAAAATCTATGATGCCATCAAAGAAAGCGCTATCACCAAAGGCATTCGCAAAGAAGCCCTTACCGATGTCAGCAATCGAGCGCGGGGCGTTTGGTCCCTCGGTGAAGATGGCAAACCAATTGCCAAAGATGGCGAAGATGTTCTTCGTGGCGGAGGTGGTGAACACCTCACAATCGATGAGTGGGTAGATGGTTTATCGACTGACAGCCCATATCTGTTTGAACCAAATTCAGGCGGCGGAGCCAAAGGCAACGAGAACACAAATTTCTCAGGGGCAAAAGTTTTGTCCTTGGAAGGTGCCCAGAATGATCTGGAAAAAATCGCCAGTGGCGAAGCGACAATTTCAAGACCCTAGACAGAAAATTTAATTTAGTTTACTATCCCAAAATGTTCCCAAGGTGATCAGTGGTCTCCTTAAAGGGTCAGTGGCCCAACTAGAACGTCATTGAAACTTTAATTCGGAGGTTTGCTCATGGCAAATACACTGACAAATATCCTTGATAAGATTTTGGCTCAAGGTCTTCTCACCTTACGCGAAGCCGCAGTAATGCCGCTTCTCACTTCAACCGATTACCAAGGCGAAGCCGCAGAACAAGGTGACACTATTGATGTCCCTCGTCCGGTTGCCCAAGTCGTTAGTTCCGTAGTTCCTGCGGCTGGCGATAAAACGGCCTCGAACAAAGTTCCTTCCAAAGTCCAGATCGCTATGGATCAGTGGAAGATGACCGATTTCCATCTTACTGATAAAGAGCTTGCTGAAATTGATCGCAATCGGCACTTTATCCCGATGCAAACAGCCGAAGCGGCTCGTGCTCTGGGTAACACCGCTGATACTTTCATTCATGGCAAGTACACTGGCGTTTATGGCTATGTCGGCACAGCCGCCACAGTTCCATTTTCGACGGTTGCTACAACCACCAATGCTCGGAAAGTCCTGAATACACAATTGGCTCCAACTACTCAGCGCCGGATTGTGATGGACCCTAACGCCGAAGATCAGGCATTGCAGTTGGCGGCTTATTCCGACTTGGAAAAAACCGGTGACATCGCAGTGAAGATCGAAGGTGAGCTTGGACGGAAATTCGGCATTGATCATTTCATGTCGCAGAACGTTCAGACCCATACAACCGGCACCATTGTCTCCGCACAAGTTGCCTCCACGACTGCCATCGGCGTTTCAGCCCTCGGCATTAATGGCCTGACCGCTGGCGGCACGTTGGTTCTCGGTGATGTTTTCACCATTGCTGGCGATAGCCAAACCTATACGATCAACACCGCTGGAACGACAACGCTCGTTTCGACGGTTGCTCAAAACCTGAGCATTGATCCTCCGCTTAAAGTTATCGCTTCGGCAACATCGGTGATCCAAGTCAAAGCAACTCACGTTGTAAACTTGGCCTTCAACCGTCAAGCCTTCGCATATGTCACTCGCCCGATTGCTGATGCAGTTGGTGCGTTGACTGGCGGCAATCCAAGCTCAACGCTTACGGACAATCTGACCGGCCTCACCATGCGGCTCGAAGTTGTTCGCCAGCACAAGCAAAATGCCTTCCAGTTCGATATGCTTTATGGCGCTAATCTGGTTCGGCCAGAATTTGCTACCCGCATCGCGGGGTAAGCATACGAGGTTGACGGAAGTCGCCTCCCTGTCCGATTGATGTCAACACTTCTCCCGGTGAGATTAAAACCTTGCCGGGAGATTTCATTTGCGCTAATGTCCTGACCGTGGATTTGCGTTGTTGAACTGGATGGGAAGCCTGTCATGCCGATGCTACCAACTACCAAAATCAAACATAAGAAAACCGGTCAAGTCAGAAAGATGAACACGCTCGACTATGCGGCTGACATCGGACGCTGGAAAGACTGGAAGATCATCTATCAACATGATGGGACCGCGACCCGCGAAGAAGTAGCTGACGCTCGGCGGGAACAAAAAATTGAGAACAGCCGGAAACGTGATCCTGAACGGGAGAAAAAACATGGGGATAAAAAAAGGGCGCAAGACGAAAGGGCAGTCAAAACCTCGGCGGAAACAGCGGCCCCTCCACCGGAAGGCGTCAAGCAAGAAAAAGTCAATGAAAACTGGAAATCGTTGAAGTGGCCTGCCCGTAGGCAATATGTCAAAGACCGGACAGGTACTTATCCAAAGAGCCAGAAGCAAGCGGAACAGCTGATGGCAAAATAGGAATAACTTTCGTTATTGATGGGGATCAATTATGACAGAGTATATTGTAAATTTAGTTTTAACCGGCTCCCTTGGGCTTATGACGTTCTTTTTGGGAATGTGGATCGGCGCAAGAAAAAGCGGTCAAAATCACGCCTTCAATCCGATTAACTCAATGCGCTTTCCAGATACGATCACGCTTGTTCACACCACAATCGAAGGCGAGATGGAAATCCATCGGCAGTTGCCTCATATGTCAACAATGTCTCCAAGCGTTGATGTGATTATCAAAGGCATTTCAAGTGATATATTTAAGGGAGCTAACGATGTTTAAAACCACAAGACGATCATTTCTCAAAGCATTAGGATTTGGCACAGCCGCGACTGTGGCGGCTCCAGTACTTGCTAAGGCGGCTCATATGCCGAAGCCATTGCCGGTTGATACGAGGCCGGTTGAGATAATCATGGATCATTTCAAGCCTGTTAATTTTAATGATTTCGGTCCCTATGTGACATATTGCTCTGCTGTCATAGATGGCGAAATGGAACAGCTTCCGCTTTATGTAAATCGTGGGGCTTCGACAACTTGGATTGAGGATAAGTAATGGGATTTGGCGACGACATCATGGGAACGGGCTTGGCTAAATCAATAATGCTTCGCTCGGAATATGCTGACACAGTTTTTGTTTTTGGAGATCCAGATAATTTTTACGATGCCGGAACCAATACTATCAGAGGACATTATTCAGAAGTCTTTATGAACAATCCTCACGTTCTGGTTCCCGGTGAGCCGGTCAAGAATGTTTGCTGTATTCCAGATTTTCCCGGTCAGCGATCTTCAATCGATTATGAGAAATCCGATTATGAGGAACCCGAAGAAGGCAAGGCTCGGAGAAGTACTCCAGGGCAAATCATTCGCTTCCAATGGAACAAGGAATGGAGCGCTCCCAAGGGTGAAATCTATTTTACCGTGGATGAAAAATCAGCCGCCTCTGAAATTGCTATGCGGTTGCCGTATCCTTATTTTGTCATTGAGCCAAACGTGGCAGACAAGCCTTGGTTCAATCACAAAGGCTGGCCCTTTGATCGCTGGCAAGATGTAGTTGATGCTTTCCCGGGAGTGACTTTTATCCAATTCAACGGGCAACGAGTTTTGCGTGGTGTTCACCAGCTAATAACCCCCACTTTTAGGCAGGCTATGGGCGTTTTAAGCGGTGCTGGAGCCTTTCTAGGGACCGATGGGGGATTACACCATGCGGCGGCGGCTTTGGACGTTCCAGCAATCGTTTTATGGGGCCACTATTCAAGCCCTCAAGTTTTCGGCTATAATGATCAGGTCAATCTCCGCCATGAAGATGGGCTTGGATGCGGCTATGTCTGGAAAGAGTGCCGCGAGTGTAATGAAAGTATGCTGAAAATTTCAGTCGATGAAGTGGTGGACAGCTTTAAGGAGTTGCTACACGATGGAAGAGATAAAATTAGCCGCAAAGGAGCAGACCGACCTATCTTCAGGATGGTGGGCGAGGCTGTCAAAGGAAAAGAAGAATGAGTATCGTAAACGTGTTTCTGCCAACAGAGCCGGACGATCACGTTCTGCATCTAAAGGCGTTCGCAAAGGGCGTGAAAAAAAGCGGCGATCAGGTAAATCTAACACCGATTGAAGAAGGCTACAAAACTTGTGATGTTGCGGTTGTCTTTGGCATGGGGAAAAGGCAGGTTCCCCAATCTCATCACAGAGGCGCAATTATTTACGAACATAGGTTCAGGGAACGGAAGCCAGTCGTTCTCATGGAGCGCGGCTTTATTAAGCGAGGCGAATACTATGGAGCCGCATTGGATGGTCTTAATGGGCTTGGCTATTTTGGCAATGCTAATAGTCCTAGTGACCGTTGGAACAATCTTGGTGTAAAAATCAAGCGCTATCGCGATCCCGATGAAGGGGATCATGTTCTGGTCTGTGGTCAGGTGCCTTGGGATGCTTCGGTCCAGCATACGGATCACATGGCTTGGTGTTTTAATACGGTGGAGCGTTTGCAATTAATGACCAAGCGCGAAATCAGATTTAGGCCTCATCCAGAGGTCAAGCATCTTGACTATAAAATGCCGGTGTCGATCAACACTTGGGAACAAGACTTGCTGGACTGTCATGCCATCGTGACATTCTCATCTACATCGTCAGCCCTTGCGGTCTTGGATGGAATTAATATATTTTCAATGGACGCTGGCTCTATCGCTTATCCGATTTCCAACAAAGAGCTAACGCCGGAATTGATTGAGGACCCTGTTCAATATGACCGGAAACAATGGGCTTATGATCTGGCTTATGCTCAATGGACGGCGGAAGAATTTGAAACTGGTCAGGCTTGGCGACAATTGCGAGATGAAAAATGAAGCCGTGGCACCGCGATCTCCACTTGTGGTATTATCAGCATCGGACACCGATAGCTTTTATTATCGGGTGCGTTTTTTTGACGTTGCTTTGGGTAAGAGGTGCTATGCAACGAGGATGGTTTTAAGAGTTCCCCCCTAAGGGGCTGACCGGGGGGCTTGTCCATTAAGGACATGATGTTTCTCCCAGGATACATCACAGGCTCCCCGGTCAACGAAAAAGGAAGATAAGATGTTAAGAAAAATCACTGACAAAATTGATGCCGTTACCGGTATTCCAGATGAGTATCTCAAAACGGAATTACCGGCTCCGATCTCGGTCAAGATTGAGTTGACGGCGCGGTGTAATTTCAAATGCCAGTTTTGCGCGACAGGATACAAGCTCCGTGAAAAGGGCGAGATGGATGAAAGATTTTATCTGCGTTTGCTGGAAGATTTAAAGGCATCTGGCGTGAAAGAAGTGGGGATGTTTTTTCTCGGTGAAAGTATGCTGTTGGCATCTCTGCCAACTCGGATCAAACAGGCCAAAAATGCTGGCTTTGAATATGTTTATCTGACAACTAACGGATCACTGGCGACACCGGAGAAAGTCAGGGCTTGCATGGAGGCCGGTCTGGACAGTTTGAAATTCAGTCTGAACTATGCCGACGAAGATCAGTTCATGGAAATCTCCCAAGTCAAAGGGTCATATTTCCATCTGATGAATGACAATATCAAGGCGGCTTGGGATGTTCGTCAGGCCGGGAATTATGACTGCGGTCTGTTTGCGTCTTACATCGAATATACCGGTGAGCAAATGGAAAAGATGAAACCGCTTTTAAATGAACTCGCACCTTACTTCGATGAGATGTATTCGCTCCCGCTTTACAGTCAGGCCGATTTCACCGGAGCCAGTAATGCTGATCAGGGATGGGACGTTAGGGCTGGCAATCCCGGCAGAGCCGAAGCCATGAGAGCGCCTTTGCCTTGCTGGTCATTGTTCACTGAAACCCGCATTACTCACGATGGTCATGTGGCGGCTTGTTGCTTCGATCACGATGGCAAGTTTGATATGGGCGATCTTAATCAGATGAGCTTCATGGAAGTGTGGAACAATCCAGTCTTTCAAGAACTCCGACAGGCGCACCTTGGGAAAGATGTCAAGGGAACGGTCTGTGAGGGCTGTGTGGCGTGGAGATAATACCGCGATCCGAAGATGGGCGTGGCTAAACTGTGGGAAGATATTAAAATGGACTATGACTTTGCTGAGTTCAATCTTCATACCGAAGAAACCGGCAAGGCTCATTTAGGGATAGGGGTTCTTTACAATGCCATCAACTAGCGGTGAAAGAATAATCGGGAAAGTCATGGCAGACATTCCGCCTAATCACGTTTCAAGATATGAGTGGGCGGCGAGAGAACTTGTCAAGAGACTGGAGCCGGGATCGCTGGTGCTGGATGCGGCTTGCGGGTGCGGGTACGGCTCATTCATTCTGGCGAATGTTGGGTTTCGAGTTGAATGCTTTGATCTGTCAGCCGAAGCCGAATTATATCAGCAGAATTTTCACCATGAGCGCGTGAAGTTTCGCCGGGATAGTGTTCTGAATATCTGGGGTGACTACCGGACCTATGATGCCGTTGTCTCCATTGAAACCATAGAACACGTTGATGAAAAATGGATCAAAGATATAGGCCGAATGACCGATGTGATGATTGGGACTGTGCCTAACCAAGACGTAGTTCCCTTTGACGCTGAGAATTATCCGTGGCATCTTAAACATTATACCAAAGCCGAAGTCATTGAGTTGATGGAAGGCTGGTGGTGTTCGGACTGGGCAACTCAATATGCCAAGTGGGAAGACTATGAAATGGTGCCGGGAGATGATGGCATGACCTTGGGATGGGTAGGACACAAAAGCTGATGAAGCGGATTTCAAAAATCGGGAAAGAAGTAATCAAGCAAGAGGCGAAGGGATTGCAAGCGCTGGCGGAAAAGCTCGGCCGCAATTTCGATTTGGCTATTAACTCACTGGCAGATAAACGGATTATTTTTTTAACCGGTGTAGGCAAATCCGGTCATGTTGCCAGAAAGCTCGCCGCAACCATGATTTCTTTGGGAAATCCAGCCGTATTTATGCACCCCACAGAGGCGGCTCACGGTGATTTGGGTATGGTCACGCCAGAGGATGCTGTAATCGTGCTGTCGCGCTCTGGGAAGGCCGCTGAATGCCGTTCTATTGTGGATTTCGCCAACGATATTGGGGCAATGACCCTGATTATCACCGAAAACACATCTGGAAACCTTGCGGCTCAATGTGATATTAAGCTGGAAATTCCCAAAGTATCTGAGGCTTGGGGCCACGCTCCAACAACTTCGACTGTGATGCAAATGGCTTACGGTGATGCATTAGCTATTACATTAGCCGAATTAAAAGGCTATAAGTGGGAAGACTTTAGAAAAATTCATCCCGGTGGAGATTTGGGTAAGCGAGGTTAAGATGCCAATCACTTTAGTAGTTGAAGATGGTACAGGGCTATCAACCGCAAACACCTATATCAGTCTTGCAGATGCAGAAACCTATTTCGAGGGGCGGCTGAATATCACAGACTGGGACGGTGCTACCGATGCCAACAAAAATATAGCGCTGGCGATGTCAGCGGCTTTGTTGGACGATTATTTCAAATTTGAGGGCCATAAAACAACGCAAGAGCAAGCCTTGTCTTGGCCCAGATATGACATTCACATAGATGGCTTTCACATTCCATCAACCACTATCCCGCAACGGCTGAAAGATGCTTGCGCGGAATATGCTATGTGGCTTTTGAGATCAGACCGGACTGCCGAAGAGGACAGCGTAGGTTTTAAATCTCTCAAAGCTGGTTCGCTTTCAATGGAGATCGATCCGAATGACAGGGCCGCAACTGTCCCTGATGTAGTGGTCAAAATGTTGGCTGAAATTGGAACAAAAATCGGAGGCGGAAACGTCAAGGTAACTCGATGAGAAGATTAGTGCTTGGAATAGGCGATGACGGACAGGTTCAAGTAGATCACGATGATTTCACAGGCCAGGAATTAGCGGCCTTTGCGATCATTACACAAGACTTGGCTTTAAAGGTTTTAAAAGATGGGCCTCCAGAACACGTTCAAATCAGCCGCCCAGTCGATAGTAACTAGCTTTGGCGATGTAGCCGCTTCGACGGTTTACGCCAGCTTTTCGTCTACGACTTACAACGCTTCTGCAGGAACTCAAACAGCGGTCTATTCCTCAACGGCTGGCGTGAAAGTTATCTTCGATAAATTTGAACTCGCCAAAATCGACAATATCAACATCAAGCCCGAAGATAAAAAGGCGCTGATCCCGGCAAAAAATATTTCCGCCATAACGCCAAAGCCGAATGATCAAATCAGGGCTTCGGGTGTAGTCTGGAACGTGGTTAATGTGGTGACTGATCCGGCGAGTGCGCTTTGGGAGTGTCAGGTGAGAAAAGTCTGATGGCGACTGGAAAAAAATTCGCGGCTGACTTAGATCGCTTTGCCGATAAGATGACAATCGATCTGGCAACTTTCAGGCGGCGAGTGACGCTTGGCCTCAAAGAAAAAATTGAACGAAGAACGCCGGTTGATACCGGGAGGCTTCGCGCTTCATGGGCTGTTTCAGATGGTCAGCCTTCGACATATGTCCCGGCTGAAAATTCAACCGGCTCGGCTCCAATCCAAGCACAATTTTCCAAGCCCTTCGATAGCTCATTCATCGTTTCAAATTTGCCCTATACAGTGAGGGTTGAATTTGGCTACTCTAAACAAGCGCCGCAAGGCATGGTCAGGATCAGCATGGCTGAAATGATCACGGAATTGGAGGCTTCATTCGGTGAGCTTTGAAGATGAAAGAGTAGCAGTAGAGGCCAAGATGGCGGCGGAGTATTCTTCGACTACTGTGAAATATGAAAATATTCCCTTCGCTCAGCCGGTTGATACGGCATGGGTTTCTTTGACAATTTTGTCAGGCGGAGGTAATGTAGACAGCATTGGATCAGGAACGGGTAGACTTGAAAGGTTTTCAGGTGTTATTCAAATTGACATCTATGTTCCAGAAGATGGCGGGACTAAAGCGGCGAGGGATATTGCTGATCTCGTTCATGCCATTTTCGACAATAAGCAATTCAGTTCTGGAAGTTCTGGAACAATCACGACAAGGGTGCCTTCTTACTCCACACTTGGAGTAGAGGGAGGTTGGCATCATTCGGTAGTGTCAGTGGCCTAC
>CEPX01137238.1_pt1 | contig 12140 bp, 12 predicted proteins | sample 361361 | NCBI WGS metagenome assembly CEPX01 (sample SAMEA2619974, study PRJEB7988) | marine metagenome | biome: marine biome (ENVO:00000447); feature: mesopelagic zone (ENVO:00000213) & marine oxygen minimum zone (ENVO:01000065); material: "saline water (ENVO:00002010), including plankton... | reverse complement strand
TATTTGGGAAGCGTGTCATGATTCTAAGTTTGATTTGGCATATGCAATAGCTATGTCAATGCCTCTTTTTGATACTGGTTTTTTGGGGGCTTTAAGATTCTCTCAAATACATAGGTCTTTAGTTTTACAGAAGTTTGAAAAGTATGTTGTTTCTTATGTTATTGTTGGTAGTTTCATAAGAGGGGAGGCGACAAAGACTTCTGATGTAGATGTTTCTGTTATAATTAATGATACTGATGTTAAGAAGATGCCTAGATTAGAATTGAAAGAAAGACTTAGAGGAATAATTCATCAACAAATGAGTGAGGCTGCTGCTTTAGCAGGAGTTAAAAATACATTACATATTCAAACTTATTTGTTAACTGATTTCTGGGAAGCGGTTAAAGATGCTCATCCAGTTATGTTTACTTTCATAAGGGATGGAGTTCCACTTTATGATAGAGGAACATTTATGCCATGGAAGACATTATTGAGAATGGGGAAGTTAAAACCTAGTCCAGAATCAATTGATATGTTTATGAAAACTGCTGATAAGACAAAAGAAATGATTGATAGAAGATTAATTGATGCAATGATAGATGTTTATTATGGGGTTTTGAATCCTAGTCAAGCATTGATTATGCTTAGTGGAAATCCTCCTCCAACACATAAAGAAACTCCTTCAAAAATGGATGAGATTTTTGTGAAGAAAGAAAAGTTATTGAAAAAAACTGAAATGGCTGTTTTGAAGAAGTCTGTTGATTTATTTAGAGAGTATGAACATGATTTAAAGTTTAAAATTTCTGGTAAAGAAGTGGATCAGTTGGTCAAAGATTCTGCAATTTACATAAAGAGGCTTAGAGAATTGAGGAAACAAATAGAGAAGAGGGAAGATGAAAAGACTATTGAAAATGTTTATGCGGACGTGTTCGGTTTATTAAAGGAAGTTACTGGAGAGAAATCTCAGGAGAAGGTTATTAGTGTTTTTGAGAAAAATTATGTTAAGAAAGGCAAGTTCTCTCCTTTGACTATGAGAGTATTGAACAACATCGTTTCAGCTAGGAAAGAATTCAAGAAGGGGAAACTTAATACTAGAAAAGTCGATGAAGCCAGAAGGGATGCTTCTATTCTTATTAGTGAGTTGACTGAATTCAACCAAAGGAAAGATTTGATTAAGAAGAAGTGATTTCCCTTTTTTCTATTAACGTGACATTCTCCAAATTTGGGACATTCATCCAAGTTATTAAATAAAAAACTCTCATTGTGATTATATTAATCTGCTTATTTAGATAATTGAAAGGGGCATAGTAAGATGCGGGAAACCTTTAATTACCTCTTGTTCTTATTTTTTCCATGAAATACTTATTCGTACTTGGGAGAAATGTTAAGTTGTCTGTTATGGAAGTCTTTTCTTATTTAGATAGGAAAGGTGTGAAAGTTAATGATCATTCTGTAAAAGATAATGCCTTGGTTGTTGATGTGGAAGATGCTATTGATGGGGATTCTATAGATGATCTTGGAGGAGTTATTTCTATTGGACTTGTCCTTTCTTCTGGGGACATTAAGGAAGTTATTTCTGGGTTGGATAAGCAAGAACTTTATACTGGGGAGAAGAACAATATGACTTATTTTGTTTGGGATTTTTCTGAAAATTCTGAGGATATTTTGGATTATTTAAAATCTAGATTTAAATCTGAGAAGTTGAGAGCGAGTGAGAAGAAATTTACTAAATCTGTTAAATCTCAGGATGGAGAAGATATGCATAATGTAGGTTCTAAATTAATAGATGAGCAATATTTTATTTTTGAGGTTCCTGGAGGAGAAATTAATTTTGGTAGGGTTGTTCAAAAATGTAATTATGAAGAATTGGAAAAAAGAGATATGCTTAAGCCAGTTAGAAGAGAGAAATTAGCTATCTCTCCTAGATTGGCCAAGATAATGATTAACCTTTCTAAAGTTGAAGAAGGTGGGAAAATTTTAGATGGATTTTGTGGGATAGGAGTTATATTGGAAGAAGGATTATTACAAGACTTGAAAGTTGTTGGAATTGATAAAGATAAAAATGCTATTGATGGGGCTAAGCAGAATTTTATTTGGTTTAAGTCTAAGGAAGAGGATTATGAGTTAATTAATGATGATTCTTCTAAAGTCAAAGTCTCTCAAGTAGATGTTCTTGTTAGTGAACCAGATTTAGGGGAGACTTTAAAGAAAACTCCTACAAGGGAGAAAGCTAAGGAACAATTAAGGGATTATGAAGATTTAATGATAAGGGTGTTAAATAATTTGAAGAAAAGTGTTAAGGGGAGATTTGTTTTTAGTGCCCCTCATATTAGAATAATGAATAAGAGGGTTGGATGTAATTCTGAAAGAATAGCTAATGAAGTTGGGTTGAAAGTTGTTAAGGGATTCCCAATAAATGAATATAGAGGGAACCAGATAGTTGGTAGGCAAATCTTTGTTATGGAGAGGTAAGATTTATAAATGATTCTCAGTGATATCTAATATGGCAATCGGAAAAGTTATACAATTTAGAAGAGGAAGGCATACGGTTAAGCCTAGGCATTTCCTTATCGAAGTAGAAGGTTCAAAAACAAAGGAAGATGCTGGAAAGTTTGTTGGGAAAGAAGTTTCTTGGAAATCTCCAGCTGGAAAAGTTCTAAAAGGGAAGGTTTCGGGAGCTCATGGAAACAAGGGGGTTGTTAGAGCTATTTTTGAAAAAGGACTTCCAGGGCAAGCAATTACAACTGAGGTTGAAATAAAGTAAATGGCAGCATTAAGAAAAGCGAATGCATATTCTAAGAGGAATGTTACTCCTTTTACTAGGGTGAGTAAGAAGAGACAAAAATCTTACATAAAGACCGTTCCTCAACAAAAGATCGTTAAATTTACTATGGGTAATGTCCCTTTATTTAAGAAAGGAAAATTTCCCCATCGGTTAACTATGATTTCTACTGAGAAAGTGCAATTAAGACATAATGCTCTTGAGGCATGTAGACAGTATATTAATAAGAAAATAACTAATCTTACAAATGGGCAGTATTTTTTCAAAGTTATTCCTTTTCCTCACCATATTCAAAGAGAGAATAAGATGATTACCGGTGCTGGAGCAGATAGAATGCAGACTGGAATGCAGTTATCTTATGGTAAATCTGCAGGAAAAGCAGCCATACTAAAGAACAATTCTAAGATATTCGAGATCTATTTATCTAGTGAAAGATTTGTTCCCCTCTCTAGAAAGGTTTTGAAACAAGTTAATTCTAAGCTTCCTGGGAAGACAGGAATTACCTATGAGAAGATTTCTAAGAAGGCTAAGTAATCTAGATATTTTGTTACTATTCTCAGATAACAACAAAGTAGAAAGGTTTATAAAGGATTAATTATACTGAATATTAAAGAAAATGGCTAAGAAAAAGAAACAAGAACCAACTGAGGCTGAAGAGGCAAGAGCTGAAAATGTTAGGGCTACTTTAGAATCTAGTTTTATAAGAAATGTAATTGGAAGCAATTCTGTTAAAGTTGATCCTATGGCTTATGGTAACTTGGGGCTAATGGGTGCTGATGAAGCTTATGGTGAAGTTACTGCTAGTCAAGAATTTGGCGATGTAAGAAAGGATTATATGGCTAGAGGAAGAGATAAACTTAGGAATTCTGGGATATTTGGAGAAACAGCTTTGCCTACTAATGGAGATGTTTCTTATCTAATTGCTACTCAAGCTAGAGAAGTTTATGGTTTAGCTAAGGTTGGGGAATTGGAAGAGCATTCTAAATCAATTGGAGCAGGATTAGATTTTGAAGTTCCTGAAGAATTAAGAGAGCATATTGGACAAGAATTATCCAGAAAGGCTGTTGATGATCAAGGTAAATTTAATTCCGATCAGTTAAATGATAAGGAGCAAGCGGCTCTTGGATTACACCAAATGTTAACTCAAGCTTATGAAAGAGCTTGTGCAGTTAGTACTGCTATGCCTGGATACTTTGGAGAGTTTAATGCTGGTGCAGCACAAATTTTAAGAAAGTATGAGGAAAGTAAAGAGCCTGAAGAATCTAGTTAATCGATCCCAACTGTGTCTTTAACTAGTTTTACCATTACATCTAAGAATTCTTGAGTTCTTTCTTGCCATTCATCTATTTCAACTCCTTTTAGATCATGTATTTCTTTATGCACAATTTTTTTGTGTAACATTAAAAGATCTCTATACCAAGTGACATATTTGATATTTAGTTTACCTGTATTTACAAAGTGTTCCTTTAAATCTGAAGGGATATGTTCTGGTGAGGGAGGAGCTATGTTTAAAGAGATTAGAGCGGCATGTGCCGAGTCTACCATTGCCCAATATAATCCTTCTATTGCTCCTAGTTCTGCTATTTTGCTTTGTTGTATATGCAATGGGGCTCTTTGTAGAGAAGTGTAAATAGATTCTGGGGTTGGTCTGATTTTACCATGCATTAATAAGAATTTGAGAGGTTCAAAAAATCCTGCTAAGTCTATCATTGTCTCTCCATATCTTAAAATGTTTATTACTACAGAATCTCCTCTCATTAAATCATCCCACCAAGTAGTTAATTTTATTGTATTAATATGTAAATCTTTTTGGTATGGATTACTTTTCATAATTTTATCTAATTCTTCCCTATACCATCCAACAAGTTCTTGATCCCAGTTTACCGTAACATCATCAATTATTATCACTATGTCTATATCTGAACCTGCTGTGGCTGTTCTTTTTGCAGTTGAGCCAAATAGGACAATTGACTTTATACTCTTCCCAAATCTCTTATAACACTTAGTTGCAAAATCCATTGCAATATCATTTTCAGATTTCAATTGTAATGTTGTTATTTCTTTTGGAGCCTTTTTTGTTTTCTTTTTTGGCTTTTTAGTCACTGCTTTCTTAGAATCCTCTTTTTTTTTCATTGTCCGTTTTGGGAACCTTTCCTAAAGGTTCATTTTTCCTTCTATAATATATGTTGTAATATATAGTTTTTAAAGTTTATTCCATAGGAGTTCCGCCAAAACGATTTCCTTGTTGTCCTGGGAAAGAACCTCCCAATTCTTGTGGAAGTGTTGAAAATCCTGCTCCAAATGTTTGATAATTGATTTGGGGAAGCATCATTCCAAATCCTCCGAAGTATCCTTGATATAATCCTGGACTTTGGGCCCAAGTTGGACTTCCAGACTCTGTAGTCATGGGAGCTCCCATTCCTGCATAATTAATTGAAAGTGGAGATGTTCCAAAGTGTTGTAGCCATCCAGGAGCTTCTACAATTTTTCTTGTATCCTTTAGTGTTCCAGCTTTTTCTAGTTCTCCTAAGAGTTCCTTGAATGGAACATTTCCCATTCCTGGGGGTAAATGTGAATCTGAAAATCCAAAGTTATCTGTTAGGTGTACGTGTTTTACATGTTTTGCGATTGCTGCTGCCTCTTTTCTAAGATCTTCATCGGTATATCCTAATTTTTTAGCTATGTTTAAATGTCCAACATCAAAGGTCATACCTATAACTTTATCTGCTTGGGCTTCAGCTTCTGATTGGGAAATTCCTTTAGAAGCCATTACTTTTTCTGCAAATTTATTCTTCGTTGCAACTATTAGCTCGTTCATCCCTGGAGGGCCCTCTCCTTGTTTTGATAATCCAAAAGCCATTCCCCCAAACATGTTTTCTATACTTACTGTTGGGGCTTTATCTCCAAATTCCTCATATCCTTTAAGTGCAACATTTGAAAAAGTCTCAGAAGCTTTTTCTAAGGCAAACTCTTCTATTGGGACATAGACCTTTGGTTGAACTGCTTGAAGGTTTTCCATCAATCCTTGAAGTGCTTGGGACTGCCCAGAAATCGTGGAATATCCGCTGTTCATCTTCGCATCTACTTCCAATGCTTTCTGGAAATTGTCTTTGAATGTTTCTAGTTTTTCTCTATCTCCTTCATTTCCATATTTGTAAGCTTTATGAAAAATGATTCTTACATTTTGGTCTATATCATCCAAGTAGTTTTCTGCATTTTTATAATGAGTAAGAACTTGCACCTGCGTTGGAGTCAGATCCTTTTCGCTTATCTTTCCCTCCCTAATAGCTGGGAGCAAATGGTCTATTTGCACTTTATTTTTCTGTAAAATTTCATCCGCCCTTTCTTTATTAAAAATTAAAGCCTTTATTGAATTATTCCAATCTGTATGATTTCTTGATCTTAATCTCATTTCTGGTGTATATTCTTCTCCATCAGAAGTTGGAGCTTCTTCTAAGTATTTTTGTGCTTCTTGAGGAGGGATTTCCTTATTGATTATTGCCATGGCTATCTTATCACTAACTCCCTCCTTAATTTTTGCCTTGGGATATGGAGAATATAGTTTCTCCTCTTCTAATGAGTGTATTTCCCCAGTTTCTTGGTTAATTATTGTCAATTTTTGTATTTTCTTTCCATCGGCAGTTATTCCGTACTCTACTCCTGAGAGCCCAGTTGAATGCATTGTTATTGGCATTCCTCCTTGTTCATCCATATCGTGGGATCTTGTTACCGCCTCCATTAATTGTTTTTCTGCTGCAATTCTTGCTCTTTCTGACCAACTTCTTTCTCCTATACCAGTTGGTTCCACAATTGGAGCGTGAAGGGAAACTTTTCCTCCAGCAAGTTTAGCCATACGATTAATTTCTTTAAAATGTTGTTTAGGAATTTGTTCGAAAAATCTCGGATCTAGTGCTCCTACTTCTACAGGAATTATTCCTTGGTTAAGAAGCATATTAACCTGTTGAATTTGATTTGCAGTATCTGCTTTTGCTGGTGCTCCAAGCTCTCCAGCAGCAATATTATACCCAGTGAATACACTTTCGTAACTTTTTGTGGGATCTAAACTAGATGCTCCTCCTTGATAAATATCTTTTATTGTATAATCGCCCATTAAAAGACACCTACGGTTTCTTTTAGAAACTTCCCTTTTATTTGTGGTTGAGCGATTTCTTTAGATGCCTTCTCATGAAATCGCATAAAAATATTTCTCATCTTATCTCCTCTTTTAAGTTTAAGTTAATTATTGTTTATTAATCTTTTGAGTAAACGTTTTTTATCAAATTTTATATTCTATTTTTCTATCTTGAACTGCCACAGTTGGATCTGGATCATCCAATTTAGTTTCATGAGCTAGGTATTCATCTCTTTGAGGATCATTCCCTCTTAAATCTTGTAGTTGTTGGTTCGCTCCAGATTCCCTTCTCATCTCTGTAGGCTTTCCAAAATTTTGATCTTCCATTCTTGTTTCGCTTGCAAGCACAGGATTTTCAGAATAATCTACTTGCCTTGTTGAAGTTTGGGTTTCATAGTCCCATGTCTTTTCTTCAGCATACATTTCTTCTGTGCCTTTTGAATCATTTGCTGGAGGTTCAAATTCCTCTGCCCTTCTTTCTAGCCTTACAGGCATATTTTCCTCTTGAAATTCATTGGCCCTTTCTAAAATCGGTGTGACTGCTCCTACAGATTCTGGAGTTGATTCAAACTCGCTAGTTTCAACTGACTCTTCTACTTCTTCCTCTAACCCTCCTTCTTCAGAAGAGTCTTCCGGCTCTTTCTTTTCAACTTTTTCTTTATCTTCATTTTTTTTAATTTCTTTCTCTTGCGATTTTTTTTTGTCTTTTTTCATAGATTACTTAGTATGGAGAAGTATATAAATTTTCAGGATTAAGTAAATGGAGGGATAATCAGGCGTTTAATAAAAGAATAATTATCAAACTATCCCTTGCCCCATATTGTTTAACTATTTGCAAATTAGTTTATTATAACCAAGAAGATTCCAATTCATTATTAATTAAATTTCATTTGTAGAAAAGATTAAGTAAAACTAGGCATCCTATGACCCTTCTTGTAAATATCATATAGATCGAATATAGTGTTTGCCGCTCCGCTCTTTGCTTGTGGGCGGAGGTATTCTGACTCTTCCCAACCGTCCTTTTTTATTTCTGTTATCTTCTCTTCCTTTTTTTCTTCTTTTTTCTTTCCTTTTTTTGGTTTAAAATCTCCCGTTTTTCCTATTAAAGCCATAAAAGGGTTTATTTCTTTTGGTTTTTTTGGTTTGACTTCATCCTCTTCCTTTTCTTCTAGAAATTCATTAATATCTGCTTCTAATTGGACTAGGCTTTCAGTTGTTGCTCCTTCCACCAATCCTAGAACACTTTCAAGATCTGATTTTTTTAGCTCTTGTTCTAGCATTTTTAGCTCATCATCATTTAGGGCATAAGATCTAAATCTCACTTCTACTCTCCCCCCAAAAACGTAATGCCCGTGTTGTCCTTGGGAAACTCTTTGAGGGATTCCCCTAAATCTGAAATCAATTAAAATGCAACTGTAATATTTTCTCTTACTGTCTGAATATTTACTAAGATGGGAGGGAAATGTCCCATCGAGAGCCAGATCCTTCACTTTTATTGCTGATTTTCCCAAAAGAGTTAATTCATATATTATTGTATTGAAAGTTTTAACAAAGTCTGGGGATCTCCCTTGATCTTTCTGTTCTAATTCTGTTGCTGCCTTTAGATATGGACGTGCCCATCTTGAATAGAGTTTTAAACTATTTACTTGACTTTTAAGATAAGATCTTTCTAATTTGTATCTTTTTCTTAATTCATCTTCAGAATTTTTTAACCAGATAATGAATTCTACAATCCTTGATTTTACGATTCTTTTAACTCTATCATTTAAGTCTAGTGTATCTGTATGCTTTTCATCTTTCGCTACAAGGAAAGCATCCAATAGAGTTTGGAATCCGGCTTGACCTAGGGCCATTGCTTTAATGCTTGAATTTCCTTTTTGAATGTCTACCTTATCCATCCATAGCTGCTTTAAGCTTAAAGTGGCTGCTTCCTTCTCTTCAGCTGTTCCATTGTTTAGGTGATCGTAGCTTTGTAGACGTATTTTGAATTCTTTCAGATCATAGATTATATTTATTGTGCTTCTTAGAACTGTGTTTATTTGAGCCATTATGTTTTGAGCTTGTTGCTGCATTGTGCTCATCTTAGTTCCAAGTTCTCCGAAATGCCCGGATCCAGGAGAGGAAGAAAAATTATCGACAAGTTTTTCTGGACGTAATCCAAAACTATTTAGTAGATCTACAAGCCAGAAGTAAACTGGTTCTAATCCTTCTGAAGAGGAGTCATAAACTATTGTATGATCTCCTTCTGCCCCTTTCTCTTTTACTTTATCTGCAGGGATTTTATCTTGAGATTCATACTCCTTTAGAAGTTCCTTCCCATTTTCTGCATACATTTTGGGATTAACTTTACCTATAATTTGAGCTATTGTTGCAACCATTAAAAGACACCTACGGTTTCTTTTAGAAACTTCCCTTTTCTGTTCATGAAAAGCGATCCTTTCAAATGCCTCCTATGGGGATCGCACACAATTGAGACCCCTACGGTTTCTTTTAGAAACTTCCCTTTTAATTTAATGTTAAGTGACATTTTTATATGCCTCCTGTGATGTCACACAGAGTGAACAACCTAAACTGTTTATTTATAAATATCATCTTCTTTTGATTATTAACTTAATGGAGAATATCTTTAAAAAATGTTTGCTTTGAAACATACTTAAGTTTAAAAATATCCCAACCTTAAAGAGATCATGGGGATATTTGGATTTGGAAAAAATAAAGATGTGGTGGATCTTGGAGAGCATTACAGAAAGAAGCAGGAAAGAGCTTCTGAGATTAAAGAGGAAGAAAATATAGACTCTAGTGTTACGCCTTTTCCTTTTTTTGCTGATGCTGGATCAACTGAAGCACAGGGGGGTAGTTCTGAAACAGATACTGTCACTAGCCCCATAGATCCCTCTGAGAGGAGGAGGAGATTGGTTAGAAGATTGAAAGATATGACTGATAGATTAGAGGATTTATCTAACCAAATTTACAAGTTACAACAGAGAGTTGAAGTTCTTGAGAGGAAGGGTTAGGATTTTCTTCGTAATTAAAGTAAAATTTAATTCTATTGGGTGTTGATATAATAAATTGCTCATAAGAGAGTTGATCAACAGATTAAATCTGGCATGTTATTGGTTATTAATTAATCGAAGTGTGCATAATTATGAACTTTACTTATCATAACTGATAAATTTATTAAGGATTATTGTTAATTACTTATATGAAAGACCTAAGAGAAAAAGCTAGGGGATATGCATTGAAAAATGCAATTTCGTATTCTGGGAAGGCTAATGTTGGTTCGGTTATTTCCTCTTTATTCATTGAAGGATTGAAGAAAGAAGAAGTGAAGGATGTTTCTGATGAGATTAATGAGGTTGTCAATGAAGTTAATGAACTATCTTTGGATGAACAGAAATCTGAATTTGAAAAGATTAAAGATAGTGTAAAAGAAAGAGAAGTTCGTGAGGGTTTGGCTGAGTTGCCAGATTCTGAAAAAGGGGTTGTAATGAGATTTTCTCCTTCTCCTTCTGGGGCATTGCACATTGGACATGCTTTAACTGCTTGCTTAAATTTTGATTATGCCGAAAAATATGGAGGGAAATTCTATGTCAGAATAGAAGACACAAACCCGGAGAATATTTACAAGCCAGCATATAAATTAATTGGGAAAGATTCTGAATGGTTGTTCGATGGGAAGGCTGAAATTGTTATTCAGTCTGATAGGATGGAGATTTATTATAAATATGCTAAAGAATTATTGGAGAAAGAATTTGCCTATGTTTGTACTTGTGCTTCTGAAGATTTCAAACACTTCGTGGAATTTAAGGAAGATTGTCCTTGTAGAAATAATGAAAAGGATGAAAATTTGATGAGATGGGAAAAGATGATTAGTGAATATAAAGCTGGGGAAGCAGTTTTAAGGTTTAAGTCCCTTAACGGAATGTCTGATCCTAATCCGGCTATGAGAGATTTTCCTTTGGCTAGAATTAATGAAGAATCTCATCCAAAGAAAGGGAAGAAATATAGAGTTTGGCCTTTAATGAATCTGGCTGTTACTGTTGATGATATTGAATTTGAAGTTACACACATAATTAGAGCTAAGGAACATAGAGATAATTCTAAGAGACAGGAAATGATTTACAAAGTTCTTGGGAAAAAATTTCCTTGGAATGGATTTTTGGGAAGATTGCATCTTAAAGACATGAAATTATCTGCAAGGGAGATTACTCAAGGAATTGAAAATGGGAGATATTCTGGGTGGGATGATCCAGAATTATTAACTGTCGCTTCTCTTAAAGACAAGGGCTATAGGCCCCAAGCTTTTTGGAAACTTGCTGAGCATATAGGTTTATCTGAAAGTGATAAGACATTAGCGAAAGATGACCTATTTGAACTGTTGAATACTTTCAATAAATAATAACATTTAAATAAGACTAATTGTTGTTACAGTTAATCCTTATATTTAAAAGGAGAGTGAAAGGAGGTTAAATATATGAATAATAAAGCTTTATCACAAGTTGTTACTATAGTCGTATTTGTATCATTAGCATTGATTGCTATGGGTATTGTATGGGCTGTTGTAATCAATGTTGTGCAAGAAAATGTAGAGGATGTTGATATTGATGCTAGATGTCTTAAAGTAGGTTTTGTAATTGATGATGCTGAGTGTACTAAAGGGGAGAGCTGTTCTGTAACTCTTACTCGAGGTTCTGGAGGAGATCCTGTTGACGGATTTGCTGTTAAAGCGCTTGATTCTGCTGGAACTGATTCAAGTGACGTTATACCTGTGGATTCTAATCTAGGCGCATTAGGAACAGACACTATAATTGCTACTCACGCTTCTATACCTGATACTGCTGGAGGGAAGGTTGTTGTGAATGCTTACTTCACTGACTCTGAGAATAATAACGCATTGTGTTCTCAGTCTGTAGAGTATAACAATCCAACTACTGCTGGTGCACCTGTTGTTTTACCAGGAGACGGAGAAGCATAGCATGTACAGTTGCACAAGATTGTCAAGCAGGATTTACCTGTGACCCAACTACGCTAATTTGTGACTCTCCTTAATTTTTTATTTTTTTTATTTTTAACTTTTTTTATTTTATGTTCTGGCTGAGGCTTTAGATGATATCTCCAACTGATCTTTGTAATTAATAAGTTAACCATGTTTGTGGAAATATAGAATTATTGAGGTAAGATATTGATAAACTTTCAAATTTATATTAATTACAAAGAAATCTCCATCTTTCAAGATGGAGTGAAGTT
>CEPX01157419.1_pt1 | contig 12147 bp, 9 predicted proteins | sample 361361 | NCBI WGS metagenome assembly CEPX01 (sample SAMEA2619974, study PRJEB7988) | marine metagenome | biome: marine biome (ENVO:00000447); feature: mesopelagic zone (ENVO:00000213) & marine oxygen minimum zone (ENVO:01000065); material: "saline water (ENVO:00002010), including plankton... | reverse complement strand
CAAATGGTTCTTCTCTAAATTCAAAGCCTTCTCACCACCACAACTCTTCGGAGTTATGGAAATCCACAACAGAAAAAACGTTTTAATTTCAGCACCAACAGGATCTGGAAAAACCCTCACAGCATTCCTCTCAATCCTAAATGAATTAGTAGACTCCGCTCATAAGCAAATCCTCGAAGATAAAGTATATTGTGTTTATATAAGTCCACTCAAGGCATTAAATAATGATGTCCACAAAAACCTTGTTCAACCGCTAAAAGAAATAGAAACCATAGCAGGAAAACCACTGGGTATCAGAGTAGGTGTAAGAACAGGTGACACCACTCCCTATCAAAAGCAAAAGATGCTCAAAAACCCACCTCATATCCTCATCACCACCCCAGAATCTCTAGCAATCATGATCAACTCACCCAAATTCAAGCTCCATCTCAAGGATGCGCAATGGATGATCATTGACGAAATCCATTCCATCGCTGAAAACAAACGTGGTGTACATCTCTCTCTAACTATGGAAAGATTACAGAGAGTATCTAAAGGAATCACTAGAGTGGGATTATCAGCCACCATCGCCCCATTAGAATCGATCGCACAATACTTAGTAGGCTTCCAAAATGACAAACCAAGGCCTTGTGGCATTATCGACGTAAAATTCACCAAAGATCTAGATCTAAAAGTACTATCGCCAGTAAAGAGTTTAGTTGAAACTGATTATATGTTAAAACACAAAAAAATGTACCACCTCATGGACAACCTCATCCAAAAACATAAAACAACATTAATCTTCACCAACACTAGAGCCGCAACTGAAAGAGTAGTTCACAACCTCAAAGAAAACTTTCCCGATCATTACAAAGCAGACAACATAGCAGCACATCATGGTTCTTTAAGCAAAGAAGAAAGATTCAGGACAGAGCAAGCTCTCAGAGAAGGAAAACTCAAAGTAGTAGTCTCGTCCACATCATTAGAATTGGGTATAGATATTGGATACCTCGATCTTGTTCTATGTCTCGGATCACCAAAGAGTGTAGCTCGTTTTTTACAGAGAAGTGGGAGAAGTGGTCATCAACTCCACTCCACCATTAAAGCCAGAATAATTGTCCTGGACAGAGACGATCTTGTAGAATGTTCCTTACTAATGAAAGCAGCATTGGAAAAGAACATTGACAGAGTAAGAATCCCACAAAATGCCTTAGACGTACTAGCCCAACAAATATTTGGCATAGCCATCAACCAAGTCATCAACATTAATGAACTCTACCAATTAATTAAGAATTCATACTGTTACCATAACCTCACATACGAAAAATTCTATGAACTAATTAAATTTCTCTCTGGACAATACGTATCACTAGAAGAACGTCATGTATATGCCAGAATCTGGTACGATCAGGAAACGGGTGACATAGGGAAAAAAGGAAAAATGGCCAGAATCATCTACATGACTAATATTGGTACCATCCCCGAGGAATCTTACATCACTGTAAAGGCAGGGGAACAAATTCTGGGTAAAATAGATGAGGGCTTTCTAGAAAGGTTAAGACCAGGTGATGTCTTCGTACTTGGTGGCAATGTATACATGTTCAAATACTCAAGAGGAATGACTGCTCAGGTATCAACAAGTGTTAACAGGCCACCAACAGTGCCATCCTGGTTTTCTGAAATGTTACCACTCTCCTACGATCTAGCCATGTCCATCAGTAGATTTAGAAGATTGCTAGAAGAATACTTTACTAATAATAAAACAAAACAAGAAACACTCAAATTTATCCACGACTTCCTTTATGTAGATGAAAAAGCTGCCAACAGTATCTACCAATACTTTTACGAGCAATACCACTTTAGCCAAATTCCTTCTGATAAAAAAATAGTAATTGAAACATACACTGACAGAGGAAGAAAGTACGTAATCTTCCACACCTTATTCGGGAGAAGAGTCAATGACTGCCTATCCAGAGCCTTAGCATATACAATAGGCAAATCACAACATCGAGATGTAGAAGTAGGTATCTCTGACAACGCCTTTTACCTAAGTGCAGAAAAAGAATTCAATGCTGAAAGAGCCTTCCATTTAATACAGCAGGAAAACTTCAGAGAAATACTAGAACAAGCCATAGAAAAAAGTGAAGTCCTGGCCAGAAGATTTAGACATTGTGCAGGTCGCTCACTAATGATTCTACGAAGTTACATGGGTAGAAAAAAATCTGCTGGCAGAATGCACATCGGCAGTAAAATATTATTCAACGCAGTAAAAAGAATCAGTCCACACTTCTCTATACTAGAAGAGGCAAGAAGAGAAGTATTGGAAGATTTAATGGACGTTAATCATGCACAGGAAATAATCACGCAAGTAACTGAAGGGACCATCCAGGTAACCTCGATGCAAACTTCTGTGCCTAGTCCATTCGCCTTCTCCCTAATCGCATCTGGGTATTCCGACGTAATCAAAATAGAGGATAAACAAGAATTTCTCAGACGCATGCATGAAGTAGTACAAGCCAAAATTGCCCTAAAGAAAGGTAAGAAGAAAGTTAAAGAAAAACAAAAAGAATTCTCATATCAAACTATGTGGGAAGAAAGTAAGAAAAAAGAAGAGGAGCAGAAGGATGAAAAAAAAGAGAAAATGAAGATGCAGGTATGGAATCTCAAGCATGTTCCAGTATATGTTAAGGACGAACTTATCAAACTAATAGAATTTGGTTCCATGCGCAAAGATATTATCTCAGATCTCCGGCACTATAAAGAAGATATTGCTAAATGGCCAACAGAATTAGGTGCCTTTGTATTATCTAAAATATAGGCTTTGTATTACGCTCGGTAAGAGGCTTTCCCGCATATTTATGACATTCTTACATATACAGCAACAGTATTTTCTAATTTGCTTCCCATCCGATCAAAGGCAACATCTACAATTAAGTAATCTTTTTTTAACTTTGAATAGTAATCTACTACATCTTTCTTAGTAATACTCTTATATTCACTAAAATCAACAACTCTTCCTCCTAAGTGCAATTCGAAATCACTACCTAAAGTACTATATTCAAGAGACTCATTACAATGTAATTTCCAGCCGTCCTTATTCAACTGATTTTCTAAATCCGACTTAATCCAATTCTTATACACAACAACAAATTTGGTCTTTTTCTATATAAAATTAACCCTAATAAGTACCAGTTCTTCTATATGCGCCGGAGGTAGGTCTCTTAGCCCAAGCAGGAGCCTTTGCAACTATAGTTTCTAAAGGTAATTCAATAACATTATCTGTATAATCTGACTCTTGATATCCCTCTCTTGGATAACCTTCTGCAGCTCTAGCTGCTCTGCTATGCTCTACTTTTCTTTCCCTAGCAGCTAAATCACTCAAATAAACACTACCCATACTCCTTCTAGGCTCACTTCTCCTCACCTTTTCAGAAACATAATCAGAAACAGCATCAGCTACCTCGTACGCTCTCTCCACAACGGAGCTTACCAATCTGCTAAAAAATCCCATGTATTCTAGTATTCATTTGTTATTAATAAATATTGATGTTCATTGTGCAGTGATAAAATACATAAATTTTATAAATCAGGCATAAATTTCAGTTAATAAAATGACACATATCTATGGATTAAAAAGAATGAGCAGTGCACTAGGAGTGTTCGTCAATGGACTAACAAAAGAAGTAGAGAAAACCTACCATGACGTTGATAACTTCAGATTTTTATTGAATGAATCTCTGCAACTAATAAAGAACTTTTATGAATCCTTAATTTCTCAAGATGGCAGAAACTATGGTTATGGTGTAGTTCTACCAGACACAGCTAGAAATACTAAAGAGGTAGAAGCAGAAATATTTCACACATCAAGTTCAGTACTGCAGCAAGACCTGAATGGGAATAACTACAGAATACAAGGAGATGCAATTGTAAAAGTCAAATTCAAAAAAGGCAAAGAAAATGAAAAGTACGTAAAACCACAGCAAGCCTGGGATCAATCAGCAGAATATTCAGTTTATAGAGCAAGTCATATAAGAACGATAACTCCAGAATACAGTTTTTATATCAATCCTCAAAGAAGCATTCGAGACTTGGCTAAGAAAGACTCAAGACTAGCTAACACCATCGCCTTATTCCCGGATGACAAAGAAAGGGTTGTGCAAGAGTATAGAAGAGCCAAATGGAGAAGCGCTGATAAGCAAAGAACTCTACTTCTTAACTATGCAAGAAAGCAAGGATATAGGTTACTTTGAGAAATCCACTTTCCCACTAAACACATTATGCTTATCTCTAACAATTTCCACCTTAATCCTTTTGCCTTCAACAAACTTAACACCAGGAATAAAAATATTTCTTCCCTCAGCCACAGCTATAACTGAATTAGGAAACCTATCCACACAAACAATTTCAGCGTCAACAACATCACCAACCTTAAACGGTTTCTCCAACTCAGCAACTTTCTTAATGCCAAAATCATCCTTACTTAACTTTAACTTAATATCATACTGCCTCTCCAATTTATCCAGCAATTTATAAAAATCATCCCAAGACAGCTCTTTACCAGCATTCCTTCCTGTCTTATACTTCAAATAATTCTGAATTCCTAGAATCGGCTGCACTTTCAAAGTTTTAATCCACTTCACAATTTCCTCCATTTCCAATTCATTATAATCATCGGTCAACACAGGAGCCACAATTACCTTCATCCTAGAACTAGCATACTCAATCATCTTCTTAACATGTTCCACATTATAACTTTTGACACCAGCAATTTTCTTAGCCAAAGAGGGATCAATCGCATCTAACGACATATTGACTTGCAACTTATCACAGGCAGCCAGTCGATCAATTCTTTCCTCATTAAACAAAGTGCCATTGGTATCGATGCTAATTGTATGCACATTCTCCATCTTCTGTAAATCTTTAATCAACAATTCCATATCTTCATATAGAAAAGGTTCACCCTGAACCCCAATATGAATCTCGACTTTTTCATCAATACCTGCAAGCAGTGAGCTGAGCTCCTGCACAAGGTACTCCTCCTCAACAACAAAATCATTCTTTAAAGAAGACAAACCTTCAGAAATACTACAATAAACACAATCTAAATTGCAAGAAGTCACAGGTTTAATCTCAATAATAGAACTACCTCTATGCACAATACCAAAAGCAACATTACCAATCAAGGGAATTCCACTATTTCTATGCACATAAGTAACCTTATTGCCAGTCAACTTATTCTTCAACTGCTTAAAATACTTCTCTAACAAACCAGCAAACTTAAACCTTGCCTTCTCATATCCAAACTCAATAGTATTCATATCAACTAACTCAAACTTACCAATCTTCTCCACTTCAGCCACAGGAATCTTAGTCACGAACCATTTCAACAAAGTTACCACTAGATTATCCTTTACAACCTTAAATGATAACGTCTCGAAGTGCATAAAAACCAATTCTAACTCCCTTTTAAAAATATTACCCTTCAGTAATGAAAATCACTACAATTTAGCTGCGATCTTCTTCAATCTTCTTACACTATATCCTGAATATTGGGCATGAACTTCTTTTGGCGTTACGCCTTCCTTAAGTAACATCACTATAGTCTTTTCTTTTTGCTGCTTTTGAGGATGCATTTTCTGATACAATTTATCCAGTTCACTTTTAGTAACACCTCTAAAACAACTAGTGATCTCACCAGGTTTCGTTCCGTCTTTCATCAAATCCACTGCATCTTCTAAACTAATCAAGTCATCGCATTCCTTAACAACTGGTCTTCTGTACTTTCTCTTTGATTTGGCCTCTGGCATTTTATGTTTACCACTAATACCATTCTTAACCATCGCCCTTGCAGAACCAAGGTCAATTCTTTTATCAATCGTATCATTTTCATCAAAATAGTGTTCCCTCATATACTTAAGTACACGATTCAACATATCTAATTCAGAATTTTCATTTTTCTGATAGAATGAAGATTTTCTAAGCACTATGTCATTTCCTTCCACTCTACAATCAAGATATCTTCTTAGATAATTAAAATGTCTTCTAGTATTTCCTACAGCAAAAAGATCCATCTCCATCCTATGTCCGCTTAAACTACTATATCTATATGTTTCAATATTTTCCGCCATCAAAGTATCTGCACATATTAACATAAAACACCTGGATAATTTATCAACATAGTATCTTTCATTGAATTCCTTTGAATACTCCATAATTCCAGGGAAGAATTCATCAAGAATATGTTTTCTAAAGTGCAAATAATCGTAATTAACATGCATTAACGTCTTATGCATCTCGCCAGCTTCTTCACCAACAATTTTATCCTCATACAATTCATAATCAGAAGCATGGGGATACATTCTATAAATGGGGTAAGGAATATCACCACACAAATCTGAATAGGCCATTAAACCTTTAATTATTCTAGAGCGTAAGGTTTGTGTAAATGTATCTCTGGTATCTTGTAATGTGTACTCCTCACTTTCTAAAAATTCCTCCTCATTAAAACCTGAAAAATTTATATTAGCATCTAGATTAGAATTTTCATTCATATTGTTCTGAAATTTTGTTATAAAACTATTAATATCATGCCTATTTCGTAAATCATCTTGCAGACTCTTTGGTTCCCTTCCTGCAAAAGTATTTATTGCCAGAACACCTGGTGGTCTAATCAATTTTTTGTATCCAATTTTTCTTACAGTATCAACAATATGCTGAGCTTTCTGACCACAATAATCCAATGAAATTACATCAAAAACCTTGTCGTGTTCCGTAAAATACTTAAGAGCATTCTTATGACTAATTTCAATACCTAAATTAGCTTTCCTCAACCTCTTTCTTCTTTTATGACTATTCTCTAGACCAACAATATTCTCTCTAGGAATTCCTAATGGATCATAGACTTGCAATAGCTCTAACGCTACGTCATATTCATGTTCAGCACCAGGAAAGCACAAAATTTTAACATCCTTAGCTCTGCGATAAGGCAAAACCTCCTTACTAATGAATCTTCTCAATTTTAACCTACTTAATTCCTTAGCAGGATCATTATAATCAGGCATATCACTCCTATGTAGTAATACATTTAAAAGTAATGCCTTATATTTATTAAGTACAACAATCTTTAAAAGCAAATTCTCATAAAACTATACATGACTTCCATCTTAGACATACCAACTCATCAATTAACTCCAGGTATGCGACAATATCAAGAAGCAAAAAGAAACAATCCTGACTGTATAATCTTACTTAGAATGGGAGACTTTTATGAACTATTCTACGAAGATGCAATAACAGCAGCAAGGGATCTAGACATCACTCTTACAGCCAGGGGCAAAGGCGAAAAAAGAGCACCACTAGCGGGAGTACCATACCATGCCGTAGAAACTTATCTAGGACGACTCGTAAAAAAAGGACATAAAGTAGCCATCATAGAACAACTTGAGGACCCAAAACAAGCAAAAGGCTTAGTCAAAAGAGGATTAGTAAGAATAGTCACACCAGGAACGGTAATTGAATCATCATTACTACAAGAATCTGAAAACAATTACATAGCTGCAATCACACAAAAGGACAGTCAACTAGCATTATCATACTGTGATCTCTCCACGGGAGAATTTCAGACAACCATAGTAAATGACACAACATCAATCATCAATGAACTAACAAGACTGCAACCAAAGGAATTAATCATCCCACTAACTCTAAATGTGAATAAGGAATTAATTAAACTAATAAAATCAACGGGGATTTTTCTAAATTCATATGAGGATTACCATTTTAAATTAGCCAATGCTGAAGAATATTTGAACTCTCACTTTAAAATACATAACCTTGAACTTCCATTACACAAAATCACCTCTGGAGCTTTAATAAAATACTTAATTGACACGCAGAAAAACAACCTATCTCACATTAAGCATATCTCCATTGCTTCCAAATACACAATGCACTTAGATTCTTCAACTTTTAAGAATTTAGAAATTATAACCAACCTCAAAGACAACTCCTCACAGCATACACTCCTCTCAATATTAGATAAAACCATCACAGCAATGGGTGCACGACTACTAAAAAAATGGCTCAAACATCCATTATTGCATATTCCCACCATTCAAAACAGACATTCCGCCATTGAACAACTCAACAAAAGTGTAATTCAAAGAGAAGAACTTTCATCAATCCTAAAGAATGTATTAGACATGGAAAGATTAATTGGCAGAGTTAACTACGGTACTGCATCACCGAGAGACTTGAGAGGATTACAACAATCTCTCAAGCAATTACCAAAAATAAAAGTTAAAACTCCCTCAAATTCGGAACTATTACAAACTCTTGCCAATTTACCCTTACTGGAAACGATCTCAGAACTAATTGCAAATTCCATCAATGAAGAACCACCTATAACTATACGGGAAGGAAACATCATTAAAACCGGTTACCTTCAGGAATTGGACGAACTCAGAAACATAAAAAATAATTCTAAACAAATACTAATGCAGATAGAAGAACAAGAAAAACAACTTACTGGAATTCCTACTCTAAAAATAAAATACAATCGTGTATTTGGCTACTTCATAGAAATTACCAAGAAACATCTTAATCTAGTACCTGAAAACTATATTAGAAAACAAACAACTACAAACTCAGAAAGATACATCACGGAGCAACTAAAAATTGAAGAGGAAAAAATACTGGGAGCAGAAGAAAAAATCAAAGTATTAGAATACAACTTATATCAAGACATCCTAACAAAAATAACAGTTAAAACTTCAGAAATTCAACAGGCAGCACAGCAAGTAGCTGCTTTAGACTGCCTTCTATCCCTGGCAATAGTGGCCATGGAAAATAATTATTGTAAACCAAACTTCACACAAACAAATACTTTACAAATTGTAAACGGTCGACATCCTGTAATAGAGCAAATTGAAACTAGATTTATCCCCAACAACGTTATCATGGAAAAAGGAGAAATGATGATCATTACAGGACCCAACACCAGTGGGAAATCAACTTTGCAAAGACAAACTGCATTAATAGTACTAATGGCACAAATAGGATCATACGTCCCAGCAGACAAATTAACACTATCCATAATTGACAGAATCTTTACCAGAGTAGGGGCCCATGATGACCTAGCTGCTGGCCAATCAACTTTCATGGTTGAAATGGTAGAAACCTCAAACATACTACATAACGCCACAGAAAACAGCCTAATTATTCTGGATGAAATTGGCAGGGGAACCTCAACATTTGATGGTGTTTCCATCGCCTGGAGCGTAGCCGAACACATCTACAATCAATTAAAAGCCAAAACAATGTTTGCAACACACTACCACGTCATCAATAAACTAGCGGAAAAATTTACAAAAATAAAAAACTACAACGTTGCAGTAAAAGAAATCAAAGGCGAAATCATCTTTCTACGAAAATTAGTAGAGGGAGGGACCGACCAAAGTCATGGGATACATGTAGCTAAACTAGCAGGACTACCTGCAGAAGTAATAGACAGGGCAAAAGAAATTCAAAGCATCCTTGAAAAAGATGATGACATGGTCAGGAAAATAAAAGCCAAAAAACTCCAAGAACAAATGAGTTTGGGCGAGTTTTAACGAATCATCCTTTTAACCTTAGCCACCAACTCAGGCTGAATATAATGGTTCACAGTAACAGCGAAATTATCCTTCCACTTCCCTTTCAGAAACTTTCTATGTCCTAAATGCTGAGCAATATGATAAAATAAACCATCAGCTTCTACTTTACTAATCCTTCGTCGTCCCTTAATAAACTTAGAAACTGTAGAAGTAGCATAATGACTTCTAATTATATGTGGATAAAATTCCTTTCCTGAATATTTCAAGAATGCCCTTTTAAAACACTGCTCAGGAAGTGGCCGACCAGTTGAACAAGAAGTAAATACAAAATCACTATTACTCTTTCCTTTTAACATTCCTCTCAATCTATTAATATAAACCTTAGGAAACTTCTCGCTAATTAATCTAGGCACTCCATCCTTAGCCAAATAATTAAAGCTAACTTTACTTCCCTTAATCGAAATATCACCCTTTTTCAAAGTAGTTAGTCCTTTATGGCCATGTGCATTAAAATATACTTCATTACCAACTCTCATGTAAGTTTTCAACATAGTAAATATGGGAACTGCTAAATGATCATTCTTATTTCTCAGTCCATTTGCAACATTTCGCATCAACTTGCCGTGTACCTTCTCAAACTCATGGACTTTTCTAAATTTCTTCCTAACATGAAGATTCTTCTTCTGCATAGAATAACAATAGGCCCAAGTTCCACCTGCATTTTGAAAAAGCACATCCCAATGATCATGTGACAGCTGATCATGAAATCTTAAATTCTTAGCAAATAATGAAAAAGCCTTGTCAACTTCTTCGCCATTAGGTAAAAACTTAACCCTGGCACCTTGCACCCTACCATCTAACAGTTGACCCTTTAACCACTTACTATTAGGGTCCAATAAAAACTTAAAATTCTTATGTGTCTTATACAACTTAACAACTTTTTTGATACTAGAAAAATTAGCACATTTCCTCCAACCCCGTTTGGTCTTCATAAACGCCTGCGAGCCTTTTGCTGCTATCCTCACAGTTCCAACCGCAATCTCTTTTTGCTGCCTCATTAAACCCTAATTAAATATTTGGAGTTTAAAAAGTTAATGTTTATAAAAAAAATATTGTTAAAAAAATAAAGTAAGATTTAAAAAGAAAACTATTTTCTTAATCCTCTTCCCTTTCTACCTGCTGAAGTCTGACCATGGAAAACTCTGCTTCCACGTTTCTTATGCTGCAACCACTGCAAATTCTTATCAGCCTTAATCACAGGATGATGGGGATCTACTAAAATAACTTCATACCAATAATTCCTACCATCCTCGGCAACATAATATGAATTCAACACAGTCAAATTAACAAATTTTCTCTGTGTTCTCTCCTCAGCAATCTGTTGATAATTCTTACTTAGATTTAACCGAGTTCCATATCTCTTAGGCCTTCTACCTTTTCTAATTTGTGGACGGGTATGTCCTCCTCGCAAAACTCTCTGTCTCACGACAACAAAACCCTGTTTAGCTTTATATCCTAAAGAACGAGCTCTATCAATTCTTGTCGGCCTCTCTAACTTAGTCGTTACAGATTCCCGTCTCCACTTTATAAGACGTTCTCGCCATAATTCATTACTCCTTGGTTTCTTCCAAAGATTCCTAACGTGTTTATACATTCCCATTTTCTTCTCCCGCGCACCAAACGGTTGGATTCCGCGTCTTTTGGATTCAGGCCAGGCCCACATCTCCAATACTATCATAATTTCTTAATTCTTTTAAAAAGCTTTCGAGTAGAATTATAAAGAAAAGCGAATTATCAGTTCTATGACCAAAACTATTGAAGATCAAATAAGCAAGAATTTTATTCTATTAATGAACGCTAACAGAGAACATTTTTTAGCAAAACTTCAACTCCACTTTAATGTACGCACGGGATTTGATTTTATCAGCTATGGTTTCCTCTCTATTCCCAGAAAACTTACTATACTCAAAAGAGTAGTCACTCAGAATAAAAATTATCTCACTCCCAAAGATGCAAGATTCTTTGAAGTAGAGATCAAACAAATAGGAACTGGGAAAGCAGTACAAATCTATATAATCCCTGCCTTAAAGAAAATTCAACCAAAAATCTTTGGTAAAATCTGGTCGATCTTTCTTATTGTCTCTGATCAAGATGGTTACAGAACCATAATGATAAAAGATAAAATCGCTCCAATTCTAAAAGTAAAATCATGGCAGAATGAGATAAAAACATTATTTTAGTGTAAAATAACACCATAGAATTTAAATACTATTTACACTTTCTAAAACCATGAACATCAGGGGGTGCTGCAATGGACATAGCTCCATTAGTTAAAGAAGATTTCTTGCAGTTCGAGGACACTGCCACTTTATCATCCATTATTGGCAAATTAAGACAATTTGAAAAGAGAGCAGGCTTAGTTTTTCAGAATAAAAAATATCTCGGCTTGGTAGAAAAAGGAAATTTACTAAGACCCAACGTAGACTTAAGCAAGACAGTTATAGATGGTCACATTCAGAGAACTCCCATCGTTAAAACAACTACAGATATATTAGAAGTAGCCAGATTATTAGCA
>CEPX01131969.1_pt1 | contig 12151 bp, 13 predicted proteins | sample 361361 | NCBI WGS metagenome assembly CEPX01 (sample SAMEA2619974, study PRJEB7988) | marine metagenome | biome: marine biome (ENVO:00000447); feature: mesopelagic zone (ENVO:00000213) & marine oxygen minimum zone (ENVO:01000065); material: "saline water (ENVO:00002010), including plankton... | reverse complement strand
CCCAGCCGATAGGATAGAGAACGTTATAACCCTCCATGCGCCTCTTGCGAGAGATAATATCCATAGCCGTGCTGCTCCGCACATGACCCACGTGCAAACCAAGTCCAGAAGGATAAGGAAATTCAATTAATGAATAGTATTTTTTCTTCTTAGATTTATCGTTAACCTGCCAGGGTTTATCTTTCTCCCAGATCTTCTGCCATTTCTTTTCTACTTTATGATGATTGTATTTCATTAAATATTAAAAACTTTCTTTGCATTAGCAGTTGTCTGCGATACTACTTCATCATAATCAATATCTTTGATTTCGGCTATTTTTTTAGCTACCTCCACTACATAAGCGGACTCGTTTCTCTTGCCTCGATGAGGATCCGGGGTAACGTATGGAGCATCGGTCTCCAACATAATGTTAGTTAAAGGAATGCTTTTAATAACCTCATCATACTCACGAACAAAAGTAATAACGCCGCCAAAGGTAAAGAGACAGTTTTTGGCTAATAGTTTTTTAGCTACCCCAACCGAGCCCACAAAGAAATGCATGATAGTTGGTGTGTTAGGGTCGAGTAACTCAACTAGATCCTCATAAGCATCATCACTATTGGCGGAAGGACGACAGTGAATCATTAAGGGCTTATTAAGCTCTTGAGCAATAGCCTGTTGTTGTTGAAAAGTCTCTCGCTGAGCTGCTTCATTCTTTTTGCCACGGAAGTAATCAAGGCCACACTCACCAATTGCTACTACCCGCTCATCCTTAGCTAACTCCAGCAAAGCTGCTTTATCGAAAGCCTCTTGTTGAGAGCCTTTCTGCTCTTTCTTGTCGTGATACCAATCTTTACCAGCATGAGCTGGATGAAAGCCAGCGGTAGCCCAAATATCATCAGGATATTGCTTAGCAAGATCAACAGCGCTCTGAGAAGTCTCTAAGTTGGTGCCAACGGTAACCATCTTAACCCCGGCTTCTTGAGCACGCTTAATCACCGCCTCACGATCTTTGTCGTATGCGGGAAAGTGAATATGAGTGTGAGCATCAAATATTGTCATAGCTTTTCTGTTATAATCTTGGAAATAAAGTTCCTGGCTCACCTTTAATTATCTTTTCGGAAGTTTCTGGTAAGAAGGGTTTTAATAGTTCAGCAACTTGATCAACTAATTCACGAGCATTAGCTACCGCATTCTTGTCCCCCGTCTCCCAAGGCTTTTTCTCATTAATATATTTGTCACCATAACTAATCAACTCCCAAAGAGTCTCTAAAGCTTCATTGAGACGATACTGATCCATTCGAGCACTCATCTGCTCCTTAACTCTTTTAATAAAGCTACTAACATCATCAGAAGTCTTATCATTAACAGAAACCTCTAGTCTTTTTTGTAGGGCAAAAACTCGAGAAACAAAGTTGCCTAAGCCATTAGCCAAGTCACCGTTATAGCGCTCTTCAAATTTTTGATAGCTGAAGTCACCATCATTAAAAGGTGGGATTTCTCGTAGGAGATAGTAACGAACAGCATCAACCCCATACTTTTGAACCAATTCAACCGGATCAATCACGTTACCCAAACTCTTGGACATCTTCTGATTATCAACCGTAATGTGACCGTGAACAAGGATAGCTTTGGGTAAGGGTAGTTTGGCTGAGAGTAGCATAGCTGGCCAAAAGAGAGCATGGAAACGTAAGATATCCTTACCAATCACATGCAACTCAGCTGGCCACTGGTCAGGCTGAGAAAGATAGTTTGAGAGAGCATCGCACCAGACATAGATAGTTTGAGTGTCATCACCAGGCACAGGAATGCCCCAGCTAAGGTCTTTTCGTGGTCGAGAGAAGCTAATATCTTCAATACCTTGCTTAATAAAACTCAAGATCTCATTAGCTCTGGTTTGAGGGTAGATCTTCAACTCATTACTCTCAATCAGATTTTTAACCTGGTCAGCATACTTAGAAAGACGGAAGAAGTAGTTCTCTTCTTCAACAATCTCTGGCTTGGACTGATGATCTTTACATACGCCATCAATTAGATCCTTTTCGGTAACAAAGGCTTCGTGACCAACACAATATAAACCCCGATAAGTCTTTTTATAAATATCACCACTAGCCTCTAACTTGTGCCAAAGATTAACCACATTAGGCCAGTGTTTCTCTTGATCGGTGGTTCTAATAAAATCATTCCAGGAAAGATTTAACACCTCCTTCAAAGCCTTGAACTTGGCAGCGTTAATATCCGTTAATTCTTGAGGAGTAATCTTTAATTCTTCAGCGGTACGAGTAATCTTGGCACCGTGCTCATCAGTACCAGTTAAAAAGAAAACCTGATCGTCTTGTTGGCGACGATAACGAGCGATAGCATCGGTTTGAATAGATTCTAAAGCAAAACCGATATGAGGTGCTCCGTTAACATAAGCGATGGAGGTAGTAATGTAAAATTTTGACATTGTATAAGGATTATAGTTCTTTTATAAGCTTTTTTCCAGCATTGACAAAAATGTATTATTGTCATATAATGTGGCCTGGAACTTGACTAGCTTATCAAGGAGGAGCAGAAATGCAAATGAAGCTTGATTTAAGAAATGAGGGCGAGATCGTCCTCTGGGTAAGATCGAGAGATCGTCGCCTGCTCTGTGCTTTCATGACAAAGGTCATCTATGGATATACCAATCCTTTGAAATGGCACGAGAAAAAAACTTTTTCTTTAGATCAGTTCGATGTAATCGAAAAATCACCCTCGGGAAGGGTGACTCTGATCAGAAAAGAAGAAGTTATGACCCTGCGTTAGCGGGGTTTTTTTATAAACCCAAACCTTTTTTTCTCTTTTTGGCTGAAGCCCATTTTTCGATAACGCCTTGAATCAACACTGAAGCGGGCACAGCAAGAATCAAACCAGCAAAACCAAAGACAGTACCACCAATAAGAATAGATATCAGGATGGCAGCGGGGTTAAGGTTGGTAGTATATTTCATTACCACTGGCACCAACAAGTTATTTTCTAACTGCTGGATGATAACGAAAAGTATTAATACATAAAGGGCGAGATTGAAGGAGGTGGAGAGAGCAATCAGAACTGCTATACCACCACTGAAGACTGGACCCACAAAAGGAATCAACTCAAAGACACCAGCTAATAGGGCTAGAAGAAGAGCGTACTTCACATCAAGGAAATACAAACCAATAAAGGTTAAGAGACCAATCACTAAGCTTAATAGCATCTGACCTTTTAACCACTGACCAATCTTCTTTCTGGTTGTTAAGTATAGGTCGATAGCTGACTCTTCATAGGCGGTAGGAAGAACCGCTACCAAAAAGCGTTCGATTCCATCTCGTCCAACGGTGAGATAAAAGGAGATCATGAGTACGGTAATAGCTAAGAAGATATTACCAAAGAGAGATCCAATAACTGCTGTTAGTGGAATAGTGCCGCTCACCAAAGTGTCAGAAAAGTCATTAAGTCGTTGGTTGATGACTTCTAAAGCCTGACCAGCCTGGAAGTTATCAAGAAATGGCCCGGCATAATCCTTAAGGTTAAGGAAGAGTTGAGTGAAGTCGGAAATAGCTAGAGGAACGATGGTATAAACCAAACCCGCTAAGAAAGAGAGGGCCATAATAAAGAGTACTAGAGTACTTAAAATTCTAGGAATACCCTTCTTACTCAAATAAGTAACCGGAGCATCTAAACCAGCAGCAATAACAAAAGCTACAAAGATTGATAAAACAACTCCAAGAGCGTTGTAAAGTACCCAAACGAAGGCCACCATGGCGACTATTCGCCAAAGAGCTAACCAGCTGAACACTTCATTGGTTGTTTTATTCTCCATTGAATTTATTAAAGCTCGTTTTTAATTAAAACGCAAATTCTTATTGAGCTTACTCTTATCACGAAACGGACCAATAAGAGCAAGATTTAGATTGCGATTAAGGAAAATGTCTTTAGCCACTTTCATTATCTCTTTAGCATCAACAGAATTGATCTCCTTCAAAATTTGTTGAGGGGTCATAATAGGTTTGTTAGCAATCTCTTGCATGCCATAAAAGATGGCTAGATCATCAGATGATTCTAGACCCAAAACCATTCCACCACTGAGATGATCCTTGGCTCGTTGTAACTCATTTTTTGGAACTGGTTCTTTGGTTAAGCGCTGCGCCTCTTCTAAAATAGCTTGAAGCACTGCGTCTATTTTTTTGTGATCAATACCTGCTCCAGCAGCCCAATAACCATGATCTGTGTAAAGACTGGCTCCTGATCGAACATAATAAGCAGCGCCTAACTGTTCTCGAACTCGCTGAAAAAGACGGGAGCTCATTCCTCCACCCAAAATATCATTCATCACCCTTAAGGCAAAACGTCGCTTATCATTCTCAGGAAAGGCGCGACAACCAATAACTAAGTGGGTCTGGTCTGATTTTTTATATTGAATAGAAAGTTGCGGAGCTTTTTGAGATTCTTTGGTCTTAACCTTGCCAAACTTTTTGGTAGAGGGAATGTTAGCAAAAGCCTCTTTTAACTGCTTCATTAATTTTTTCTGATCAAAAGCGCCAACAACGATAATAGCAGTAGCTTTAGCTACATAGTGCTCTTGTCGATATTTGAGTAGATCTTTTTTAGTTAGATTGCTAATAACCTCTTTGAGACCAACAATAGGCCAACCAGCTGGTTGATCACCATAAAGCAACTCTTCAAATAATTCAGGTGCTTTGCGAGGTGGTAGATCCTCATACATATTTAACTCTTCAATAACCACCCCTTTCTCTTTTTCAATCTCTTCTTCATTAAGGACTGGGTTGCTATATAGATCAGCAATAATATCAACAGCTTTGGTTAGTTTTTCAGAACGAACTTTAGCGTAATAACCAGTATACTCTTGACCTGTAAAAGCATTATATTGAGCACCAATAGAGTCTAGTTCCGTAGTAATATCCAGAGCAGTAGGACGATTAGTAGTTCCTTTGAAACACATATGCTCTAAAAAGTGAGAAAGTCCATTGATCTTTTTAGTTTCATATTTAGAACCCGCTTCAACCAAAACAAGAATGGTAGCGGAAAGGCTACCTTTTTGAGGAACAGTGATGACTCGTAAGCCATTGTCTAAAATAGTTCTACTAAAGAGTTTCATTTAAATATTGTTGTAGTTTATTAATTTTAACGCGCTTTTGTTTCATGGTCCTACGATCTCTAACGGTAACGTCTTTTTTCTTAGGACTATCAAAATCAACCGTAATGCAGAAAGGAGTGCCAATCTCATCTTGGCGACGATAACGCTTGCCAATACTCTGAGTCTCATCATATTCACAAACAAAATGAGGTAAAAGATCTTTGTAAATGCCTTTAGCTAATTTAGTCAAAGGAGCTTTTTTAGAGAGAGGTAGGATAGCTACTTTATAAGGCGCTAACCAATTAGGGAAGTTCATTACCACTCGCGTCTCTCCTTTAACCTTTTCTTCTTTATAAGATTCAACCATGACCGCCAAAACAGTACGTTCAACTCCCCAAGTTGGTTCAATAACGTGAGGAACAAACTGCTTACCAGTCTGTGGATCTTGATAGCTCTGATTATGATTCTTAAGATCAAAATCGGAGCGATAAGCTAAACCATATAACTCCTCATGACCAAAAGGAAACTTATAAAAAATATCAACCGTTCTTTTAGAGTAGTGAGCTAGTTCTTTTTTAGGAATATCAATGACCTCAACATTCTTAGTGGCAATACCCAGATGCTTGATCCACTGCTTCATCTCCTTCAACCATTTCTCAAACTGCTTCTCCCAATCTTCTTTTTTAATAAAATATTCTATCTCCATCTGCTCGAACTCTCGAGTACGGAAGATAAAGTTGCCGGGGGTGATCTCATTACGAAAAGCCTTACCTACCTGAGCAATACCAAAGGGTAATCTTTTGCGAGTGCTATTAACCACTTGTTCAAAGTTAACAAACATTCCTTGAGCCGTCTCGGGTCGGAAATAGGCGACATTGGCCGATTCTTCAGAGGGACCAATAAAGGTTTTAAACATAAGATTGAATTGTCGAGCTGCTGTTAATTGACCGCCACAGCTAGGACATTTCTTCTTATTCTTTAATTGATCAGCTCGGAAACGCTCTCGACACTCTTTGCAGTCAGCTAAAGGATCCGAGAAAGTTTTGAGATGACCAGAAGCCTCCCAGACCTTAGGGTTCATAATCAGAGCGGTTTCAATACCAACAATATCCTCACGACTCTGAACAAAACGCTTCCACCACTCTTTTTTGATATTATTCTTTAACTCCACTCCTAAAGGACCAAAGTCCCAAGAATTAGCTAGACCGCCATAGATTTCAGAACCAGGAAAGATAAAACCCCGACGCTTAGATAAACTAACAATTTTCTCCATTAAATCCATAATATTTTATTTATTCTACCACAATTCCATCAGAGGGGCTTAGAGTAGGGTCGTCTGGTAATTGAGTTGTTAAAGCATCATCGCTATCACTAAGGGGGGTATTAGTAAACTTATCAGTAACATTAATGTTAGTAGTTCCTATCAAGGACATATGCTTACCAACCATCTCCTTGGTTGGTACAGCTCTTATCTGAAAAATAGCTATGGTTGGTCTGCTAATGACTCCTTTGGTAGCAGGAATTTTATCTATCTCCCAAGTTAAAAATTCTGGAGAATCTTCATCGAAACTAAAACTGCCACTAGTCTTGCTCTTAACCCCAACGAACTCAACGTAACTAGGTAGTCTAGTGGTAACTCTAATATCACTAACATCAGTGGCGTAATTGGTAATATCCCAGTGAATACTGAATTCGGTAGACTGACCAACTTGAGGAGGAAGCGAACCGCTGTTAATCACCTTACCCTTTGCATCACGGAAGTAACCCTTGACCTCAATCTCTACCTGACCAATAACCTTAGTTTCAGAACGGCTAATCGTAGCATGTACACTATCCTCAAACTGAGATTCAACTTTCAAAACAAAATTACGATCACCAATCCTTCTAATTGGATATTGATCTTTAGTTTTAATAGAAAAATTAACACTGCCTGATTGCACGCCATCGGCCAGTTTCCAATTAATGACATTGGTTCGAGTATCTAACTGACCATCATCTCCTATCTCCAAGGAGTTTAGATCAAACATCTTGCCACTTAATTTAGCTGTTACTATAGGATTGTTACCTTGTGAACGAGTAAGATAGCGATAGTTAATAGAATAATCTATTTTTTCGTTAATCTTAGCAACATAATTAGCAGAGTCGTTAGCTAATATATTCAAATCAATAGGAGCAACTTTAATAGCGGTATTAATAACCTTTTGACTGATAACATATTTGCGACCGCTCAATTTGGTAGTAACAACTGCTTTGAAATCGAAGAAGCCATTCTCTGGACCAATTAACTTACCAATAACAACAAAGTCATTAGAAGAACCTGGATGAAGACCTCCTAAGTACCACTCATTATTACCTTCATCAGGTTTCAAGGTAGCTCGTTGGAATTGAAAAGATTTTGGATATTTAATCTTTAAGACAAGGTCATCAAGATCGATAGAGCTATTGTTCTTATATTTAATCTTTAATTCAACAACTTTACCGCTAGTAATTTTTGCTGGTAACTCACCTATTAACTCAAGTGCCTCGCCTTCTATAGGTAATTGCCAGTTAGATCTCTTTTGAAAACGAGTTTTAACATCCTCTGGTGTATAGTCGATAGTAGCGGTGATACTCTTTACATCATCATCCTCTCCCTTAAGTACTATTAAATCGAACTTCTGAGTGGTTAGGCTCCCTACACCTACATTGCCAATCTTGCGTGAAATTATATTTTCATCAGCAGACCGACCGACAAAAACCACGCCCTTAGGTATAGAAAGAAGTAGCTTAGCATTATTTAAGACCTGGCCGGAGTTGTTATTAACTCCCACCTCTAATTCAAAAGGCATACCAATCGGAACTAATTCTGGACCCTTAAATTCTAATGATAAGCCACTGTTGTCATGAGTGAACCAATGAAAGCCAAAATAAGCCACGCCGGCTAAAATAACTACTAAGACAATGGAATATAGGATTTTAAGCATACTTTATTATTACTGGCTTCGGTTAAACACTTCTGACAACAAAAGCTGAAGTCTTGAGCGATGAAATAATGAGGTTTCTCCTGACAAGTGTCACAAAGGGCAAACTGAGGATCGAATCCGAGAGATCTCAATAAAGGCCGGTAAGTGATATTTTCAGAATAGAGAATCTCTTTGAAAGCACTCCACAACTCATGATCACTCTGTTCCTCAAAGGTCATCTCTTTCATAAAGGTTAAGAGATTAAGAATCTGAGGTAATCGATCAGGATGACGCAGAGCAGAAAATCTATCAATAGTTAAAGCATCAATAATCTGAAAATTGTTCTTATGAATCAGCCTCAACTGAACTAGGTTCAAGGGTTCTAAATGAGCATTTAGCTTTGATGTTATCTTGCGAGCACTAGTAGCTTTACCAACCACCTTACCAAGGCCCTTAGTATAAAAAAAGACTCGTGAATCAAGCTCTCTAAGATCCTCTTTGTCTAAAACAATAGCCTCAGTGCAATACTCTTTCACACTGAAAATAATAAAACAAAAAAGCTCTTTTGGAAAGCTTTATTGAAATAAAAAACCCCTTGCAGCCTAAGCTACAAGGGGCGCGCCAAAACCATTTAGGTTGAGACTAGGTAATGACTAGCTGCAGATCAAAGCCATTTTCGTGATGTCTTCAATCTCGCGAGCGAGTTCGAAATCGACTTCAGCTTCGCCATTTCGCACAACCGGCTCATCAGTAGCGGCTGCCCGCATACCTTTGACGATAGCAGTAGCACCACGGTGAGCGACTTTTTTGGAATCAGTCTCGCCACGATCGACGACCAGCTTCACAAAACTTTCGGCCAGAGAATCCACCCTCTCTTCAAAGCCTTCGCTTTTCCAAGAAGTTGCCAGCTGATCCTTGTGGGCCTTATAGGCCTTTTGGATGAGCTGCTTGATCTCTTCAGCCAACTGGTTCTCGAAGTCCGAGAAACCATTCTTCACCTCAGGAGCAATCTCCTGACCGGTGATCTGGCTGATGATACAAGACGAGATGACCCGAGCCATTCGGAGACCCAAATAGCCCTTTGAGGTTTCCGTATTCCCCAACAAGCGAGCAAGCTCGCTATAGTCTTGGGAATCCTTTGCACTCAAGGCTTCCGATTCCTGCAGGACTGCTGTTGCAGTGCCTTCCGTCTGACCAAATCCTTTTTCCTGTTCGTGCATAGCTGCACTCCTTCTTTCGTGCATAGCTGCACTCCTTCTAAAGAAAGTAAAGGTTCTCCGTACCCATCCTCAGGTACGATTGCCATATTATATATGTTTGCATAAAAATGTCAAGCCCTAAAAGCTATTTTTTTGTCAATACTAATTTTAGCTATTATTAACGTGAAATTGGTATAAAAGATCTATTGGTTTTTCTATTATCTCCCCCACCTCTAATCCCCTATTTTTACAGGATTGAATAAAAAAATCTTTAAAATAAAAGCCTATTGAGCCTACCGAGTTGATCTTGTATTGTTTATAGTTAGGTAGGATAAGGATGTGCTCCTTAATAAAATCATCAAAGTTTTGCTGAATAATTTCTCCAATCTCAGAATCATTACTATTTTCCTTAAGGAAGTGAGTTAGGCTAGATAAAAAATGACTAGAACGATTGGGTGAGTAAACTTGATCGAGAATTAGAGCTGGAGTCAATGAATGCTCTTTAAAAAATTTGTTCAATAGATTATCACTTAACCGCCTATTTAAAACTCTACGAACTAACAAGCGACCTAAATAAGCACCACTACCCTCATCGCCTAAGATGTACCCTAACCCACCAACGGATTTAATTATTTTTTTACCATCATAAAAACAAGCATTGGAGCCGGTTCCCAATATACAGCAGATACCTGACTCATCACCACATAAAGCACGAGCTGATCCTAAGAGATCACCCTCTATATGAAAATCATTGATAGAAAAATAATTTTTTAAACCCTGACTAATCTTCTGTTTTGAAAGATCGCCATCACAATCAGCTCCATAAAAAAATAAATGATCAATCTCCTTAATTCCTAAAGGAGCAAAGGTGTCTTGAATGATCTTAGTAATGTCAGAGACGCTAACAAAATAAGGATTAAGACCCTTGGTGTTAAGCATCTTCTTTTCTCCATCACAGCAATAAAGCCAATTGGTCTTAGTCGCCCCACTATCAACAATTAATATCTTGGACATAATGTATTATTTAATATAACTAATTTAAGGAATAAAAAAAGGGCCCACACTAGCGTGGGCCCAAGCTCAACGAGGCTTTTGTGTTTTCAAATTCCAATCATCAAAAGAATCAAATTCCTCAACCTCTTCTTCTTTTCTTGGTCTCAAAAGAGGAAAGTCTTGATTCTCTCCTGATGACTGGGACAGATCAGCCGTCTCACCATGACTAAAATAAATCAAGGTGTCAGGATTATGAAAACATTCGGAACAGAGATTATACATCACTGTCAGCTCCGAAGAATTTTCTTCATTCAAATCAACATCACAATATTGACAAAACATGCATTACTCCTTTATGCAGGTTACAAAAACTGAAGAACTGCCTATATTATACTACTTTTATTAAAAAAGTCAAATAAACTTAAAGTCCTTGAGAATTAGATTTTTGAGAGCGCTTGATCAACTCATCTCTGATCATATTAGCATCTTTGATGCTGAGACCAGGAAGACGACCTTCTGAACGAGATCCTCTTTTGCCGGTAAAGCTCATACCAGCGGTTTGAATATGAAGATCAGAAAGACCTAGAAGACGAGCTATTAAACCTCTATAGATATCAACGTTTTGAATGCGGCTATAGGGAATAGTGACATACTTCTTCCAAATAACACCGTATTCTTTATAAAAGCCCTCCGGCCTTAATTGATATTTATAATTTTTATATGATAGTTGAGCCCAGAAATAAAGGCAGGTATAAAAACCAACCAGAAATATCATAAGAAGCGTAATAAATAGTCCTAAGTTAATGTAATCCTTACCTATCTGCAGGGCGGCGATTGTAACACCAGCAATCCAAAAAGATAAAAAGAACATCATAATAGTCCAGCCAATTACTGAACCGATGAAGAAGAGCCAGATGGCTTTTGGGTCTAAATGTTTCATGTATTTATTATAGTGTGTCTTTATTTTACCAAGCTCGCACCTATTTTCAAAATCGCTGACAATGTGCCACGCGCGGAGCGCGTGGTGATGTGAAGCTAAATCGTACGCTCGATGAACGCCCCGCCACCGCCTCGCTCCGCTCGGCAACCCCGAAAGAAAACACTCCTTGCTTTTTGTGTTGCGCGGGGGTGGATTTTTTCTGAAAAAAGGAAAGGGTGTTTTCTTTCGGGGTTCTGCCTTCCAAGTATTCAGGCAGGTGGCGGGGCTACAATGCGGACTCGGTTTTGCGAAAACTATTTTTGGGGAGGAAAAGGATTTCGCAAAACCTCGGCTGAATTTCTGCCCGCGCGCAGGAGGGGTTTGGGGAGGAATGCGCGCGGGTTTGCTTTTGGATTTTTCGGCGGCGGCTATCAAAAAATATAAAAAGAAGAAAGCCCCGAGTGGTGAACCACTGGGGCTTGTTGTGAGTTGAGACCGTGCCCTCAACTCGTTGAGTGCTGTGCGCGACACGGCGCGTGTTGTGAACTAGCGGATGAGCGTCTCGACGAGGTTGAACACCTCGTCCGACGTGAGCCGCGAGCGGGAGCCGTCGGCGTTGCGCGGAGCGCCACCGATCGTCGAGCCGCCGCCCCACCCCTTCTCACGCTCGTTGAGCGCGTTGAGGATGGTGCCTGACTTCGAGTGCGGCCCGACGGGGAATCCCGTCACGAGCTCCGACTTCTTGCCGACGGTGTAGGCGATGGAGCCGTCACCGAGCACCTGGTACGCGATGGCCTTGGTGTGCCCGTTCGCGTAGAGCAGGTCGAAGATGAAATCGTCGCTCTTGGCCATCACCCAGCCGTTGCCGGTGTGGGTGATATCGAAACTCCGCTCCTTCTCCGGGCGGGGCGTCCACTCGAGCGTTCCGGCGATCAACTTGTCGATGTTCTCGACGCAGGTCGCGAGGAGCTCGTCGAGGTTGGCCTCGCCGTACTTCTTGGCGCGCTGCAGGTCGGAG
>CEPX01187011.1_pt1 | contig 12154 bp, 14 predicted proteins | sample 361361 | NCBI WGS metagenome assembly CEPX01 (sample SAMEA2619974, study PRJEB7988) | marine metagenome | biome: marine biome (ENVO:00000447); feature: mesopelagic zone (ENVO:00000213) & marine oxygen minimum zone (ENVO:01000065); material: "saline water (ENVO:00002010), including plankton... | reverse complement strand
ATAGCCGCTTGTACAATGATATACAACGGTTCTATTTTTTGGCAGATACGATTTTAATTCTTCCCTCTCGCTCTTTGTAGTCATCCCTAAAGAAATATGTAACTTACCTTTGAATTGGTCACTACTCAATATATAATCTATTAGTTCTCTGTTGTGATTGCAAGCGCTTGGTATCTTAATAAATGCAGGATTTATTTCAACTATTTCTTTTGCAGAAGTTAAATCCCAAACAGATACTGCATAATTTATACATAAATTTACTTCGCAATGCCCGTGTAATGTGATATGATCTTTGATGGGTAGCTCTATATTTTCTCTGTGTTCAAGATAAGTATTTCCATATGAAAATCTAGGATTTGGATGAGGCCTGTTCTGCCATTTAAAAGGAACTGCTTCTTTAGGGTTTCGTTTTTGTGTTTTTAAGCAATCCGCTCCTGATTCTTTAGCTAAGTCGGCTAGTTCTAAGGCTCTGTCAAGATCCCCAATATGACTATTTCCTATTTCTGCTACTATATATGGATATGTTCTCATTGATTGATCCTTTTTAAGTGCTTAAATGTCTACTATACTATCGGCATGTCTGAAATTATTTTTCATTATGAAGAAGGAGTTTATACGTTGTTGGAACATTAACATATATGGAACGCTTATAGAAAGATAAAATATGCTTATTGAAAAGAAAAACTATAAAAGAAATGTTAAGACAGGAGACATTATAAAGCGACAAAAAGTATCTGTTATTTGTGATCGTTGTGGAAGCAAGTGGGAAACATTATATGATTATCGTAAAAGAAAAAAATATAAGGAAGATTTATGTAAGAAGTGCCGTAGCAAACGTAATTTACAAAAACAAGAACCTCTTTACAAAAGAAGGTGGGATAAGAGAAGAGGCAAAAAGAAGATAGTTAAATGTAATTTTTGCACAAAAATTATAGAAAGATTTCCATGTCAAATTAAAAATTATAATTTTTGTAATTGTTCATGTCGTGATCGATACAACATGCAAAAAAAATATGGCCATTTAGATAAAAACTTCAAGTTGAATTTAAATGAAGTTTCATATTTGGCCGGTTTGCTGTTAGGAGATGGTCATGCGAGAAAAGCAGGTAATCATACCACTCGTTTTACTATTGCTTTTGATGCCGTTGGGCATTGGGATTGGATTGTTAAACAATCTGTTGTTGTTTTTGATATATTAGGATTATGTTGGAATGAGGAAGCCGCATCTAGCTCTTCAACATGTAAAAGAATTGGTTTTACTATACCTAATGCTTTATTGAAAACATATGGCTTGTTATGGTCTGGTGATAAGTATGTTGCACAGCCAAAACCTAAAAGTTTTGTGATTAAAAATATCAATTTTGTAGCTGGCTTGATAAATTCTGATGGATATTATCAATTAGTGCGTGGCAAACATCCTTGTTATACTTTTTCTAATATTGCAAAGTCAATAACAGATTCTGCTAAAATATGTCTTGATTTTAACATTATTGATTATAAAGTTTATCATACGGACAATAAAATTAACAAAAGGACTGGAGGCTTAAATAGGGCTTTTATCAAGTTATCTATTCATAAGCGGGAATGCGTAAAAAGACTAGAAGATAAGTGTTTTTATAAGGTTAAAGGTAATGGAAAAAAATAAACCATGTGCTATAAAGTGGCTGATATCTGATGTTGACGGAACGCTCACAGATGGTATGTATCACCAGTCTGATAATGGAGTGCTAACTAAGTCATTTTACACCAGAGATGTTTGGGCTATTGAGTTGCTGCTTAAAAATGGTATTAAAGTAGGACTTGTTACGCAAGCCAAAGACTGTTGCATTATAGAGAAAACAGAATCTTTTAGAAGAAAATATCCTTTTAATTTTACTGTTCATAAGGGTATAGAAGACAAGAAACAAATTATAGACTCTAAGTTAAGAGGAAAAGATTTCGGCTGGGAAAGCGTTGCCTATATTGGAGACGCAGAAAACGATATTGAATGTTTAAAAGCGGCCAAACTTAGTGGATGCCCAAGGGATGCTGTGCCGATATTAAGAGAAGAAGAGTATTATATTTGCGAATCAAAAGGCGGCTGTGGTGCAGTTTATGAGTTCGCACTATGGATATTACACTGGAATTCACTTAAACAAGAGGAATAGATATGTCTCCAATAAAAGATGTTATACCAGCAACATACAAAAGCGTTGAGTTGAGAGATTGGCAACAGATTGTTTATGATTGTATAGACGATTATACAACATATACTGACTCTCAAGGCATTCAGTCATTAAATGATTTTGATATTAACAAATATGCTGCAATTCAAATAAATTTAAGGTCAGGAGCTGGCCATACTTGGATGGCAGCATTTTTGGCTACTCGTAATCCTACAGCGGTTGTATACTTTGATATTGATCATTATAAGGAAATGGAGATATTGGCAGAAGCTAGAGAGTCTGAAGAAAACAAATTTCATGACGATTCGTCTTTTATTTCTATGTTTGAATTGCGTCATGATATATTATTAACAAGTAAGTCAGACTGGGCAGGCGATGCTTTGGTAAAATTAAAGTGTAAATTTAAAGACAAAAAGGTTATTGTTATAGATAGGGCAACTGAGCTTAGAGAAAGGGCTCCAGAAACAGTTAACTTTATTTTTCAAATTGCGGATAACACGCCTATTGTCATGCTTGGATAAGGAGAAATTAATGTCAATAAGCACAACTGGTCGGAAAGTAAAAGCGTCTAAAAGACGTGGAGAGATGTTTGGTGTCGATAATAAAAACCCGCATCATATGGCAGCATTGTCTTATAATCATGTAAGAGTACAATTTCCTAATGGAGAAGAAAAGCATCTACTTTTTACAGATAGCCAAATTAAAAGAGCCATGCGTAGGGCAGACCATAATCCAGAAGATCTCCCGAAAACTACTTGGCTTAGAGAGATATGGTATGAAGGATTCATCGAAACTGGCATATCAGATCTTGAAGAAGTTATTAACAAGAGAAGACTGCCTAATGCTGCATTAGAATATAATCATATTAGAGTAGATTTTGAAGGCAAGGAAGTTCATTTACTTTTCACAGACAATGATATAGGGATAGCTTTGGCAAGAACTGGCAAAAATCCTGAAGATTTGCCTGCTGTTTCTTGGCTGGCTGATATGGCAGATTAATATGGCTCAAGCTAGAGGTAAAAACAAAGATAGAAAGCGTAAAGCTAGACGTAGTAGGCAAAAAGCTAGTTTCGATGTTTATCGCAGCAAATTGCTTAATTTAATTAGGACTTTTGACGATCCTATATTGAAAGTAAAATGCAAAGATGTAGAAACTAAAAAAGATCTTGATGTTATAAAAACTTTGGGCAAGGTTTTAAGCAATACTACTGATGGAGTGGGGTTGGCAGCTTCTCAAATTGGAGTTACAAAGAACGTAATTGCTATTCGACCTGACATCAAAGATGGTGATATAACTTTTTTAATTAACCCTCAAATTATAGATTTTATAGGAGAAGAAATAGAAGTAAAAGAGGGGTGCTTGTCATACCCTGGCATATTTTGTCAAGTACAAAGGCATAGTAAAATAACTGTTCAGTACTTAGATGAAAACATGGACAAGCAGAAAAAAACTTTTAAAGATAGAGAGAGCGTAATTGTCCAGCATGAAATGGATCATACTTTCGGGATTTGCAAAGTTGGAGATTTTTGGAGAGAGCAAAAAAAGAAGAAAGAAGCTGTAGTAGAGAGCAAGTAATCAAAAAACCTATAGTCATATTTTCTTTAATATATATGGTTCTATCGCTATCTGCGTTAGGATTCTATTTATCTATGCAGCTTCCTGCTGCCGCAGTAGCTTTAGGTTCTATAGTCGCCATATTACCTGTCCCTTTATATCTATTTCTAGCTTTATTATTAGATAGAACAGAAAGAGAACCTATATGGATGCTTACAACTGCTTTTATATGGGGTTGTACTTTTGCAGTTGTGGGTTCTTTAACTTTCAATACCCTATTTACTACTGCTGTGGGGATGATGTTTGGTTATGGCAAAGATGTTTTAACAGCATCTATTTCTGCTCCATTCTTTGAAGAGTTTTTTAAGTCTATTATCTTGCTATTTTTCTTTTTTTGGAAAAAGAAAGATTTTAATGGCATTGTGGATGGAATTGTATATGCTGCAATGGTAGGTCTTGGTTTTGCTATGGCTGAGAATATGCTTTATTATGCTCGCAGCTTGACATCAGGCGGTTTTATTGAGTTGATGCAAACTGTATTTGCTAGAGGCGTAGCATCAGCTTTTGCTCATCCTATATTCACAGCTATGACAGGTATAGGATTGGGTTTGGCGATTAGAACTACTAGTAAGTTCTTGAAGAAATTTTATCCAGTTGCTGGTTTCATTGGAGCGGTAATATTGCATTCTACATGGAATAGCGCTGGATTATTAGGTCGAGGTGGTTTTGAGTTAATGTATGTTTTGATTTTTGTGCCTACTTTACTATTTATAATAGGTTTAGTATGGATGCTTGTGAGAAAGAAACCTGATATTCAAGGAGCGTAGAGATGAAGCGACTATTTATTGTATGTATATGTATTTTGTATTTTTTGGGCTGTAAGTCCTTTGAAGAGCGTACTCCAACTGTTATTTATTTTACTGATAATAGGGTAGATATGTATGACGTACATAATATGTTTGTAAGGCTAAATGCTGATGCTGTTGTAAGTATTTGGGACAATGTTCAAATACGAGACCAGGGAGATGGATCTTCTACGCTAAATGTTAAACATTTTGGAAGAACGTATAATTTGTGTGATACTGAACCTTTTAGAGACCAGCCTATGGGGGCAGGTTGCACAGGTTTTCTCGTAGCCCCTGATATTATGGTAACTGCTGGCCATTGTATAAACAAAATGAATTATGTTAGAAAAAGATTTGTTTTTGGTTATAGAATGACATCGCCAAGGAGTCCTGTGACTAATATTTCGAATGAAGAAATATATAAAGTTAAAAGAGTTATTGTTAGCAAGGTAGAATCGCACGGAGCTGATTTTGCTGTTGTGCAACTAGATAGACCTGTTGCTAATCATGATCCTTTAATCTTATCTACAAGAAGAGTTAAAAAGAATGATCAAGTATCTATTTTGGGTCATCCCGTAGGATTACCGTTAAAATACGCTTCAGATGCTCAGGTCGTTTCTGATTGGAGCGACTCCTATTTTAAGGCTACTCTGGATTCATATGGAGGTAATTCTGGATCCCCTGTATTTAATAAATACTATGAAGTTGTAGGGATTCTGGTTAGAGGCGAACATGATTTTATTATGCGTAGAGGGTGCAGAGTCTCTGCTATTATACCCTCATCATCATTTTATAGGACAGGAGAATCGGTTACTAGAGTATCTCAGTTTATTGAGTATGTAGGAGAATAGCTATGCATGCTGATGGCGGAATAGTTCAAAATAAAAGGTCAATGTGGCAGGGTCATCCTGATGTTGCCTATTTTAATAGACAAATTTATGTCACCTGGAGGGAATCTGAAAACCATAAAGCTAATAAAGATACTAGTATAAAATTGACCTATCCTTCAAATTCTGATTTTACTGTTTTTAAGTCTGGAACTCAAACTATATTTAAAAGCAAAACAGGTAGATTTAATTGTCCAAGACTGAAAGTCATTGGTAACAAAATGTGGATTATATGCGATTTTGTTAATTCTGCAAAAAAGTCTATTCAAAAAGAAGATGATAAGGGTTTATTTTCTGGAGGAAAAAGTTCATTTGTTGATGCGGAGAATCAGGTAGAGAACACAAGTATTTTAATGAAATGGACAAAAGATGGGACTCATTGGAGCGATGAAATAAAAACTAACATGACAGGCATTTTGCCAGATAGAATATTCCCAACAAAAGATAATCATTTTTTAGTAGCTACTCATTGTTTTAAGAATTTTATGCCTGAAAGTCCTGCTGGGTCTCTAGTTCAATCAGTTTGGAGAACTAACGATTTAGAGTCTGGAAGCTGGATAAAGCATCCTATTCCTCAACGTGTAAATTTGAATCTTTGCGAAGGGTCTATTGTAGGCGATACTCATGGAAAATTGATGTGCATTATGAGAGAAAACTCCCAGAAGGGGCTGCCTGCGTTTGTATCTTTTTCTGTAGACCAAGGACGCTCTTGGTCTGATCTTCATATGACAAGGCTATATGGATGCCATAGGCCATCTGTGGGTCGTCTGAACTCTGGTAGGTATCTTATTACTTATAGGCATCAGGTATCCAGCTTTAAGCCTAATTTTTGGGCTAGAAATGTTGTAGCAGCTTTAGTAGAACCTGATGAGATGTTTAGCCCCAATCCATGCCAAGATACAATCATGTATCCTTTAGATCATGATAATAGTCAAAAACCAGATGGAGGATATACGGGTTGGGTCCAGCTAGATAATGGCTCTATTTATATTGTAAATTACATAACGAAAGACCATAGAAGAGCCTATATAAGATATTATATTATTAGAGAAGAAGATTTTTAGTTCACATCTTATAGCATGAGCTTGTTTCTTGTCGATAATTGTTATGATTAAGAAACAAATTTATGCCAAGTAATTTTAGAATATTACATTGTATCGAGTCTTTCGGCGTTGGTGGCGCTCAAGCCATGATGTTCGAGCTATCTCAGGCTATAGAAAGATACTATCCAAATATTGGCCAGAATCTTCTATTGTTAGATAAAACAAAAATAGATGAAGAATATATCAAATCTTATGGTATTGAATATGCATTTCTACAGAGGGATTTGTTTCAAAGAACTATTTTTTCCTTTGAAAAACCTGTTGTTGTATTGTATCACAAGTTGATGTGTTCAAATACAGATTTTATTAAGAGAATATATCCTAAAATTCCTGTAGTAGTTGTAAATCATAGCTATACAGAAAATATGGGATATAATAAAGTCAATACATGTGACGCTATTGTTTCTGTGTCTAAACATATGCATAAGACAATTAAAAGATATAATCCAGGTCAAAAGTGCATATTTATTCGCAATGGTATTAATGCGTTTAATTATAAAAATGTAGATCCTATCAAGAGAGAAGAAGAGCCTAACACTTTGATAACAGGCAGGATAAATAGCCTAAATACTATAAAATATAATGATAGCTGGCTGGAATGGATTTATAAGTCAAATTTGCCTGTCAAACTTGTGCATGATTATATTGGCGGCGGTAATTATAAAAAACGGGCACGTAAGTTGGTTAGTAGGCTTAAAGATACATCTGAAAATGAAGTAAATATTTTAGGGGCTATTAATCATTTTGCTACTAAAATATCATATGTTAAAAGCTGGGATTTATTTTTGTATGAAATTAATAGAAATGAGGGGATAAGTGTATCTTTATTGGAAGCTTTAGCCTCTGGCGTACCAGTAGTCTGTAGTAATCATTATGGGAATAAGGAAGTTATAGAAAATGGTGTGAATGGATATATATTTGACTCTAGAGGAGAACTAAAAGAGATACTGACAGAGTTAGCTTTAAATCGTAAAATGCTTGATGAACTTAAGGCAACCACAAAAAGTCATTTTATTGAAAAATTAGATGCTAAATATGTTTCGGAGCAATATGTTAATTTGCTATCAGATATTGTTGGGCAAGAAAGACCGCTGCAAAGACCTGCTGGCAATTTACTTAAGAAAAGCGGTCCTAATCATCAGGTAGCTATGTTACAAAATATTAAGTCGATAAAGAAAAAAGAAAAATCTGTTAAAAAAGAAAATAAAAAGGAAGACAAAATGATTGAACCTAAGCCGATTAAAGAGGCCTCTACAAACGTGAATAACGAAGGCAAGGATGGTAAATTTACCATTTTGACTGCCTGTCGTAACAATAAGAAGTGCTTAGACGATTGGGCCAAGTCTATTATAAAACAAAACTACAGGCCTATTGAGGTTGTTTTTGTAGATGATGCGTCGAGCGATGATAGTCTAAAACATCTTATGCCAATAAGCAAAAGATTTAGAGATGCTGGTATAGAATTAAAAGCATTTCAAAACCCTAAGAGGCTGTATTGCGGTAGCTCTTATCAGATCGCTTTAAGTCATGCCACTGGGAATTATATCGGGGTAATAGATTCAGATGATATGATAGTGCTTGATGCTATGGAATATGTTGTAGGCCTATATACCAAATATCCAGACGTTACTTGGATTTATACGCAATTTAATATTTGCTCGCATGACATGCAGGTTAAAAAACGAGGTTTTAGCAGGGCTCCTCAGAAAAAGGGAGAATCTCTACTTGATATGGGTAAGCGCAGAAAGCATGCTTATTCTCATTGGAGAACCTTTTCAGATAGATTTCCAAGGCCTAATAAAATATTTAAAAAAGGTCTCAGATGCGCTGTAGATAAATATATGGGATATAGGCTAGAAGAGTTTGGTAAAGGTATGTTTGCTGATAGGGTATGTTATAACTATAGGCAACAAAAATCAAAACATACCATCTCTCATAGCGAACCGACCAAGAAAGTCTGGCAAGATTTAGTTAAAGAGGCAGTTGCTCGTAGAGCAAGATATAAATTGAAAGCTCATTCTATTATTGTAGTAAAATGATTAAACTTTTAATACAACAAAGAAAATTCTCTGGCGGCCCTGCTGTTTTTAGGAAACGCATAACCCGTGAGTTAGAGAAAATTCCTGACTTAAAAGTGGTATATAATACTCATGATGGTTTTGACATTGAGTTATCTTTTATAAGGATGCTAGTTAATCACGGTAAACCAATGATTTTAAGAGTAGATGGGTGTTATTATAATCCTAACCAATTGGGGTTGAATAATCTTACTAAAGCTTCTATGAAAAAAGCAAAGTCTATTATATTTCAATCGTGGGCTTCAAGAAAGATGTGTCGTAGAATTCTTGGATTTAAACCTAAACATGATGATGTTGTATACAATGGTATTAACTTTGATGAGATAAACAGTATAAAACCTGATCACGAAATAAAGCCTGGTTCGTTTATGGCTGTAGCTAAATGGAGAGAAAATAAAAGACCAAAATCTATGATTCGAGGCTTTAATGAGGCAAACACAGGTAGGCATTTATATGTTATTGGTGATGGAGTAAGCAAGGAGCTTAGAAAAGCGAATTCTAAAAATATACATTATTTGGGGAAATTATCTTTCAAAGATACAATATCCGTAATGAAAGCTTGTCAATATCAAATACATCTTTGTCAAATTGATTCCTGTCCTAATGCTGTTGTAGAAGGTATTGTAAGCGGACTAAATGTTTTATGTACTAACTTAGGCGGGACTAAGGAGATAGTAAAAGATAATGGAGTAGTGCTGGGCGTAGACAATTGGGATTATAGGCCTAAAAGAATGAAAAATGTAGATTCTATAAAGCCTCAAATAGTGGCTGATGGTATTCGTAATCTGATGAAAATTAAAGATCCTCCTAAAAGAGATGATTTAAACATTGCTATTACAGCTAAGAATTATGCTGAAATTGTTCGAAAAGTATACTATGGAAGAGATTAAAATATCTGTTATTACGACCTTGTTCAACTATGAAAGATATATTGGCGATGCTGTTAAGTCATTTTTAAAGCAGGGGATACCAGAAAGCGAAATGGTTATTGTAGATGACGCATCAACTGATAACCCATATAGAGTATTGCAGAAGTTCCAAGATGATAGAATAAAAGTTATTAAGTTAGATAAAAATATGGGTTATTCTCATGCGAAAAATATTGGCATTAAAGCATGTCGTGGTGAAATTATAGTAATGCTTGATGCTGATGATATGCTTACTAAGGGTAGTTTGGCTATTAGATATAAAAAAATTAAAGAAGGGTTTGATTTTGTACATGGTCCTACTTTAGATCAAAGCGGTAACGGTAAACAGGTTGAGTCTAGAATGTGGAAGAAATGGAAGAAGAACAAAAAATGGAAATATGTTCATGCCCAATCTGCCATGCTTAAAAAGGATATACATAGAAAAATTGGATTATATGATGAGAATTTAAGATGCAAGAGCGACAGAGAAATGTTTGCTAGAATATTTCATCACAAATTCAAGATAGGGACTGTAGGAGAAAAAGTTGCTATTTATCGTAAACATGGCAAACAAATGCATCGCTCTTCGGAGAAATTAAAAGTTAACGATCAACTTCAAAGACAGGTATTGAAACTAATAGATAAAAGAAAGACAGATTTATCTGGTTTAAAAATGCTTGATTAGGAATTTAGTTATGACCCCAAAACAGTGGCATAGATATTACATTAAAAGATCAAGTTTTCTTGCTGGGCAGTATAATCCAGATAAATCTACATGCTATGTAGAATGCGGGGTTAAGTATGGAACTACGGCATGTATTATAGGTTTGCAAACTAATAAAAAGTTTGGTTATTTGTTTGACACTTGGCAGGGATTTCCTCATTATGCTATAGAAGATGCTACTAATGAGAGCAGGAAAAGAAAGTTAGAGTCTCGTATGCATGGTATCTCAACTCGTAAGCATTGCAAAAAGATTCTAAAAAAAAATGGGTTGCGTCTTAGAATTCAGATGCTACGAGGGGATATTTGCGAAACAGTTCCAAAATTTGCAGATGAACATAAGGACATTAATATAGCGTATTTACATATAGATACAGATTTACATGATCCTGCTGATACTGCTTTCAAATATTTTGGAGACAGCCTTTCAGATAATGGTATTATTTTTGTTCATGACTATGGAGATAAGCATTGGCCAGGAGTAAAGACTGCAACTAATAAGTTTTTAGAAAAGCATCCTAAATTATTCCCTTTTGAATTTCCAAAAGATCAATTGTTTTGCTTACTTATATTTAAGAATAAAGAGATGCATAGAGAATGGAGCAAGATATTTGAGAGGATTAATAGATGATTAAACAAGGAAAGCTATGGGGAGATACTACAGAGATTTTAAACCTACCAAACTTCAAGCAGCATATAATAAGATGCAGAAAAGGATGGAGATGTAGCGAGCATTATCACAAGTTTGGGACCAATTGGTTTTTTATTATTAGCGGGAAAATGAATATTTGCAGATGGAAAGAAAATGGAGTGGTAGACAATACTATATTAGGGGCAGGAGAGCAAACGATAGTTCCTCCTAATGAATGGCATGTATTTGAGGTAATGGAAGATTGCGTAGCTCTAGAGGCATATTGGTCTAAATTGCCAGAAGAAGATATAATTCGTAGAACTCAAGGAGGCAAAATAGATGAGCATAGCTCTATTGATACAAGCACCTGCTAAATTCTATGAAGCAGTTCCTTATTTTTATAGAGAAGCTGATAAGTTTGGTTTTATTGACAAGTATTATGTTGCGACAGATTTTAAAGGACCATATGATGTTGGAGACAACTGTTCTATACATTACTTAAAAAAAGATAAGCAGTTTTCTGCCAATATGCTAGATATGCTATCTATGGTAGATGAGGATATATTCTTTGTCTGTTGTGAAGACCATGTGTTTATGCCAAAAAACGATTTGAATGTTTGGCAAAAATGTTTTAGCTTTATAGAAGATAATGAATCTGTTGGATTTTTGAGATTGACTAATAATAATAGAATTAAATTGACAACTAAAGATTTCATCGCTCCTGTTAGTAGGAAAGATAAATATTACATTTCTTTGCAGCCTGCTATTTGGCGTAAAGAATATTTCAAGCATGCTTTAAAGAAGGGAGAAGATGCATGGAAATTTGAAATAAATGGAGCAGGTAGAGCCAAAAAATTTAAAGGCATGTCATCATATTGTGTTCAAGAGACTATTTTTCATCATACTAATTTTTATAAATCAGGTAAGTACTATAGGCATAAGTTCGCAGATTATGCCATTAGAAATGGGTTTACTTTAGATTCAGGTCGAAAAATTATATGGAAAGGAAACTTATATACTTTTGGTGAGTATGTGAAAGTTCGTAAGTAAATACATGACAGAAGAATATAATATAAGTTTCGATGCTCTTTTGGGGCTATGTAATAGAAAAATTCCAGCAAAATCATTTTCTCAACCAGGAACCTTAAAAGGAGCATTTAATGGAGGCGATTATCTTGGATCTCCAGGAAAGGATATATATTTCTTTCTACCCAGGTTGACCGATGAACAATTTCCTAAATTAGTTAGGGCGCATGGTAAA
>CEPX01117098.1_pt1 | contig 12157 bp, 10 predicted proteins | sample 361361 | NCBI WGS metagenome assembly CEPX01 (sample SAMEA2619974, study PRJEB7988) | marine metagenome | biome: marine biome (ENVO:00000447); feature: mesopelagic zone (ENVO:00000213) & marine oxygen minimum zone (ENVO:01000065); material: "saline water (ENVO:00002010), including plankton... | reverse complement strand
TCAACTCATGAAGAAGTTTTAACAGACATTGTGCGACGTTCTATTAATTCTTATAAAGATTTTCCATTATATATTTATCAAATTCAAAATAAATTTAGAAATGAAATGCGAGCCACTGGCGGACTTTTAAGAGTGAGAGAATTTTTAATGAAAGATTTATACAGTTTTCATACTAGTAGTGCAGATTTAAAAAAATACTATGAAAAAGTTTTAAAATCTTATGAAAAAATATTTGATCTTTGCGGTTTAAAAACCAAAATTGTCCAAGCCGCAGGCGGTACTATTGGAGGAGACATAACTCATGAATTCCAAATGATTTGCGCAACTGGAGAAGACAAGCTTTTAATTTGTACAAAATGCAATTGGGCTGTTAATCTAGAAACGCAAAAGCAAAAACTAAAAACATGTCCTAATTGCAATGCTTTAGTAAAGCTAGCAAAAGGCATTGAAAATGGACATATTTTTCAATTAGGTACTAAATATTCTAAATCTATGAAAGCTTATTATACTGATGCGCAAGGTAAAAAACAATTAATTCATATGGGATGTTATGGTATTGGCTTAGGCAGATTAATGGCCACTATTGTTGAGGCGCATCATGATAAATCTGGAATTTTATGGCCAAAACAAGTTTCTCCATTTGATATTCATTTAATTAGCCTAGTAAATGCAGAAGAAATTTATAAAGATTTAATAAAAAATAATATTAATGTTTTATATGATGACAGAGACGAGACCGCAGGTGTAAAATTTCAAGATGCTGATTTAATTGGCATTCCTATTAGAATTGTAGTTTCTGAAAAAACTCTAAAACAAGATTCAGTAGAAATCAAAAATAGAAATAGTAAAAAAATAGAATTAATTAAAATTAAAGATTTAATTAAAAAATTAAATTGATTTAAGAATGAAAACCTAGGAATCAAAAATAAAACTTTGGCAAGGCCAAGTTTTTTTAACTTGCCAGAGCTTATAAAACCTGTTAGTATTTTTTAATATGTTTAAAAAATTAGTACAAAAATTTTCAAAAGATATTGGAATTGATTTAGGAACAGCTAATACTTTAGTTTATGAGCGGGGAAGAGGAATAGTAATTAATGAGCCATCAGTAGTAGCAATAAATCAAAAAACCGGAAAAATTTTAGCTGTAGGGTCTCAAGCAAAAAAAATGGTTGGAAAAACACCATCACATATCAGCGCAGTAAAGCCCCTAACAAAAGGGGTTATTTCAGATTTTGAAGTAACTGAACAAATGCTTAAATATTTTATTTCTCAAATTCATAAACAAGTATTATCTATAATGCCAAAACCAAGAATAGTTATTGGCATACCATCACAAATTACTCCAGTAGAAAAAAAAGCAGTTTATGACGCAGGATTAAGCGCAGGAGCTCGTTCAGTTTATTTAATTGAAGAGCCAATGGCAGCGGCAATAGGAGCTAAAATGCCTGTTCAAGATGCAAAAGGCAGTATGATTATTGATATTGGCGGCGGCACCACAGAAATAGCAGTAATATCTTTAGGTGGAATTGTTAAAAGTATAAGTTTGCGTCTTGCTGGTGACAAGCTTAACCAGGATATTATTCATTATATGCGCGATGAATTTAATATTATTATTGGAGAGAGAACAGCTGAAGAATTAAAAATTGCCATAGGCTCTGTTTTTCCATTAAAGAAAATTTTAACAGCTAAAATTTGTGGAAGAGATTTAACTAGTGGATTGCCTAAAGAAACATTAGTTAATAATAATCATATTCGCATGGCCATGTATAATTCAATTAAATTAATGTTAAAAAATATTCGCGAAGTTTTAGAAGAAACACCTCCAGAGCTTATGACAGATATTATGCAAAAAGGAATTGCCCTGGTTGGAGGCGGAGGTTTATTGCGCGGCTTAGATCAGTTAGTTATTAAGCATACTAAAGCTCCTGTTTTAGTTGATCAAGATCCATTAACTACTGTTGTTCGTGGCGCAGGAATGGTTTTAGAAAATATAGATGAATTAAAAGAAGTATTAAGCACTAATTTTTGAGCAAAGCGAAAAAACAAGCTTTGCTTATTTTTAAAATGAAACTTTTAAAGCTAATATTAATTTTAATAATTATCTCGTTTTTTTTAAGTTTTTTAAATTATATTAATTGGCTAAATGCTCCTAAGTCTTGGTTTTTCACAGCTCTTTCTCCATTTCAAAAAAGTTTTTACTTTATAGCTAGAAAAGTATCTGGCTTTTTTCGCACAATAGGATCTATTTCTAAAATAAATCAGGAAAATAATTATTTACAAAAAGAAAATCAAGAATTATTAAATAAATTAATTTTGCAAGAACAAATAAGACAAGAAAATCAAGCATTGCACAAACAGCTAAATTTAATATATGAAACAGAAAAAAAACACAAGCTAGTATTCGCAAATATTATTAGCCAAGGTGATATTTATATGATTGATAAAGGTGCTTTGCATGGATTGCAAAGTAATATGACAGTAATTGCACCAGGCAATATTTTAATTGGAAAGATTGTAGAGGTTATGAACAATACTAGTAAATTTTTGCCTATTATGAATTTTTCAGATAATACCCAGGTGCTTATTTTGCCATCTCGAACAAAAGCATATGTTAGACAAAAACACGAAACAAGCCTTGTTTTAGATTTTATTTTAGAAAAAGAAAAAGTAGAATTAAATAATTTAATTATTACTTCTCAATTATCAGATTTCCAACCAGGCCTTATTATAGGAAAAATAAGCAAACTAGAAAAAACTGATAATCAATTAGAGCAAAAAGCAATTATAAATACTTTAGTTAATATTAAAACATTAGAAAAAGTTTTTATAATTTTAAAATGAAAGTTTATTGGATAATTATTTTATTAATATTCGCTTTTATAATACAAATTACTATTTTGCCTTTTTTAGGTATTTTTAATAATTATTTTAATTTATTATTATTTATAAGTTTGATTTCTGTTATTATTTATCCTGTTAAGCGTTTTTTATTTATTACATGGTTTAGCAGTCTTCTTTTAAGCCTGTATAGCAATATATTTTTTGGAGTTTTAATAGTATTTTTTATTTTATCTAGCTTAGTAACTTATATTTTATATAAAAAACTTTTTCCTCAAACTAATTTTATTTTTATTATATTAAGTATTTTAGCCGGTCTTTTAAGTTTTGAAATATTAAACATGCTTTTGCAATATGCTATTTAAATCAAAAAGCTCAAAAATTAAAATGCTTAACCCAGAAGATATTTTTGCTGATCCTAGGGGTTTGCATGCAGAAAGACTAGAATTTCCTTTGCGTAGAAAAAAAATAATTGGATTGTATGCTTTTATTGGTTTAGCTTTGGGGATTTTATTTTTAAGAGCTGGGTATTTACAGATTATAAAAGGCAAAGAATTCACAGTTTTAGCTAATAATAACCAATCACACTTAACTAAAATTCAACCTAAGAGAGGTATTATTTATGATAGAAATATGCAAGCATTAGTGCAGAATAAACAAAGTTTGTCTTCTAATGAGCCAAGCAAGAGGTATTATTTTTTTGGTAAAACCTTAGCACATGTTCTTGGTTATACTGGTAAAATTAGCCAAAAAGAACTGGAAAAATGTAAAAATTGCTCTATGCTTGATTATACTGGCAAGGCTGGCTTAGAAATGATTTATGAAATAGAATTACGAGGCAAGCATGGTATAAAACAAGATCAAATAAATGCCAAAGGTCAAGTTAAAAAATCTTTTATTAAAATACCAGAAATTGATGGTAAAAATTTAATATTACATCTTGACCTAGAACTTCAAAAAAAATTATACCAAGAACTAGAATCCCAAACTATAAAACTAAAAATTAAAAAAGCAGCTGGTGTTATTATTAATCCTAAAAATGGAGGTGTTTTAGCCATGGCTAGTTTGCCAAGTTATGATAATAATTTATTTAGTCAAGGAATTTTAAAAAAAGATTATCAAGATTTAATTAATAATAATAACAAGCCGCTGTTTAACCGTGTTATTAGTGGTGAATATCCTCCTGGATCTACTATTAAGCCTGTTATAGCTAGTGCGGCATTGCAAGAAGAAATTATTGATCCAATGCGATTTATTAATGATAAAGGTTATATTAAAATTGCAAATCCATATGACCCAGGAGTTATTTATACTTTTTCTGAAATAAGAGCGCATCATAGGATTAATATGCCCTGGGCTATTGCTAATTCTTGTAATGTTTATTTTTATACTATTAGCGGAGGGTATAAAGATATTAAGGGCTTAGGTATTAAAAATATTAAAAAATATGCCGAATATTTTGGATTAAATAATTTTTTGGGAATTGATTTGCCTGGAGAGACAAACGGATTAATTCCAGATAAGTCATGGAAAAAAAGAGTAAAATCAGAAAATTGGTATATTGGTGATACTTATAATTCAGGCATTGGTCAGGGAGATATTACTGCTACTCCTTTGCAAGTAGCTATGTACACTTCTGTTATTGCTAATAATGGCACCTTGTATCAGCCGCAAATTCTTAATAAAATAGTAGATAATAATAAGCTTTCTACAGATTTGACAGAAAAAATAATTCGTAAAAATTTTATTGATTTAGAAAATTTAAAAATTATACAAGATGGCATGGAAAAAATTAATCAAGTTGGTTTTGGCTTAAAATTACAAGATTTGCCAATAACAGTTGCTGGCAAAACAGGAACATCGCAATTTGGCAATGAGAATAAAACACATGCATGGTTTACGTCTTATGCTCCAGCAGAAAAACCAGAAATAGTAATTACTATTTTAATGGAACAAGGCGGCTTTGGTTCTAGCGGGGCATTGCCTGTTGCAAAAAATATATATAAATGGTATTTTAGTAATAAAGAATAATAATTAATTTTAATAATATGACAGAAGAATTTTTATTAACTAGTCAAGGTTTGGAAAAATTAAAAAAAGAACTTTTAGAGCATATTGCTTTGCGCAGACAAATTGCTGATAGAATTCGTAAAGCTAAAGAATTTGGTGATTTATCGGAAAATGCTGAATACAGCGAAGCTAAAGAAGCACAAGCATTAAATGAGGCTGAAATTTCTAAATTAGAAATGAAAGTTAAAAATGCAGTTATTGTTTCTGCTCCAAATAAATCAACAGGCAGGAAAATTATTGGCCTTGGATCTGTTGTAAAAATTAAAACAGGCTCTATAGAAAAAAAATTAAGCATTGTAAGCCCGCATGAGGTTGATCCTGCTAATGGAAAAATTTCTAATGAATCGCCCTTAGGAAAGGCTTTGGTTGATAAATGCAAAGGAGAAAGTGTGGAAGTTGAGACTCCAGGTGGAATTGTAAATTATAAAATTTTAGAAATAAGTTAAAATGTCTCAAATTGAAAAAATAAAAAAAGATCGCATAAATAAGCTTAAAAAAATTCAGAATCCATATCCTGAAAAGACTTTTATGAAATATCATGGTAGGGTTCGGTCTGTTCGCGAACATGGAAGTTCGTGTTTTGCGCATCTTAATGAACAGCAAATATACTTGAAAAAAGATGAATTAAAAAGTAATTTATTTAATTCTTTTAAAGAATTAGTTGATATTGGAGATTTTATAGAAGTTAATGGGAAAATTTTTAAAACAAAAACAGGAGAGAAAACTGTTTTAGTTTCTGATTGGCGCATGCTAGCTAAATCTTTGCGGCCTTTGCCGGAAAAATGGCATGGACTTAAAAACCAAGAAATCAGATTTCGCAAGAGATATCTTGATTTGCTGATGAACAAAGAAAGTTCTGAAAAGTTTATTATTCGCAGTAAAATTATTACTAGCATTAGACAATTTTTAGATAAAAATAATTTTTTAGAAGTTGAAACTCCAATTTTGCAAACGCTTTATGGCGGAGCTTTAGCCAAGCCATTTAAAACTCATTTAAATGCATTGGACATGAATTTATATTTGCGAATTGCGCCGGAGCTTTATTTAAAAAGACTTTTGGTTGGGGGGTATGAGCGAGTTTATGAAATTGGCCGTTGTTTTAGAAATGAGGGCATGGATAAAAATCATAATCCTGATTTTACTATGTTAGAATTTTATTCTGCTTATTGGGATTATGAAATTTTAATGGAATTTAGCGAAAAATTATTTTTGCATATTTTGCAAAGCTTAGGTTGTAAAGATTTAAAAATTAAGTTTAACAATAAAACTATTAATTTTAAAACTCCTTGGCCAAGAATTACTTATAAAGATTTATTTACAAAATATGCAAATCTTGATATTGATAAAACAAAAAAATCTAGCAAAGAATTAGACCAAATTTATAAGGATAAGATTCGTGATAAATTGCAAAATCCTGTGTTTTTTATTGATACGCCAGTTGAGATGAATCCTTTGGCCAAGGCTCGAGAGGATGAGCCAGAAAAGGCTGCGCGTTTCCAGCTTGTAGCTGGAGGAGTGGAACTTGTTAATGCGTTTTCAGAGCTTAATTCTCCGATTGAGCAGAAGGCTAGATTTCGCGATCAGGAAAAATTGCAAAAAGCAGGGGACCAGGAAGCTCATTCTTATGATAAGGATTATGTTGAGGCTCTTGAATATGGCATGCCTCCTGCGGCTGGATTTGGAATGGGGATTGATAGACTTACTGCTCTTTTAACAAATTCTAAAACTTTGCGCGAGGTTATTTTGTTTCCAGCAATGAGGAGGCGCTGATTTTGCTGATAAAAGAAAAAAAGAAGGTTGTTAATTCCTTCTCAAAAATTTGGCTTGGGATTTTTGCTCATCTAAAAGCTAGACTTGGCATTTTAAGGCTAACTTTATTCCCATAATAATATCGCAATCTTGTGCAATATTATTTTAAAAGGCTTTACTCGCTGACGCGTTTTATCATTTTCAGCTTTCAAAAACCTTGAGGCCGTAAAAACATCCATAATCTTTGAGATATCAACAACCTTTTATAATCTACCTTTTTTTTGGCGCTTAAGCATGTCTGCTATCGCCTCAGCAGATTATGTAGCCAACGGATACATCTACGTGAGCAATAAGGCCTCTGAAAATCTTGCAATCATAGCCTCATCATTCCTCCTTTGTTTGCATGTTTGCGCAAAAGAAGATGAAAATATATTCTAAAATAGATCTTAGCCTGTTGTCTATTTAAGAATAATCATTCTCATCTGTACTGATATTAATAAAATCAGCAACGACGATGAATACATATTAATCCTTCCTTTTTATTTAAATATTAGTATAATACAATATTTAAAATAATGCAAGACCCAATATGTGGACAAAATTTATGAATTAATATAAAATATAAGAATATGAAACAAGTACAAATTACACAAACTAAAAAATCATTTTTTCCTTATTCCTAAGGTTATTTAATAAAAACCATGAATAAAAAAAATTTATTTTTAATATTTATAATTATTATTGCTATTATTATAGCGAGTGTTTTGTTTATAAATCAAGAAGGCAAAGAAGAGCCTATTATTATAGATGATAGAGATGAGCCAGAAAATAATGAGCCAGAAAATAATCCAAGCCTAATAATGCAAACAAATAGAGGAAATATTAAAATAGAATTGTTTAAAAATTCTGCTCCTAAAACTGTGGCTAACTTTTTAAAACTATCTAAAGAAAGATTTTATAATGGAACAAAATTTCATAGAATTATTCCCCAATTTATGATCCAAGCTGGAGATCCAAATTCTCGTGATAATAATTGGGCTGATGATGGAATGGGAGGGCCAGGATATGCTTTTGAAGATGAAATTAATCCTTGGTCCCTAGGCTTAGACGAGCCTGCAATTGCACAGCTTCAAGCCGAAGGATTTATTTTTAACAAAGAACTAGAATCGCATAAACTAGAACGCGGTATCTTAGCAATGGCTAATTCAGGACCAAACACAAATGGTTCGCAATTTTTCATAATTACTGCAAAAGAAACTTCTTGGCTTAATGGCCGGCATACTAGTTTTGGAAAAGTTTTAGAGGGAATGGCTGCTGTTGATGCGATTTCTATTTTGCCTAAAAACAGCAATGATCATCCAACTATTGATATTATTATAAATAATATAGAAATAATAAAATAAATGCATGCTTGAAATAAATTTTATAAGAGAAAATCCAGATAAAATAAAAAAAGCTTGCGAACATAAGCAGGTTAAAGTTGATATTGATAAATTATTAAAATTAGATGACAAAAGAAGAGATTTAATTAAAAAAGTTGAAAAATTATATGCAAAACAAAATAAAATGAGTCCAAAGATTGCCAAAGCCAAAAAAGACGAAAAACAAAAAATGATAGATCAAATGCGAGGACTTAAAGCTAAATTAATTAATCTTGAACCAGAATTGCGAGAAATTAAAAAACAATGGAAAAAGCTTATGCTGTTAGTGCCAAATCCAGCGCTAGATAATGTACCAATTGGAAAAGATGATTCAGAAAATATAGTTATAAAACAAGTTGGTGAAAAACCTGAATTTGATTTTAAACCTAAAGATTATATGGAAATTGCAGAAAAACTAGATATTATTGATACTAAAAGAGCTAGCAAAACTTCCGGAACCAGATTTGGTTTTTTAAAAGGCGCTGCTGTGCAATTAGAAATTGCTTTGCTTAACTTAGCCATAGAAAAGCTTTTGCCAAAATATTTTATTCCAGTATTTCCGCCAGTATTATTAAAGAAAAAAGTTTTTCAAGGCCTTGGTTATTGGGAAAGAGGAAAAGACGAGGTTTATTGTCTTGAAAAAGATAAGCTATGTTTGGTTGGCACTGCCGAGCAATCTTTAGGCGCAATGCATATGCAGGATGTTTTTAGCGAAAAAGAATTACCAAAAAGATATATTGGATATTCGCATTGTTTTAGAAGAGAGGCTGGTGCTTATGGAAGGGATACTCATGGAATTTTAAGGGTTCATCAATTTAATAAAATAGAAATGTTTGTTTTTGCGCATCCTGATAAAGCAGAAAACGAGCATGAATTTTTAGTAGGATTAGAAGAAGAATTAATGCAAAGCTTAAAACTTCCTTATCAGTTAGTAAATATCTGCACTGGTGATTTAGGAGATCCAGCAGTAAAAAAGTATGATATAGAAGTTTGGATGCCATTTCAAAATAAATACAGGGAAACGCATTCTTGTTCTAATTGCACTGATTTCCAGGCTCGAAGGCTAAATATTAAATATAGGGGTAAAGATGGAAAACTGCATTTTGTCCACACTTTAAATGGAACGGTTTTTTCTCAAAGACCTATTTTAGCAATTATTGAAAACTATCAGCAAAAAGATGGTAGTGTTCGCGTTCCTAAGGTTTTGCAAAAGTATATGAATGGGTTAAGGGTTATTAAATGATAAAAAATTATAAATATAAAAATAAAAGACTAAACAAAACCAGTAAATTTTCTCTGGTTTTGTTAATATTGGTTGGCTTGGGAGCGAGCTATTTTTTATTTAATGAATATTATTTAGAAAAAGAAAATATTGCATATACTAGTATAAAATCTAGTATTTATAATTTAGCAGGCAAAATATATGATAAAGCAGAAAATATGGACTTTGCAGAAAGTGCAAAGCCAGAGCCAAATTTAATTTGGTGCAGAATGGAAAATTGTTATTTAATAGATAAAAATGGCATTGTTTTAAAAGAGCATAATGTTGTAGAGTTTTTAGATTTAATTAAAATTAAAGAAGAGGTTGTTTGGCCATTAGAAATTAATAAAAAATTTATAGATTTAGAAATAATTAATTTTATAACAGATATTCAAAAATTAATGTTTTCTAAAACAAGTATTCAGCCTAAAGAATATTTAACTCCTAATATTTATACTAATCGTTTAGAAATAATAAGCTCTGATAATAAAAAATTTATTTTTAATATTGGGAATGATTTATATGATCAGTTTTTAGTTATTAATAAAACCCTTGAGCAATTTAGTAAAGAACAAAGAAAAAATTTAAAATATATGGGCGTTGATATTGATTCGCAAGTATATTATATGTTAGAATAATTTTATGAGAGGATTTACTATAATAGAAGTAGTAATAGTTTCTGGTTTATCTGCATTATTATTTTTAACTTTAGCAGGAGTTTTTTTGTTTGGCCAAAGAGTTTTTAATAAAAATTCTAATTTGTCTGAAATTATTCAAAACTCTAGAGTGGCAATGGATAGAATAAGCCGAGAATTGCGCCAGGCTAATGTTATTACAACTTTTGAGGGAGATAATGTTGAAATTATGTTTGAAGATGGGCATACTAATAATTCTTGCACTGATTATAATAATGATATTTCTTATTGTTATATTAGATATTATTTAGAGGAATCTAGGTTAAAGCGCGAGGTTTCACAATTTTTATGTGATTCTTCTCCAATTGTTTATACTTGGCCTGATTGCCAAGGACAAGATCCACCCTTAAATCCTCCGCAAAAAACAATTTATAAGGATCAAATTATTGCTGAATATTTTTCTAGTGTGAATTTTAATATTGATATTGAAAATAGTTTAATTAATTTTGAGTTTAATCTAGAAAAAGCAAGCGAAACATTTAAAGCTGAGACCAGTGTTTATCCAAGGAATGCGTATTGACAAATATTTTTTATTGATATATACTAGAATTAACTTTAAAATTCAATAAAACAACGCATTTGTACAAGAGAATAGTATTTAATAGACTGTAATCTTTAGCGAGTCTGGGATAGTGCGAGCCAGATGCTTACAAATTAAAGAACACACTCTTGGAGCGGCCATGTAGAAAAACATGGACGGTGCCACACATCGTTAATTAATTAAGTGTCCTGGTGATTGCCAGGAAACAAGGATGGAACCGCGGGAAGCTTATTTTTAAAGACTCTCGTTCCTTGATTATTATTTTTTATAAAATAGTAGTCCAGGGAATGAGAGCTTTTTATTTTTAAGCTCTCATAAAAAAGGAGGTGGGGATATGTTATTATTAATAATAAGCCTAATCTTTCAACACAGTGGATATTATAAAGACGCTGATGAAGAAGAGATTGAAGGCTAAGAGTATAGGCAGAGGAAGAGAAAAGAGCTCTTCTTTTCCTCTGTAAGTCATTTTTATGAAAATTATTGATTTGTCCAAAATAAATTCAAAAAATTATCAAAAACTTTTAAACAGAAAAAAGCAAAATTCAAAAGATGTTTTTAATATTGTTAACAAGATAATAAAAAAAGTTAAAAAAGAAGGAAATTTAGCTTTAAAAAACTATACTTTTAAATTTGATAAATGTGAATTAAAAAAATTTAAAATTTCTAAAAAAGAAATTAAAAAGGCTATTGAGCAAGCTAATCCAAAAACCATTAAAGCTTTAAAAATTGCTTTAAAAAATATAGATCGATTTCATAAGATACAAATATTACAAAATAATAATGGTAAACTCTGGCGTGAATGGCGTGCAATTCAGAAGATTGGAATTTATGTTCCTGGAAATTATCCATCTTCAGTTTTAATGATGGGGATTCCAGCTAAAATAGCAGGCTGTAAAAATATTATAATGTGTACTCCTTGTGATAAACAAGGAAAAATAAGTCCGACAGTTTTATTAGCAGCTAATTTAGTAGGAATTAAAAATATTTTTAAAGTAGGAGGAGCGCAAGCAATTGCGGCAATGGCTTATGGAACAGAAACAATTCCAAAAGTGGATAAAATATTTGGGCCTGGGAACAAATATGTAACAATTGCTAAAATTATTATTAGTCAGGATATTGCAATTGATATGCCAGCTGGGCCAAGCGAAATTATGATTTTAGCTGATAAAAGCGCAAATCCAAAATTTGTTTCTGTTGATTTATTGTCGCAAATCGAGCATGGACAAGATTCAATAGCAATTTTTCTTACAACTTCCTTAAAATTAGCAAAGCAAATTGCTAGATTAAAAATTAATGGTTTTGTTGGCTTAATTCCGGATTTAAAAACAGGAATAAAATTTATTAATGATTTTGCACCAGAACATTTAGAGCTTATGACAAAGAAGAATAAAAAAATTTTAAAGAAAATTCAAAATGCTGGCTCTGTTTTTTTAGGTAATTATTCGCCAGTATCAGCTGGTGACTATTGTTCTGGTACTAATCATGTTTTACCAACTAATGGCTTTGCAAAGTCTTTTAGCGGTCTTAATGTTGAGAGTTTTGGGAAATGGATAGAAGTGCAGGAGTTAACAAAAAAAGATTT
>CEPX01091620.1_pt1 | contig 12160 bp, 13 predicted proteins | sample 361361 | NCBI WGS metagenome assembly CEPX01 (sample SAMEA2619974, study PRJEB7988) | marine metagenome | biome: marine biome (ENVO:00000447); feature: mesopelagic zone (ENVO:00000213) & marine oxygen minimum zone (ENVO:01000065); material: "saline water (ENVO:00002010), including plankton... | reverse complement strand
AATCATGTTGCTCAAATAAAACAGAGGATTTTGCAAATTTTTGGATGCACAATGGTTTTGTAACATTTAATAAAGAAAAAATGTCAAAATCATTAGGGAACATTGAGACTATTAATAAGCTAAAGAAAAAAGTTAATGGACAAGTTGTAAGACTTGCACTTTTAAGTTCTCATTATAAACAACCACTTGATTGGAATGAAAAATTAATACAAGCAAGTCAAAATACATTAAATAGATGGTACGACTTGTACGATGAAAAAATTGATCCCAAAGAAATATATAGTGTAAATAGTAATTACATGGACCCACTTTTTGAGGATTTAAATACACCAGAGTATATTACTCATTTACATTACCTTTATGACAAAGCATACAAAGGCGATAAATTTTCCAAATTGCAATTTCTAGCTGGATGTAAGCAAATTGGCTTACTCGAAGAAGACAAGCAATCATGGGAAAATTTTAAAAAATCTAAAGCCCAAGTTGATGAAAACTTTATTAACCAGAAGATCAAAGATAGAAATGATGCTAGAAAAAAAGGAAATTACAAATTGGCAGATGCTATAAGAAAAGAATTAGAAGATAACGGTGTGATTATTAAAGATAAACAGGAAGAAACTTTATGGAAATATAAATGAGCAGAGAAAAGATATATATTTTTGATACTACACTTAGAGATGGAGCCCAAACTGAAGGGGTTAATTTTTCTATTGATGATAAAAATAAAGTAGCAAAAGCTTTATCAAATCTTGGAGTAGATTATTTAGAAGGTGGATGGCCGGGTGCAAATACCTTAGATACAACTTTTTTTAATAATCCACCAAAATTAGAAAATACAATTCTCACTGCTTTTGGCATGACAAAGAAATCGGGCAGAAGTGCCGAAAATGATCCAGGACTTTCAGCCTTACTAAATTCTAAAACTTCGTCAATTTGTTTGGTAGGAAAATCTTGGGATTTTCATGTTGATGTAGCTTTAGGCGTAACGAAAGAAGAAAATTTAGAAAATATTAAAGAATCGGTAAAATTATTTGTTAAAAATAAAAAAGAATTTATGTTTGATGCAGAACATTTTTTTGATGGTTATAAAAAAAATCCCGAATATGCACTAAATTGTATCAAAACGGCTTATGATGAAGGGGCAAGATGGATTGTTCTTTGTGATACAAATGGAGGTACTTTACCCAATGAGGTAGGTGAAATTGTTTCAAAAGTAAGTAAAAAAATTCCAGGAAAGAATCTTGGAATACATGCTCATAATGATACGGAAAATGCTGTAGCTAATTCTTTGACTGCTGTTTTGGCTGGTGCACGTCAAGTTCAAGGCACAATTAATGGACTTGGAGAGAGATGTGGCAATGCAAATTTGATATCTTTAATTCCAACTATAGTTTTGAAGAAATCTTTCTCTGATAATTATGAAATAAAAATAAATGAAAATAAAATTAAAACTTTAACAGAATGTTCGAGACTATTGGACGAAATATTAAATAGAAAATCAAATAGGAGGGCAGCTTACGTTGGACCTTCAGCTTTTGCGCATAAGGGAGGATTACATGTTTCTGCAGTTTCAAAAAATCCTAAAACATATGAGCATATCGATCCAAGTTTGGTGGGAAACGTAAGAAATATTATTGTTTCCGATCAAGCCGGCAGATCAAATATTATGTTGAGATTAAATAAATACGGAATTAAAGTTGATAAAAATGATCCTAAAATTCAAACTTTGCTAAATGAAGTTAAAGATAGAGAATTTGTTGGCTATTCTTATGATGGTGCCGATGCTTCATTTGAACTATTGGCAAGAAGACTTTTAGGAGAAATACCAAAATATTTAACTATTTCTAAATATAATGTTTCAGTTAAAAAAGAATCCAAAGATGAAATAAATTCTTTTGCAAAAGCTCATATTCAGGTTGATGGTAAAGAAATTATTTGTGAAGGATCAGGAAATGGCCCCGTTAATGCGCTAGATAATGCAATTAGAACCAATGTTGATAAAGTTGGTAAATATACAAAATATTTGAAAGATTTGAAATTGGTCGATTATAAAGTAAGAATTTTAAATACAGGAACTAACGCCATAACTCGTGTGTCCATTGAAAGCACAGATCGTGACGGTAAAAGTTGGTTCACTATAGGAGTTTCACCAAATATTATTGAAGCTTCATTTAAAGCATTAATCGATAGTCTAGATTACAAACTTTATAAAGAAAAAGCTCCCGCAAATATCTAATGAGTTTAGAGAATGTTTGCTTCATTTTAGTAAGACCACAAATGGGAGAAAATATTGGTTCCGTAGCTAGAGCTATTAAAAATTTTAATATAAAAAACTTGAGAATTGTTAAGCCAAGATGCGATTGGCCTAATCAAAAAGCATTAGCAACTTCTGTTGGTGCTAAAGATATTTTGAAATCATCAACAATTTACAATTCTATAGGAAAAGCAATCGGTGATATGGACATAGTTTTTGCTAGCACATCAAGAATAAGAAAAGTTAATAAAAAAATTATTTCTATTTCAGATATAAATAAAAAAATTAAAAATAAACGGAAAATTGGAATAATTTTTGGCCCGGAAGCTTCGGGTCTATCCAATGATGAAATTAATTGTGCAGATTATTTGGTAAAAATTCCCACTAATAAAAAATTTAGTTCCTTAAATTTATCTCACAGTGTAGTAATTTTTTGTTTTCAACTTTTTCAATTTTTTGTAAACAAAAAGGTTGTTTACAATTCTACATATAAAAGTTCAGTTGCTAATAAATCTCAGATAAATAAATTTTTGAACTTTATTATTAAGAAATTAGACAAAAAAGGTTTTTTACAACCAGAGCACAAAAGAAGAAGTATGCTTAGAAATATTTACAATATATTTCATAGGATGAACTTGTCAGAGCAAGAAATACGTATTTTGCTCGGAATTTTCTCAACACTAAATGAATTTAATAAGAAAAGCTGAATTGACAAAATAATCTCATCGTTTATAAATCACGTTGTAAAAGTATGACAAAAAGATTAGCGTCCAAACACAAAGTAGATAGAAGACTTAAGGTTAATCTATGGGGGAGACCAAAAAGTCCTTTTAACTCAAGAAATTATCCACCAGGTCAACATGGAAAAACAAAAAGAGGAAAAACTTCAGATTATGGTACACAATTGGAAGCTAAACAGAAAATGAAGTTTTATTATGGAAATATGAATGAAAGGCAATTTAGAAATGTGTATCGTAAAGCTTTAAATAAAAAAGGGAACACTTCGGAAAACTTAATTGGATTCTTAGAAAGAAGGTTAGACTCAGTAATTTATAGAGCAAAATTTGCTACAACCGTATTTTCGGCTAGGCAACTAATTAATCATGGACACATTAGAGTAAATGATAAAAAAGTAAATATTCCAAGCTATTTTGTTAAAGAAGAAGATACCATAGAAGTAAAAGACAAATCCAAAGAATTGACAATGATTATTGGATCTTTATTGAATAAGGAAAGAGAAATTCCAGATTATATTCAAATGGATGAAAAAAATAAGAAAGTTAAATTTATTAGGATTCCAAAATTTTCAGAAGTGCCCTATCCAACCATCATGGAACCAAATCTGGTCATTGAATATTACTCAAGATAATTTTTACTGTTCTACCATATTTTAACATATACATATTAATTTAGCGGATTGATGTATTGCTAAATTCAAATACTGTAGTATTCAAATTTTTTTGATAAACTTTGTTAAAGATGAAAATTATATATTCAGAGAAAAGTTTTTTTATAATATTTTTATTTATCTATTTTTTAGTTGGCGCCTTTTATTCACTAAATACTGGATTATCATTTGATGAGTGGGTTGAACAAAGAATTTGGGAATACAATGTTGTCTTAGTTAAACATATATTATTTGAAGCTGAATTGGATCCGTCATTCATAAATTACGCTCCTAAATACTATGGTATAGGTTTTCAAATAATTTCTCAACCCATTCAATTTATTTTAGCAAGAATTATCTTAGAATTTCAAAATATCGATAGTTTTGGAGCACATTTGCTTGCAAAACATTTTGTTGTATTTATATCCTTTTTTGTATCAGGAATTTTTATTTATTTAATAATTTCAAAAATTATAAATAATTCTTTTTTTTGTAAAACTGCTACTTTTTTATACTTGCTTTATCCTTATTTACTAGGTCATGGTTTATTTAACCCTAAAGATATTCCATTTTTATGCTTTTGGATTATATGTACATATATATCCATCAATATATTTAGCAATTTAACTAAAAACGGACATCTTAATTATCGAGACGTAGTGTTAATATCTTTTTTAAGTGCCTTTTTGTTATCTATAAGAGTTGCGGGAGTTCTAATTTTTATACAATATTTATTTACATTAATAATTTTTTTAAATTCTGAAAAATTGAAATTTGGATATTTTTTAAAAAGTAATCATAAAAAGATTTTATCCTTTATATTATTAACAATGCTATTTACTTATTTGTTTTATCCTGTTTTTTGGAGGAACCCTTTGTTATTTTTTGATGCCATTAATACTATGAGCTATCACTGGAACAATGTTTGTACCCTAACATTAGGTAAATGTATGTTTTCTAAAAATCTTGACCCTACATACGTACCAATTTGGCTTTCTGTAAAATTACCAGTTGTAATAATAATTGGTTTGATATTATTGCCTTTAACTGAAAAAAAAATATTTATAACTAAGACAAATAATATTACTTTCGGTACATTATTATTTTCGTCCCTTTTTATACCAATTCTTTTAATTTTAAAAAAAGTTCATTTATATGACGAGTTAAGACAAATATTGTTTTTAATTCCATTAATTTTTATATTAGGAGTTGTCTCACTGTATGTTTTCTCAAAAAAAATATTTTATTTTTTAACTTTCATTACATTAATCATTTTTCTTATTGAAAATATAAAAATTTATCCTTATCAATACGTATGGTTTAATACACCTTCGCGGATTTTAAATTTAAGTAAAAATTTTGAATTAGATTACTGGGGATTAAGCGGCAGAGACCTGGCAAAGAATATTTCAAAGTTAAACAAACAATCACTAAAAAAACCTTGTATACTTGTTACTCCACCATGGTTAGTGCAGCCTTTTTTAGATTCAAATTCTTATTCCTGCTTTGGACTTTGGCAAGACATAGACTCAAATTTTCCTAGACCATTTTGGGCTGTGCAAAATGTCAGAAATTTAAAAAAAGGCAAATCCTATAAATGCGATTCAATTTATGAAAGCAAATTTAGTTTTTTATTTTCTAATGAAGATATTATTACAGGTAGGTTGATTAAATGTATCTAATTATTTTTTGTAGGATTAAGCTCGTTTTTAATTTTAGAAATAAATTCATTAATTAAAATTCTTTCATCTTCTGTAAGATAATTTTCTTTTTCAGTAGCTCTTTTCATCTCATTTTTAATAGAATTTATCATTCCTTTTCTACCCTCTTTTGTCAAAAAACTGTTAGAAATTTCATTAATTTGGTTAAATTTTCTACCTATTGTAAACTCAAAGACTATAATTAATGCTATTGTGGCTACAATGATTTTGTATATATAATTTTTCATTTAACACTTAATAATTTTTGCAAATCACCTTTTTCAAACATTTCTTTTACAATATCACATCCTCCTATAAATTTTTTATTTATATAGAGTTGAGGTATGGTAGGCCAATCACTAAACTCTTTTATTCCTTCTCTAATGCTGTTATCTTCAAGAACATTTATTCCTTTAAAATTTACATTTAAATGTTTTAGCACATTTGCTACTGCCAGCGAAAATCCACATTGAGGAACATCAGGGGAACCTTTCATGAATAAGCAAACTTCATTTTCTTCAATTAGATCATTTATTCTTTTTTTAATTGTTTCATTCATTTTTTAACTTTCAATTGTATTTAGTGCTAAAGCGTGAAGTTCGTTGCCTATTTTGCCATTTAGAGCTTTATATACCAGTTTATGCTGATCAATCTTACTTTTTCCAGAAAAAATTTTTGATTTAATTGTTGCGGAATAATGATTTTCATCACCAGCTAAATCTTGAATGCTGATTTCTGCATCAGGTATAGATTTTTTTATTAAACTTTTTATTTCTTCTAATTTTAAACTCATAGCCTATTAATTTTCATTAAAATAAGTCCTAAACCAAAATGAATTGAATTCACTCAAATCAGTTAATTTTATATTAAATTCTTTGTCTAATTCCAAATAGTCTTTCTGCGTTTTACCAACAACTTCGTAGAATATACCATTTTTTTCTAATATTTTACATACTTCATCTTTGTTTTGTTTATTTACCTCAACCAGATATCTACTTTGATCTTCACCAAAGAGATATTCATGTGAACCAATTCCATTATCTGGAATTTTTATTTTAGCGCCAATTTTTCCGGGAATACACATTTCTGACAAAGCTACAATCATACCGCCAGATGATATATCATGAACTGAACTTAGCAGTTTTTTTGAAATAAGTGCTTGAACTAACAATCCATTATTTTTTTCATTAAATAGATTAACTTCAGGAGGATGGCCGTCTTTTATTCCCACAACTTCTCTGAAGAATTCACTTTGATAAAGATGTCCTAAGGTTTTGCCAATTATTAATATGTAATTTCCAACTTTTTTAAAATTTTTAGTCATCATATCATCTAAATTTTTTATTAAACCAACACCACCAATAATTGGAGTTGGTGAGATTGGTTTGTTTTTTGTTTCGTTATAAAAAGAAACATTTCCAGAAACCACAGGAAAATCTAAACAAGTGCAAGCTTGAGAGATGCCATCAATACTTTCAACAAACTGGCCCATTATTTTATCTTTTTCTGGATTACCAAAATTTAAACAATTTGTAATAGCCATTGGCTTTGATCCTACAGAGATAAGATTTCTCCAAGTTTCACAAACTACTTGCTTACCTCCATCCACTGGATTTGCTAAGCAATAATGAGCAGAAGAGTCAATTGTTATTGCTATACCTTTATTTTTTCCATGGATTCTAATTACAGCAGAATCTCCACCTGGTTTTTGTATTGTGTCTCCCATGACAGTTTGGTCATACTGTTCCCATACCCAGCTTTTTTCCGAATTATTAGGACTCATCAATATTTTTTTTAAAGAGTCATTTATATTAAAAGAATTATAATTTTTTCGTAAATTTTTTTTCTTATGAACTATATTTTTTTTCCATTTTCTATCGTATAGAGGCACATCGGTTGATAAAGAGGTCAGAGGCAAATTTGCTACCTCTTTATTGTTAAAATTTAAAACTAAATTTTTTGAATTTGTTGTTTTTCCTATTATTGAAAAATCTAGTCCCCATTTGTTAAAAATTTTTTTTGCATTTTTCACTTTTTCAGAATTTAGTATTAACAACATTCTTTCTTGACTTTCGGAGAGCATTATTTCATACGGAGTCATATTTTCTTCTCTGCATGGAACATAATCTAGATTTATTTCAATTCCTAAATTACCTTTCGAGGCCATTTCAACACTTGAAGAAGTTAAACCTGCAGCGCCCATATCTTGTATTGAAATAATTGAATCATCCTTCATAAGTTCTAAACAAGCTTCCAAAAGAAGTTTTTCTGTAAAAGGATCACCAACTTGAACGGTTGGTTTTTTTTCTTCAGTATTTTCACTAAATTCGGATGAGGCCATGCTTGCACCATGTATTCCATCTCTACCTGTTTTGGAACCAACATAAATTACTGGCTGATTAACTCCTTTTGCTTTTGAATAAAATATTTTGTTTTTTTTAACTAATCCTACTGCCATAGCATTAACTAAAATATTTTCGTTATAAGTAGAATCGAATTTTACTTCTCCACCAACGGTCGGAATACCTATGCAATTTCCATATCCTCCAATGCCAGAAACGACACCATTTAAAAGATTTTTCGTTTTTGGATGTTTATGATCCCCAAAGTGAATAGAATTAAGCGTTGCTATAGGTCTAGCTCCCATCGTGAAAACATCTCTTAATATTCCTCCAACACCTGTTGCTGCTCCCTGGTAAGGTTCTATATATGACGGATGATTATGGCTTTCAATTTTAAACACTATAGCATCATCATCCTCAATATCTATTACTCCTGCATTTTCACCAGGTCCTTGAATTACTTTTTTATTATTTGACGGTAGAGTTTTTAAGTATTTTTTAGATGATTTGTAAGAACAATGCTCATTCCACATTGCAGAAAAAATACCTAATTCTAATAGATTTGGTTTTTTATCAATTAAACTAATTATTTTTTTATATTCGTTTGGTTTAATACCGTGTTTGTTAATGATTTCAGGGGTGATTTTCATTTATTGGGATTTAAGTAAACTTTCAAACATCATTGAACCATCTTCACCAGATAATATTGGATCAATTAATCTTTCAGGATGTGGCATTATACCTAAAATATTTTTATTACTATTTAATATTCCAGCAATATTGTTCGACGAACCATTAGGGTTGGAATCTTTATTTATATTACCTTTTTCATCACAATATTTAAATGCTATCAAATTATTATCCTCAAGATTTTGTAAAATTTTATTATCTGCAAAATAATTTCCTTCGTTGTGCGCTATAGGTAATTCTATAATACTTTTTTTATTAAAATTTATACAAAAACGATTCTCAACATTAGTTACTTTTAAAAAAACGTTTTTTGACAAAAATCTAAGTTTTTTGTTTCTCAATAAAACTCCTGGAAGTAAATTCGTTTCGATTAATATTTGAAATCCATTACATATACCTAAAATCAAACCACCTTTTTTTGCATGTTTAATTACATCTTCTATAATAGGTGATTTACTAGCTATACAGCCAGTTCTTAAATAATCGCCATATGAAAAACCACCTGGTAAAATTACTAAATCGGTTTTAGGTAAACTAGTTTCGTTATGCCAAACCATTTGATGATTAATTTGAAATTTTTCCAGAGCTACAGCAACATCTCTATCGCAGTTTGAACCAGGAAAAACTATTATCGACGATTTCATTACTCCAAATTAATCGTATAATCTTCAATAACTATATTCGTTAAAAGTTTTTTGCTAATTTCTTCAACTATTTTTTTTGCTTTTTCTTTGTCCGTTTCATTTAATTCAATTTGAAAATACTTTCCTTGTCTAACATTAATAATATTTTTATAACCCATATTTTTTAATGTTTGGTTAACCACTTTTCCCTGAGGATCAAGCACATCTTCTTTTAACGTGACTGTTGCTGATATTTTCAATTTATTTTTTCATTAAGTCTACGGCTCTAGGTTTACCGAATTTGACTTCACTGATGTTACCTTCTTCATGAATTATTCCAAGTCTTCTTGCTACTTCTTGGTATGCTTGTATAATATTTCCCAAATCTTTTCTAAACCTGTCTTTATCTAATTTTTTTTCACTTACTACATCCCATAGTCTACAGGTGTCCGGGCTAATTTCATCAGCTAGCAAAATTTCTTTTTTTGCGCCAATATTTAGTCTTCCAAATTCTAGCTTGAAATCTACAAGTTTAATTCCTACACCCCTAAACATACCTTGCATAAAGTCATTTATTCTTAAACAATGATCATTAATTAAGTCAAGTTCCGCCGGAGAAGCCCAATTAAATTCAACTATATGTTCTCTAGCAATAAGCGGATCCCCCAGTTCATCATTTTTATATGAATATTCAATTAATGGTTTTGATAATACTGTGCCATCAGCAATTCCTAATCTTTTTGTTAAAGATCCAGTTGCAATGTTTCTAACAATAAATTCTAGTGGAATTATTTCAATTAATTTTATTAATTGTTCACGCATATTTAGACGTTTTATAAGATGAGTTTTAATTCCAATTTGGTTTAAGTTATTTAGAATGTGTTCAGAAATTCTATTATTTAATACTCCTTTTCCTTCAACAGTAGATTTTTTTAGATTATTAAATGCCGTGGCATCATCTTTGAAATGTTGTATGGCAGTACCTTTTTCAGGTCCTTCATAAAGGATTTTTGCTTTTCCTTCATAAAGTTTCTTTCCCTTATTCATACTTGTTTAAAAATCCTTTTAAAAATTATGTTTATTCTTTTTATATGGTAGTTAAGGTCAAACATCTTACTTAATTCTTTATTAGAAATCTTTTTATTAATCAATGCATCATTAGCTAAACTTTTATAAAAAGATGTATTTTTTTTCCATGAATTTTGGGCATTCTTTTGTACTATTGTATAAGCTTTTTCTCTTGAATACCCACGTTTTGTTAACTCCAACATTATTCTTTGTGAAAAAATTAAACCATTAGTTATATTTAAATTCTGTAACATTTTCTCTGGATAAACATTCATATTTTCCAAAATATTTTTTAATCTACTAAGAGCAAAATCTAACGTAATAGTGGAATCAGGACCAATATTTCGCTCAACACTAGAATGAGAAATATCCCTTTCATGCCAAAGAGTAATATTTTCCATTGCAGGAATAACATAACTTCTAATCATTCTAGCTAAACCAGTTAAATTTTCACTTAAGATAGGATTTTTTTTATGTGGCATTGCCGAAGATCCTTTTTGTTTTTTTGCAAAAAATTCTTCTACCTCTTGCAATTCAGTCCTTTGTAAATTTCTTATTTCAGTAGCTATCCTTTCTATAGATCCCGCAATAATGGCTAAAACAGAAAAATAATAAGCATGTCTATCTCTTGGTATTATTTGTGTAGATATAGGTTCAATTCTTAAATTTAATTTTTTGGCTACATACGATTCTACTTTATGATCAACATTGGCAAAAGTTCCTACTGCGCCAGAGATTGAACATGTAGATACTTCTTTGACTGCGCTTTCGAGTCTTTTTTTGTTTCTTTTAAATTCTTCATAAAAACTTGCCAATTTCAAACCAAAAGTAGTTGGTTCAGCATGAATGCCATGGCTTCTACCAATGCAAAAAGTTTTTTTATATTTTAAAGATTTTTTTTTTAGAACTTTTAAAATTTCATCAATATCCTTATTGATTATTTTACTTGCCTGCACTAGCTGAATATTAAAACAGGTATCTAAAACATCAGATGAAGTCATACCTTTATGTAAAAACTTTCCATCAGGACCAACGTTTTCAGTAACGGAGGTTAAAAAGGCAATTAAATCATGGTGTATTTTACTTTCAATTTTATGAATTTTTTCAACATTTATTACAGTTTTTTTTCGAACTTTTGCTGAAACACCCTTAGGTATAAGTTTTAATTTCTCCATGGCTTGTGCAGCAGCTATTTCAATATCTAGCCATATTTGGTATTTGTTTTTTTCATCCCAAATTTTTTTAATTTCTTTTCTTGAGTATCTTTCAATCATATAGAATAAGGAGGTTGATCATAATTTTTTTTAGATTTTGTAAAAATTTCAAATCCGTTCTCTGTTACACCAACAGTATGTTCAAATTGTGCTGATAATGATTTATCTTTTGTTACAGCAGTCCAACCATCATTAAGCAATTTAGTATTATATGTACCTACGTTTATCATTGGCTCAACAGTAAATATCATTCCAGTTTTTAATTTAATTCCTTCACCTTTTTTTCCGTAATGTAATATGTTTGGAGGTTTATGAAATAGTTTACCTATACCATGTCCACAATAATCTTTTACAACAGAAAAACCTTTTTCTTCTACGTATGTTTGAATGGCTTCTCCAATGTCTCCTAAATGTATTTCATTTTTTATTACAGAAATACCTTTCATCATAGAATCATAGGTTGTTGAGACTAATTTTTTGCTTTTTACAGATACATCATCAACAAAAAACATTCTACTACTATCTCCATGCCAACCATTAACAACTGGGGTGACATCAATATTAACTATGTCCCCTTCTTTTAAATATTTGTCAGTTGGGATACCGTGACACACAATATGATTAACCGATGTACAACAAGACTTTGGAAAACCTCTATAAAAGAGAGGCGCTGAATATCCACCATTATCACTAATGAATTCATAACAAATTTTTTCTAATTTATCGGTAGTGATACCGGCTTTGACATGTGAAGTGATTTCATCAAGCGTGTCGGCAGCTAAAGCACCCGCAATTTTAATCTGTTCAAAAGAATCTTTATAATTATTGTTCATAAATAATTTGATTGTTAAGTTTTATCTCTTCATTACTTAATTTACAATC
>CEPX01195236.1_pt1 | contig 12164 bp, 17 predicted proteins | sample 361361 | NCBI WGS metagenome assembly CEPX01 (sample SAMEA2619974, study PRJEB7988) | marine metagenome | biome: marine biome (ENVO:00000447); feature: mesopelagic zone (ENVO:00000213) & marine oxygen minimum zone (ENVO:01000065); material: "saline water (ENVO:00002010), including plankton... | reverse complement strand
AAAACCAACTGGGCTTTCGTTCGTTTGATAGCCCTCACAGTTTTCGAATGGTTTGCTGAGTTAATCCAAGGGATCATCAAAAACTTTATGCCATCCAATTCGATATCCGTTGCTTCACTATACACATGATGCCCGGATAATAACAGGTCAGGGCTATTGACCTCGTTCGTATCTTTGTAAAAGGTTGTATGGTTACCAATCAATATATGGAGATCGATACCTCTCTCCTTGAGAGGAGTAAACCACATTTGATTGGCAGCTTTGAGGGTATAGTAATTGACAAATTTTCGGCGATCAAACGTATCTCCGAGGTCGATTACGGTCTTGATATCGTGTTCATCGATAGTCGGAAAGACCACGTCCTCGTAAAATCTCCGTTGATACTCTAGAAATACTTGTGAGTCTCCACGGACGCCGAAATGTTGATCAGTAATCAACAGGATTTTCATGCTGGTTTCTCTGTATCGTAAACAGTTTTTTCTTCCGTCTTGGGCTTCTTTTTCGTTCGCTTAGTCTCTTCGAAGGTCTCAATAAATTCATCCATGTATTTTCTGGACCATTCGCTCATTTGGATACCTGAGACACTAGACTCTGTATCATATTTATGGGTCTGACTGGTAGCCTCAAATAGATTGGTATGCTCAATAGCTTTGAACTTAATATATTGGTTCTTTTGCTCCTTGGCGATACGTCTTAGAAAGGCAAACCAAATAATTTGGGTGAAATAGGCAAACGGGTTCTTTGATTTGTCAGGATCAAAATTATCGATGTATTGCAAACAATTCTCAACCCCATCGCCGATCATTTCTTCCTTAAAAGAATAGCGGATGAAATTAGGTCTATTTGAAAGTTTCGTGGCAATCAACATGAAGCATTCACCAATATAATGGGTCACTCTTGGGTGAGTTCCATCAGTAGCTTCAGCCTCTTTTACTAGTCTCTTGTATTCCACCATGGCGGTATAGAAGTCTTTGTTATTGATATAGTGGTGTACTGGTTTCTTTTTAGGCATATTAATGACTCTTCGTATTCGCTGAAGGTTGCCAATTTTCCAACATTTGCCTGCTAACTCGGCGTCTTATTTCATCGATTCTATCAGGAGTAATGTCAACTTTCGGAGTTTCCATTGAGGCATCCGGTTGTTGATCCTTCATAGGATCAAACGGCGCTGGTTCTGCGAATAATGATTCAACTACCTCGACGTAATATCCTTCGGTTTCAGGCGGAACAAATGCCATGGTAACTATGGTCGACTTAGCGACCTCAAATGCTTCCTTTCCCATGAATGGGATCCACTTTGTCATATATGCAACCATGTATCCGTTTTCGGATCGTTGTTCTAATACCCTTAGAGGATTACATATCCAGACTGATTCATCCTCATATTGTATAATTGTCGCCATAATGTTTTCGCCATTAACCAATTTAATATAGCGAATCTCAGCATTTTCACCCTTCGTAGAGGTTTCTTTTTCCATCTATTTTTACCTTGTAAATCTTGTAATCAAACTCTTCAGAATTGTATATCTTCATGCGTTCCGCGAAGTGGTTCAGGGTATAATTTCTATGATCGGCATAACTCATATCATCCGCTATGTCATAGAGGATCGCCTCTTTCTTTCCCGGATTCTGCCGAAGAGCGCGCCCAATCGACTGTAAGACCCTAATACGGCTCCTTGAAGGAGAAGCGAAAATAAGATGCTCAATGCTAGGAATATTGACACCAGTAGAAAAAGTGCCGTAAGAGGCCACAATAATAGCATTTCTCTCCGTTTCCAAAATCTTCCGAATAGCCTCACGGTCGTCTTTTTCAGTTTCTCCGCATACAAAGAATACCTTTCTACCTTTTTCTGCATCTTGTTGAATACCATTATACAGTAATCTCCCGTGTTTGTCAACCAGTTGGAAGAGTAAAAGTGTATTACCCTTCAAGGATAGCGCAAGGTTCTTAATGAACTTACTTCTAGACTCGTTACTAACTAAGAAGTCAACTTCCTCTTGGTAGGTATCTTTCTTATGTTCCCTTGATACATCTTCAGGATGATCAAGTATTAGGGCTTTGATTCTGAACGGTGATAGATGTCCTTTATCGATTAATTCCTTGGTAGTTGTGATCTTTCTCACCGATCCAAAAAGCCCTTCAATCGTCAAACGATTGGTCTCCAAATTGTCGAGGGTACCAGTCAATGCATGGCGATACTTAGCATTAGGCAGCATTCCCATGATTTTTTTCAAGGATTTGGCTTTGAATAGATGAGCCTCATCTCCAATCACAACCCTATAATCTTTGAAGATATGGGGCTTCATATCATAGAGACTTTGCCATGTAGAAATCACGATGGGCTTATCTGATATCTTATCGGCACCAGCGGTAATCACATGGCAATACCGTTCAGAATCAAAACCATAGTCCTGAAAGTCCGTATACATTTGACTGGTGAGATTGATAGTGGGTACCAGAATCAACGTTTTGCGTCGGTAATACCTGATAAGGAAATAGATGATCAGCGATTTACCAGACGCCGTCGGTGACAATAGTAGGTTTCTACGATCTCGGATAGAGCGAACAAAAGCCTGCAATTGATACTCTCTGGGCACAATCTTCTCAGGTAGTTCCAAAGACTTGACAAAATCAATCGCCTCTTTACCAGAATACTGTTCAGGTGCTTCAAAGGAACCATCATGGGCTAATTTATAGCCTGATTTGTGGCATAGAAGTTCAATGTAAGGTAACAGACCTAGATAGAGGGTATTGTTTCGTCTATTGAATAGCCGTATTTTACCATCCCAATTCTTGTTTCTGTAGCTCGGTTGAAACCAGGCTCCAGGAACAGAAAAGGTAAAATAGTCAGATAGCTCCTGATAGATATACTCAGGTGCTAATATGCCCATATAGACTTCATTGATCTTGGTTAATTTAACGGTATCTGTCATGCACTTTACTGAACAATAGGGACCACAAAAATCGATATCATATTCATGGCAATAAATCTTATCCCGGATTAGTGAACTTGGCATAATCAATCGCACCACGAATATTCCACTGGCGCCCATTGATGCTTTTGATAACGCCTTCCAGATACCTCATTTTCTCTTCCGCCATGATGATCTTACTACCAAGGGCGAGGATATCATCATCGGATTCGATGAATTGTTCTTGCTTCGATTTGCTGAGTTTGAACTGAAAGGCAGGAACGTTATACATCTCCAGGTCTTCTGGATTGTTCAATTCACCCGCATAGTATTGACTTTTCCAACGGATCAATCTCTTACGTTTGTCAAGCAAATCGCGGTACAATATCCGCTCTGCCGTGTATATCTTGAACCACTTATTGTGTAATTCAGGGACCTTAAGGCTTTCAATATCGAGGGCTGTCCGATCGATCTTACAATCATCAGTCCATCCGGCCATCATTTCTTCTAGCCTCATTCAACCAACTCATACTTATCTGCAAATGGTTCAGGCTTACATGGGTAGAATTCACCACGAGTCCCTTTGATAATCATGTCACCATGTTTGGCAATATGATCACCTTCAAGAGTAGGTATGGTCAATTTTATAAATTGGCCCTCTTCATCACAGGTATCTGAGTATTCATCAGAAAATCTTCCTGGATTATCTTTGGATATGATATCACCCAAGAATTCACACATTTCTGCCCAAGTGGACCATCGAAGTTGTACTGCCTCAATCTCTACTGGTTTCGTTCTATACTTCGCCATTACAAAATTCCTTTTCGCTCTGATTTCCTAAGCATTTCTTTCATTCGAGCTAATGCTTCAGAGTTCTTATTGATCACCGCCGGAATGCTAATAGTCTGCCCTGTCTCTTTATGTTCGAACCACCAGAAAAACCCGTCATGTGCTTCTATCATGAATGCCAGATTGTAGTCTGGCATTTTCTCTTCCATACGCATCACCTGATCGGGAGGTAAACTCGACGGGTAATAATAGATAGGTTCCATGGTTGGATGGTATCACATATTTGGGGCTATGTCAAGACATTTATATCAAATTTGGTGAGTGCAAATTGAACGTCGGCTTCTAGGTATTCAATATCTTGGGTTGCACTATTGAACTCTAGGGTTGACAGTGCAATGGGGAATATATCTCGGAGATTGACCTCAACTTTAGGGTTTCCTGCACTGGTCAAAACCATCAGGGTAGCGTCAGAACGAACGTCACCTTGGCTCGGCCGTGATGGCCGATCAGCTATAGCTTTATATTGGTTGAAATCATCAGGGAAACCAATAGCAAGTAGCCAATTGAATATCTCTAGGTAATTGGACAGGTGTTCATCAACTCTGAATCGTAGGGAGAAATTATCAAATACCAACTTATCACCAACATGGTGTATCTTGGTGAATGGTGTATCTTGGATAATTTCACCTAGGGAGATGCTTGGAATACTAGCTGATTGGCAAAAATAGTTGACAGTAGGAGCTCGTTTCAATAGAAACTTGAATCCTACCGGTGATAGGAAATTGGTATTGTCTGGTTGTTGGTTTGGCGCAGTCACTTGGATATCCTATTTTCTATGATCTCCTATTTATATGTCTTTTAGGGTTGACAAATGGGTTGACAACGTGTTACCTTTGGTGTGTAGACTCGCATATGAATAGAAGGTTATCCATGGAGTCCATTATGACTGATATATGTAAAGCAAAAATCACATTCGGCACGGAAACATTTCACCTTATTGATGGCGGCTTATAACTCCCAAATCCCCAAAAGACCAAAAAAGAGGACCGCGATTTCTCACAGCCCCCAGTTTTGTAAGCGTTTGTTTATTCTTGCTTTTCGGCTTACATCAAGTTGGTAATAGAGAAGCGACGGTAATAGATGTTCTTGGTATCGAACTCGATTGTACCGTTTGCTGCACTAGTAGCGAAAGGATTAGCTACAAGCCCATACCTGGTCTTAAAGCCGATCTTAGGTTGGAAAGAATTCTCACCAACGGCACGAACCATCTGCAATGGAACGTAAGGTGCGTAGAAGATACCAGCGTCAAAGGCACTTGTTCCCTTGTAACCGACAGTAGCGTAATGAGTACCACTAGAGGCTGCGAAGTAAGGATCAATATAGACCTTGAAGCGACCGTTTAGGACACCAGCGAAGGTGTTACCCGTGTCATCTGCACTCAGACCGTTTGAAAGGGTTGAACTATAATCAAGGACACCTGCCATCTGAAGGGCACTAGCAACGTCACTAGAACAAATGACGATGTTACCCTTACCGCGACGGGTTGCTTTTGCGATAGCGTTAGCTTCACGCTCAAGCTGGAACATAAGTCCCTTGAACTTTTCTACAGACCAACGACCGTTGGCATCAACGTCCATGTCGAACGTACCGGCTGTGGTAACGTTCTGTTGGGCACCGATTGTTGCTGAAATGTTAACCTTACGAACGATCTCACGATTGATTTCCGCTAGGATTTCAGTAGAAAGAATGTTAGCAAGTTCGGTTTCAGCGTCAAGCCCGTGAATAGCTTTCAAGTCCTGTGCTAGTTCCATCGTATACTCTGCTTTCAAAGCACGGCTTAGTGCGGTGACAGAGATTTTCTCAATAGAGAAAGCCATTTCTGGGAAAGCATGATCTGTAGACTCACCCAAACGCTCTGCAAGGGTCGTAGACATTGCTGAAGCTGCGGTATAGGTGCTGCTATTTGAACCAGCGGGAGTTGAACCGGTTTGGTTGTTAGCTGCGGCTGCCATTGCGCTGTTACCAGCGGCTGCGGCAGAGAACGTGCTATTGGCTTCGTTGAATAGAGCCTCAGTACCCACTTGCGTAGAATAACGAGAGCGCATAGCAAAGATTAGTCCAGTTGGACCAGTCATAGGCTGAACACCAACGATATCAAACGCGATAAGGTTAGGCATAGAACGACGAATTAGCGAAATCAAGACCGGGTCAAAGATATCGATTGAACCATCACCGGCAGTGGAACTAGAAGCTCCCATGTGGTTATTTGGCCATGCTTCCAACAAGCTACCTGGTCCACTAATTCCACCAGACCCTTCAATTTGCTGGCGAGCATCATTCTCTTGATTTTCTAGAAGAGTCGCGACAACAGCGCGGCGATGGGCATCCTGAATCTTAGGAAGATCAGGGTGCTCAAGAACTGGCTGCCACTTCTCTTGCAATGCTTCATTAAACATGGTTTTTATTCTCCCTTAGGTTTTCTTTTATTCTCTTTTATTTATAAGATTGCTATTTTACAGTTGTTCTGGAGATAGCATTCATGTAACCTTGCATATTAGAAGGAATTACTTTTTCTTCTTCACCATCAAGATCAGTGTCAACATCGTCTTCCTGGGCTACCTTCCCATTAGATGGGAAGTAGTTTTCAACGATGGTATCCAGTTTTTCGCGGTAATCATCTTCACCCTCGAATGTCACGCCTTCAGACAAGGAACGTACCTTCTCGACCTGGGTGTCTGCTAGACCGTCAGTTACATCAGCTAGAATTTCATCGGCTTTTGACTCTGACAACTGGCTGCGGAGTAAAATCGTGTCCTCAATAGCCTTATTAAGCTTTTCTTCTAGCTCGGCATTACGGTTACCAAGTTCTTCCAGAACGTCAACACGATCCTCAGGAACTTCGATGTAATGGTCTTCGAATAGTGATTTCAAACCGCGAATAAAGTCTTCGGTTAGTTCGTTGCGGATACCCGCCTCGACGGCTAGCTCGTTATCAGTCATCCATTGCTCGACTACATATTCTAGATATCCGTCAACCTTTTCGGCGACTTCTTCAAGAATAGACTCCTTTGAGAAATCAAGTTCAATGTCGGTTTCTGCGGTAACTTCGGCAAGCTTTTCGTTGATTTTCGAAACAACTGCGGCTTCAAAAATCATAGTAGCTTTTGCTTTGAATTCGTCGGAAAGTTCTTCACCTTCAAACAATGCGGTAACATCAGCTTCTAAATCGATATCTTCCTTGGTAACCTTTGCTTCGACAGGAGCCTTAGCTTTCTCAACTGACTCTTCGTCATCGTCGGTTTCATCCTTCTCAGCCAAAGCGTCAACAATACCATCGAACATAGATTCAAGTTCAGCCTTTTTCTTACCCTTCATAAGATCAAGCGCGGCATTAATCATACCAGCTTTTGTCTTGGGCATAGTAGCTTTCTTGCCATCTTTGTTACCACCAGAACTTTTTGATTCTGCACCGGCAGTACCCTTGGCACCACCCTTAGGATCAACAGCATTTTTACTTGCTGGTTCTGCTACTTCAGCGCCCTTTACGGTACCACCACCAGAATGATCAGCCTTGAATTCCTCTAGGTCTTCCTCATCGTCATCCTGGATATCTTCCTCATCAAGGAATTCGTCGCTCAAACCTTCTAGGTTTTGATCTTCAACGTGCATTTGTAGTCTCCTCGTAAAATCCAGTTTTATTCTTCATTCGAACTATTTATAAATTCTAGAGTTTTGATAGGAAATTCTCAAAGACGGTAATCTTTGCCGCTTCACGGTCTTCTCTACTAACACTCTCGATTACTTGAACTGCCTGGTCTATATCTTGTTCCATATAACGACCATCAATAAATATCCATTCTTTCCCTTCCATAATACCGTTTACAAAGGCATCAGGTGCTGACGGATCAGCCACAATATCCGCAGCGGTTGCTAAACGAAAATCTTTCTGTACTTCTTGAAAACCCTTGATTGGGCGAAGAGAACCAACGCCGCGGGATGAAACTCCAAGGGATGCTCCCTCTTTCATCAATGCTTTGACGATGTTACCATTCGGGGTATCAAGGATCTTTGCCTTACCAATGAAATTATTTCCATCTTCCTTGATACTTTTGATCATATGGGAAGCGCGATCTAGGTTAATAATAGGTCCATCTGGATGACCTAGTTCACCATAGGCACGATTCTTTTCAACATGCTCTTTAATATATCGATTAGTTTCCATCTGGAGTGTTTCTCTTGGATACACTCGGCCGTTACGGTTCTTTACGTCTGATTGCATGAAAATACCCTCGATGAAAAAACTCTTTTCACCGGTCGCTTCATCCAATTCGGTAAGAACTTGAATGTCCTCGAAAGTCTCTCTAATAAATTTCATAGCTTGTCCTAGTATACGTCTACAAATGTGGAAGTCTTCTTTAGGCGAACAGAGATAAATCCTGTACCACCAGTATTGGCACGAAAATACATATCAGCGGCTTCCCCTGTGGTCTCTAATTTGAGACCGAGAGTCTGAAAATCAACATCACCGGAACCATGGAGAACTGCAATGGTATTACCATTCGTTGTGTTAGATCCTCTGACTAATGTCCATTTGTTGGAACTATCAACAGACCATGCCAGCTGTGAGATAACCATTGAATCAACAGTTTCTCCGGCAACATTAGCCTGTGCTGTATTGGCTGTAAGGTTCGCGGTCGCCGAGGCAATCAAAAAGGCGCCTTTGGTACCTGAATTATGAATTGGCATATTATGTTATCCTTTATACCTGACCGAAAGCAAAGTCGACCATTTTCATGAAACTGTTCGGCCCTTGATTTAGGTTCTTTTTGAACTTCTCGGCATTAGCAGGTTTCAATGCTTTTACGACCTTGACCAAAAGATTAGCGGTTATTCCGTCGACGGTCATGGATTTCTTATTGGCAAATTTGACCTTTTGCATTTGTTTCTCTTTGACGATCTTCTCCAGGGTAGCATATACGTCCTCTTGAAGGTCTTCTTCGTCCTCTGATTTAACCTCCTCAGGCACCAATTTCTTACCCTTACCAGCGGCTTTATCGCCGGACGGGCTGGTTGCACCAGAGAATAGTTTCTCGTTCTTGATCGGATAATCAGTCAAATCACCGACATGCTTCTTGGCAACCTTCTTTTCACCCTTACGATTGGATGGCGATTCATTCTTAGGATCACCTAAGTTACCGTCAGCCTTAGACTTTCGCTCGGTGAGTTCGGTACGAATCCCTCTGAAATTCTTCATTTTTATCTCCAAGTTCCTTTTTCTTCGGCTGCGGTTCTGGTACTAATTCGTTTTCCTTATTGTACCCAAATGCATCACCTGTGCCGTAACGGCTATTCTTATTCGCTATCACCATCATCAATTTCCTCGGTATTATCTTCACTATGGTCGGCAAATTCTTCGGCATCATCTTTTGAAGGTTCATCCATATAATGTCGAGCAATATCAGTACGTTTAACTGCTAATGCGTCTGATACTTTCGCCATCAATAGTGATTCTACGCCGGCTTCTACTTCCGAGCCCTTGCCTGCGGCAGCAGACTTAACTATATCCAATGCGGTTACTTCACTCATATCAATATCCTTTTGTGTTTCTCAATGTATTTATAAGATTTCGTGTCTATATCAATTCATCCGTTAATTCATATTCCTCGGCAGTCACCTTTTTCTTAGTAGGTGATGAATTTCCATTCGCGGCTATGCTAGGTTTCTTTGGCGAAGTATCCTTTTTTGGTCCAGATTTCACACCTGGTCGAGGTTCATCCATCGGCACTTCATCAGGCACAGGCTCGACAGGAACATCGGCGCGCCCGACAAAGGCACCGAAGTTATCATCGCCCTCATCATCACCTTCAGCCTCATCCTTTTTCATCATAGCAGCCAAGGCTTTGATTTCTTTCTCGGTCTGTTGAAGGATGTTTTTCTTGACCCATTCTAGTGGGTAATAACGCCCAACAAACTGGTCAGCATCGTTCAATATGCTGAATCGTTCGCGCAATACTTCTTGGTTCTTCAACTCAGTGAAGTGATTATCCTCTTGGAAATCGTAGTAGGTTTGGTCTTTGATATCAATCCAATCCTCTTCGGCAATGATGCCTTTTAGGAGCAATTGAGTCTTTAGAACATCATCAAAAAGCATGGTGAAGCGATTGCGAAGCCGAACAATAAACTTGGTAAATTTCAATTCGTCCCTAGAAATCTCTGAGGCTCTACCGAGATTGAATGATGAATCATTCTCTAATCTAGAAATAGGAACGTGCAAAGCCTTATAAAGCTTACGTTTGAAATACTCGATATCATCCATTTCACCTAGATTTTGACCACCAGGCAATGTGGTAATCTCTGTACCTTTACCACCTTCTCTTCGCGGTAGCCAGAAATCTTCCAACATGGTCATATGTTTGCGGTCATCACGGATAGTTCCGTCGTTCGCGTCATATACCAGCTTATTTTTGTGCTTGACCATCATGTCACGGAGGTACTGTTCTGCCTTCATCTTAGGCAAGTTACCAACATCGATATAGAAAATGCGGCGTTCAGGCGCCCGGGCAATACGATAAATGACCTGGGCGTCTTCTAGCATCCGCAGCTGGTTCATAGGCTTCAATGCTTTATGAACATACGAATGGATCATATGGCTCTTTTCATCTAAGATGCCAGAATGAACATAAGTGATAGAATCTTTGGCAATCTTCAATCCTTCATGGGTACTCGTAAGCCCACGTGGATTATAGAGAAAGAATTCATTAACCTTTCGATTAACCTCAACTTGCCCGCCAGGGATGCCCTGTTTGTTATTGATTTCCTGACGAATTTTGCGAATCTTTCGCGGATCAATATAGCGTAATTCTTGGATACCTTCAGAAGGGTTATCAATATCGATCATCTTGTGGTAGTAAATTCTGCCGTCTACATACCATTTCTTGAAAATGTCATAAGCTTGTTTGTTGAAATCCATTAACTTCAAAATATGCTTAAACTCGGCTTCGACTTTCTTTTTGACACCAGCCGAAAACTCTAGATCGTCCAGAATAAGACGAACTGGAGGCTTCCGTTCATCACGAACAATCGCCTCATTGATGATATCATCAATGGCGATCTCAGATTCAGCTTGTAATCCTAGAGAACGATATTTCGTGATAAGGGCTGCTTCATTTTTGGCACTACCATCCATATCAACGAAGGTGCCAAATGCACCTCCGGCAGCAACCGTAACAGAACCATCATCCTGTGCCGGCGGCGCAAAAGAAGGAATCTTAACTTCTTCCTTCTCTTTCTCTTGTTCGTCTTTACCAATTCGGTAACCGAATAGATTGAAACCTGCCATATTCTTCCTCTATCAAAAAGGGGCACACCATATATATAGTGCACCCCTAATACTATAACTCATATGGTTGTCGTAGGGTTTACGAGTTTAGCTTGACCCTGCATTACCCGTGATGCCGCCAGATACTGTCCAGTAATCATAGGTAAAGTTGACGGTATACTCTTCGATACCCTCAGTAGACCAATCTAGATCAATCGTGCTAACTTCAGAAGGCCAGATGCCTACAAAGTTATAGATACGCAAAGGAGCACCAGTCTTTGAGAACTGGGTTACTTGTGCGGATGACTTGTAAAGCGACGGGCTAGCAGAACCTAATCCACGCAAGTTACTTGAAGGTGAATTGATAGAATGTGACCAATGCTCAAGGGCGTTACGCACCGCAAAATCCTCATCATTTAGAACCGTTACAGTCCATTCGGCGTAAGTTCTGTTACCAGGAACCTTCACTTCTCTGCCGAAATACTGAATAGGAATGACGCCCAACGTTGATGCTGGAATCTGTGAAGTCTTTATCATAAAAGGTACTTGAATATCTGCTAGAGTATTTACCGGATTGGTAATCGTTACAGAGAACAACGCATTACGAGCGCCGCCAAGTTTCATTGCACCTTTGAAATGTTCAATGTTAAAAGTCATTTGTTATTTTTCCTCTTTGGTTTAGACTTTATGGTCTGAATGTGCGACTGGGGCTCGCTGCCCATCGTGACTTTGTTGGCTTATTGATATCCGAGACAACTTTAATTCCAGCCATTTTATAAACATCAGCATTGGTTTTAATTTTTCGGGTGTCGCCAATAGTTTTTTCGCCTCTAACCAGGTCGACATCATCCGTATATACATCCAATCCAGTTGCTGCACCGATAAATGTTCCCAGAGTTACACTCTGGCGATCCGCAGTCGGCATACCTCTAGGAAGTTTTCCATGGCGATCTTTCAGCCGATTGAGATTTGCAGGTGACAAATAAACATATTGATCCCAATAATTGTCTCTGACAAGTTCCAGAACGTCCATTGCCAATTTTTTACTAATATTCTTTTCCTTTATCTCATTAAGCATGGCTAGTTCATCAAGTGTTACTGATTCTCTCAGGTCTTTTTCAAAAGTCATTTGAGGGTCCTTTTT
>CEPX01198225.1_pt1 | contig 12177 bp, 13 predicted proteins | sample 361361 | NCBI WGS metagenome assembly CEPX01 (sample SAMEA2619974, study PRJEB7988) | marine metagenome | biome: marine biome (ENVO:00000447); feature: mesopelagic zone (ENVO:00000213) & marine oxygen minimum zone (ENVO:01000065); material: "saline water (ENVO:00002010), including plankton... | reverse complement strand
TGAAGAGGGTGATGTTGGAGGGATTTCTGGGGAGATTGATTCTGGGAAAAAACAAGAGAGTAGTATTGTTGCTTTGAAGATAAAAAACATGGCTCAAGTTGGGGAGAAGGGAAGAATTGCTTTGGATGGGGCTTTGTTAAAAGCTAAACAATCTAAGGCAAAGATTTATTCCAGCGAAGATTATAGACTGATTATATTTGCTCCTGTCTTGACTGGGGAAAGAGATAATTCTTTGGATGCATTGAAAACAGCTCAAGAAATTAAAGAAGATTTGGATAATTATAATTCTGAGGAAGAGAAGAAGATCTCTTTTGGGGTTGGGGTTCATGTTGGGGATTTGATTGTTGAGAGAAAGGAAGGGAAATTTAAATTTACTTCATTAGGAAATACAATTAATGGTGCAAAGAGTTTGGCTGGGCGTTCTGGGAAGAATGTTGGTTTGACAAAAGAGTTGCATGGAAAAGTTGTTGGGAAAGTAAAGAGTGAGAAACAACCTGGTGAGAACTTCTGGAGATTGAAAGGAATCACGGATAGAAGTAAGTATGAAGCGTTTGTTGACAAGTTCTTGGAAAAGCAAATCTAAGTTTTGATTAATTCTTCGTTATCTATGTAGTATCCATCGTGACCTATTTCACAATCGAATTGTTTTTCTATTGATTTGATTGTTTTTTTGTTTAGGTCTTGGGATTTGGCTTGATTTAAGACAAAGGCTTTTAGACATTGTGAACAACAGACGTCTGTGATTTCTTTGTTTTGGATTGAATAAGATTTTGCTAGTGAGTTTCTGGCTTTGAAAGCTTGGATTTCTGTTAATAAAAATTCAGGGATTATTGATTCTACAACTATTATTTTTAATCGATTTTCAGCGTCGGATGAATTTGTTTTTAGAATCATTTTGATGTGCAAGGAATCCGGGAGGTTTATGAAGAATTACTTGGCCAAACAAATAAATTTAGAATAAAACACACAAGTAGGACTAATTAGATTCAATCTTTTGGAATCCCTTTTTGTATGCATGTTATTCAGAAGGTAATGAGATTAATAAATGTTTCTATGATTCGATTACAATTGAGTCTGGTTTTGCCCCTAGGCTTTTGAGAATATTATTTAATAGTTTTTACTATTGAATGGTAGATATTATACTGAAACAGATAAATTAATAAATAGAAGAAAAGCCATATTTGTATATGGGAGTTAAAGAAATCTTGGAAAGTTGGCCACGGCCAGATGCATTGATTGATGTAGCTAAGGAGAGAGATTTGACTTCTGAAGAATTGCTTGCTTTGAAATCTGTTAGTTTTTATGGGCCTATTCGGTTGCTTGGAGAGGCTAAAGGAGAGGAAGAGCATGATAAAGAAGGTTACATTCAAACTGGTTATAATATTCTGAGAGAGCTTGATGAGGGAGAAGATGCTTTGAAATCTGTGTTGAGTGTTGAGGATAAAGTTTGGACAATTAATAAGTTTGCTTATCTTGTTGGAGAGGTTGTTAGGATGAATGGGAATGGAAATAAATTAGATGATTTAATTGAGGGAGGAGAGTTTAGAAGTGTTACGCAAAGGCTTGTTGATGGGGCTGCAGATGAGCGAGCAAGAGTATTTGTTGAGCAGTTTGGTAATGGGGCTGTTTTGAGAGACCTACATTCATATGATAGGGATGTTAGAGAATCTATTGATTATTGTACAAAGAGCATGGCTGGAGGGATGATAAGATTTCTTGAGAGAGGAGCAATCCAAACAACTGAGCAGCTATTCGACTATTGTTTTCATGTTGCTGGTAGAATCGGATCTGGATTGCTAACTAAACTGGTTGAACTGAAAGATAATGTGCAATTAAATGATGAATTGGCAGAGAGATTTGGAGAGTTCTTGCAGATTACGAATATTTCTAAGAATGTTAGAACTGATTATGAAGAAGGAAGGGTATTTTTTCCTGCGGAATTTAGAACTGGAGTAAGTCATGAGTATTTGATGGATGGAAAGGGTTCAGATGCTCAAGAAGCTCGTGCGCATTCTTTAGATAAGGTTTTGGGATTGGCTGAAGAGAACTTTATTCCTTCAATTAGATATGTATCATCAATTCCTAACCACTTGAGTGGATACAAGGCATTTTGTTTAGTTCCATTGATTACTGCTAAGAAAACAATTGATCATGAGAGAGAATCTGGGGCAGATGCAGTTTTCGCAGGAGATCCTGAGGCTACAAAAATTCCTTATGGTATTGCACCGATTATGAAATTTAGTTATGAGATTGCAACTCGAGAGGGTGGAAGGTATGCAAATAGATTCTTAGAATCTTTTGGTAATGAGCCAGAGAGATTTCCTTTTGATCCTGAAGGATTGCGGAGTTGGGCAGATGGAATGGGTAGATTTGGTTGATTAATCTTCTATTTCTAGAGCCATATTGACTTCAAATTGTTGAATATCTTGGTATGGGATATATGTTTTGGTGTTATCATCTAATGTTACTTGGCAATGATTTTCTTGATAATTTGGGTCTTGTCTTAATACTTGGTTGCCTTGTAATCTTCCTACAAAAGTTTGTTGAGAAGTCTGAATTCTTACATTCCTTTTGCTGAAAGAAGCGATGTATTGCTCTAGTCTTTCAGGGTCTGTTGGGAGGTCTCTTTTTTCAAAGTCTGACATGATAAGAAGAAATAAAATCGGTTTTTAAGAATTGTTGTAATTAGAAATGATTAAAAGCTAATAATTGTTATATTATTTATGGAAACGCGAACGAAAGTGGTGATTAGTTTTGTAATTTTAGTTGGATTAATGTTTGGATTATATTTTGTTACTGACTGGTTTTCGAAAGTTACTGGTTATATCCTTGGTGAAGATGAGAGGGAGAGATTGGCAAATTGCTTAGATGAGAGTGGGGCTGAGTTTTATTCAGTTTGGAAGTGTAGGGATTGTGAGAATCAGATTGAGATATTTGGGAAGAGCTTTGATTTGATTTATGAAGTGGGTTGTGGAGTTGAGGGAGAGAAGTGCGCGAATGTCAGGGAGTTTCCTGCTTGGTATATCAATGGAGAAGTTTATTATGGTTTGAAGGAGATTGATGAGTTGAAAGAGCTTTCAGGATGTGACTAACTTTTTTCTTCTGAGAAAAAGAAATAGACAGAGATTATATGTAAAAGTGTGCCGAGTAGTCCGAGAGCCATGTCTATCATTGTATCATCTATTTTTGTAAGGACTGTTTCCATTCCTGCTGGGGTTCTAAGGAAAACTCCTTGAAGTGTTAAATCAAAAACTATATCAAAGACATATTCTCCAAGTTCAAATAATCCTATGAATGCCATCACGATGAAAAAAGTGAATGTAAGTTTTAATTTGAAATTAAGTTTTGTTTTTGATACCATGAAAAAGACTATCGATGCAAACATCATTGGAAGGATTATGTGAAGAAGTTTGTCATATAGTGGAAAGAGAAAGTAGAAACTACTTAGTAGGATTCCTGTTACTGCTATGAAAACCGTGAAGAAGTAGTGTTTTCCTTCAAATTGCAAGTTGAGAGAGCGATCTAATATGTAGAAAACTAGGATCAAACCGACGACAGAAATACTGTTAATTATAGGAAAGAAATCTCTAAAAAAATAGAGAATGGCAAGAATTACAAATAATATAACAATTAGTACTTTCCTCTTTCCTCTTTTTTCCATTATTGTAATAATGAAGGAAGGTTTTTATTGTTTTGTGTTAACGGTGCTGACGTAATGTTTATATAGTTGGTTAACATATGTTAACTGTTAAGGATAAAGAAAATGTATACATTACCACAAGAGGTAGAAGTTTGGTATATCATCCCTGCGTTAAGAAGGGAGTTGTCCAAGTGTATGATTAAAGATTATAAAGTTACTTATGAGAAAGTTGGGCAGATTCTCGGGATTTCTAAGGCTGCAATCTCCCAGTACTTGAAAAAGAAGAGGGCTGCAAGGATTAAGTTACATCCTAAGGTTTCGAGTGAGGTTTGTAAGTCTTGTGAAAAGATTGTTAAGGGAAAGAGTGATTCTGTTAAGGAAATTACAAGAATTCTGAAGTTTATTAGGGAGAAGGAGTTACATTGTGATGTTTGTGGGGAGATGGTTAATGGAGAATTGCACAATTGCAAGCAGGTTGTTGCTAAGTATGAAAAGGATTAGTTTTCTTTAGGTTTGGGAGAAATATAATCTCCTAATTGAATAACAAGAGGATCTAGTCTATAGTAAGAATTTGGAGAACTTCCTTCTGGATGAGGAAAGAATATTCTTCCTGTCATTATTATTGGATAGGATGTAGCTGCTTTAATCATTGTTTCTTCTAATTTTAGATTAGGGATTTCATCTTTGTTTCTATGACCTTCAAAGAATATTGGAAATTCACCTCCTGCAATTATAAATCCTTTATAATGGAGAGTACCTAAATCATGAAAGGGCTTCGTGCTTAATCCGGCGACTAATCCTTCTACTTTTATTAAAGGTCTAGAAGTTCTTGGGAAATTATTTATATCAATAAGAAATTCTAAGGGGTTTCTTGTATAATCTTGAACGCCTAATTCAGCTTCTGCATCTAGATCATTAACCAAGATATCAGAATAATAGCGTCTTACTTCTTCTGTTACTTCTTCTGGCTTTTTTGGTTTTCTTCCGAAAAGTCTCATTTTCTATTATAGAGATATCTATTTTTAATTATTTGTATAATTTACTTCTTAATTAATTTATAAATTTCTCCAGACCAGAGGACAAGAGAAGAGAGGGCAATTATTGCTAGAAGTTCTAGGATTGAGAGAGATGTGAATTGGAAAATTCTTTGGAAGAATGGTAGGTAGAGTGCTAATAGTCCTGTTAGGATTGAAACTATGAGTGCTATATTTACATATTTATTTGAGAATATTCCTATTTTGAAGATTGACTTTTTCATTGAACGCATGTTGTATGTATTGAAAAGTTGTGTGAATGTCATTACTGCAAAGGCTGCTGTTCTTGCTTTGTCAATTCCCTCTGGAAGGAAATATTTGAATGTGAGGATTGTTACAATAGCCATTACGATTGTCATTAATATTAGGATTGGAATTATTGAACGGTTCAAGAAATTCTCCTTTGAACTTCTTGGAGGTTCATTGATAGAATGATTGTAATCTGGTTCTGCTGCAAGACCGAGAGCAGGGCCGGTATCTGTTACAAGATTAAGCCAGAGAATTTGTGTTGGGAGGAGGGGGAGAGGCATACCAATAAGCATCGTTGCGACTATTGTTGCATGTTCTGCAAAATTTGTTACTACGAGGAAAGAAGCTGTCTGGCGGGTGTTCGTAAAGACAATGCGCCCTTCTTCAATTGCACTTACAATTGAGGCAAAGTTGTCATCTGCTAAAACAATATCTGATGAGGCGCGGGCAACATCTGTTCCAATGACACCCATTGAAATTCCAACATCTGCTTTCTTTAAAGCTGGGGCGTCGTTAACTCCATCTCCAGTCATTGCAATTATATTTCCTTGTTGTTGGAGAACAGAGGCAATTTTCAGTTTCATTCCAGGAGTTAAACGGGCAAAGATATCTGTCTCAAGAATTGCTTTCTGAAATTTTATTTTTGAGGTTTTCTCTAATCTCACTAATTCTGTCTGGGTAAGAGTCTTGGTTCTTTTGAATCCAATTTCTTTTGCAATTGCAAGTGCTGTGTTCTTATGGTCTCCAGTTGCCATAACTACCTTTATACCTGCTTTATGTGTTTTTTGAATTGCTTCTAATACGCCTGGTCGTGGAGGGTCTTTCATTGCAACGAGTCCAACGAAGACTAGATCTTTTACATCTGATTCTCGGAGCTTCTTAGTTTCATCTAAAACGGGGGAATAAGCTAAGGCAAGAACGCGCATTGCATTCTTTGTAAGAGTGTTTATGTCAGAAAGTATCTTCTTATTGTCTGATGTTGATAAAGAAGTTATTTTATCTTTTTTTAGAACTTTTGATGAGAGGGAGAGGATTTCTTCTGGAGCGCCAACAACATAGATTTGTTTTTGTGCTTTTTCCTCTGTTAGGGAGATAAGAGAAGCCCTATATTTTGATTCTGGATTGAATGGAATGTCGTCGATTAAGTTTTCTTTTTCCAATAAGATTGATTTCTTTATCTCTGCTTTTTCTGCTAAGACAATAAGGGCTGCTTCTGTTGGGTCTCCGATTATCTTGTATTCATCATGGTCTCCCTCTTTTTTTATTATTGATGATTTGTTACATATTGATGCAATGTGGAGAAGCTTTCTTAGATTTACTTTTTCTAATGGGGAAATTGTTTTTGATTTTTGTTGGAATTCCCCTCTCGTGAACCAACCATGCCCAGTAATAGATATTGGAGATTCGGATGGGAGAAGAACTTTCTCTATTGTCATTGTGTTTTGAGTTAGAGTTCCTGTTTTGTCTGTGATTATTGTATTGACAACGCCGAGAGTTTCTGTTGCTGATAATTTTCTTATGAGTGCTTTTTTTCTTGCCATTCTGAAAGCACCAATTGCTAAAACAATTGCTAGGACTGCAGGCAATCCTTCTGGAATACCAGAAACAAGGGAAGCAAGAGTGAAAAGGAATATTTCTTTGAACTCAAATCTACGGATGAAATATCCAGTTAAGAATACTAATGAGGCACCGATTATTGCTATGACTGCCATTGTTAATGCAAGAGAATCAGTTTTTCCCTGGAAGTGGCTCTTTGTTGATTTTATTTGCTCGATTTGAGAGGCAAGAGAGCCAATAGCTGTTCTTGCTCCTGTTGAAACAACGATTGCTTTTGCTGTTCCAGTAGCAATGAATGTTCCTAGATATACCATATTCTTTCTATCAGCTAAAGGAGTTTGTTGGGGAAGGATATCAAGATATTTGTATTCTGGGAATGATTCTCCTGTTAAAGAAGCTTCAACTGTTCTGAGATTCTTTACCTCAATTAGGCGGGCGTCTGCAGGGATTCTGTCTCCTTGTTCTAATAATATAATATCTCCTGGGACAAGATTTTTTGCTGGGATTTGAAGTAATTGGGAAGAGCGATAAACTTTTGCATTTTGAACAATCATCTTTTTTAGGGCTTCTATGGCTTTTTCTGCTTTGTATTCTTGAAAGAATCCTATTGAGGCATTGATTATAATTACAGCTACGATTACATAAACATCTATAAATCTGTCGAAGATAAATGAGATTATTGCAGCTAAGACTAAGATATAAATGAATAGAGAGTGGAATTGTTTTATTATAATAAATAATGGGGATATTTGTTTCTTTTCTGGGATTTTGTTTAATCCATGAGATTTTAGACGGGAGAATGCTTCTTGTTTTGATAATCCAGAAGAGTCTGACTTTAGGACTTTGATAATCTTCTCAGGTGATTTTGTGTGGTAAAGAGCCTCTTTTTGCATTAATGGAAAAAGATAAAAAGGTTAATAAGGGTTTTTATTGAATGGAAGTAATAAAGAAAGAAGAGTTCTTAGAGAAAAAGGAGTTTTTTATTAGTGAGATGAAGGCTGGGAAGATTTTTGTTTATCCGACTGATACTATTTATGGAATTGGATGTTCTGGATTAGATTCTACTGGAGTTAGAAAGATTAGGGAGTTGAAGCTACGGGATTCAAAACCTTTCTCTGTTATTGTTCCTGGGAAGGATTGGATTAGGGATAATTGCTTTATTAATTCTGGAGTTGAGTCTTGGATTGCAAAATTGCCTGGGGCTTATACTTTGATTTTAAAGTTGAGGAAGAATGAGGGGATTTGTTCTGAGGTTAATAACGGAGGAGATAGTTTGGGTGTTCGGATTCCGGATAATTGGTTCTCTTCTATTGTATCAGAGTGCGGGATTACGTTTGTTACAACTTCTGTGAATATAAGTGGGGAGAAGAATTTGGAGAAATTGGAGGATTTGGATGAAAGTATAAAGGAGAAGGTTGATTATTTTATTGATGAAGGAGTTTTGGCGGGGCGAGCGAGTACTGTTGTTGATTTGAGAGATGGTGAGAATATAATTAGTAGAGAATAATTAAGTTTAAGAATTATATTATCAAACAGTTTTATGGATAACAATAAAGAGTTGACACAAAGGCCTGTTTATTCTTTGAGAGGAGAATTATATTCTGATTCTAAAGATATCAAAAGAAAGAGTCCCTGTTTTGTTTCTAATCTCCGTAACCCTAAAGGAGAGCATGTTAGAAGAAGAGTTATGTTTAGAGGCTAATCAATGGCTTCCATCTCTTCTTCGTCGACTTTGACGTAAGCTACCGTTGTGGAATCAGAGTCAAGGATTTCAACGTGGTATTGGCCGTTTGGAAGGATGAGATTGATTTTTCCTGACATTCCTTTTGTTATAGGAATAGGAGATTCAGAATATTCTGGAGAGTACTCAATATATTCAGGATTAGGATTTCTTAGAAGTTTTACGTTTTGATGTTTTTTGAATTTTGTTTGCATTTTTCTTTTTCCCTGTTTTTGAGAAGACAAATAAGTAAAGAATTGGTAGAATCCCAATAGTGTTTAAGATTAATATTGCAACAAACCAGATTGGTTTAGACAAACGAGCTGCTCTCCACATTCCAAAGCCTTTCCAGATTGTTTCCCAGACTACAATTCCAAGAATTATCCAAGGATTTAGATTTGCATAGAATGTTGAGAAGTTCTCTATTGCCATATTTAAGACTGGGAAAAGGAATTTATAAAAGTTTGTGAGAGAATTAACCAGAACTTTGGTTTTGTTACTGGGGAAATAAGACACAATCTTTATGAGTTTTTGTCGACGGGAGATTCTTTAGTGCAGAAATGTTTAAATATCAATCTGAGTAGGTGATGAGGTAATCACAAGAGGTTGTATTAAAAAGGAGGAAAGAACACAAGATGTTGTGTCCATATTGTTTGAATGGAGAGACTAAAGTAATTGATAAAAGAGATATTGAGAATGTTGCGCGACGTCGGCGGGAGTGTTTGAAATGTGAAAAGAGGTTTAATACAAGGGAAAGTTTTGAGAGAGTTGATATTCGCGTTGTGAAGAAAGATGGGCGTCGAGAGGATTTCGATAGGGAGAAGGTAAAGAGAGGAATATTGAAGGCTTGTGAGAAACGGTCAATTGAGGCTGAGAGGATTGAAAAGATGTTAGCAAATATTGAGGATAAAATGCAGAAGAAAGGAAAAGAAGTTAAAAGTGAAGTAATTGGGGAATTGGTTTCTAAGGAATTGAAGAAGGTTGACAAAGTTGCTTATATCAGATTTGCATCTGTTTACAAAGATTTTGCTGATTTATCTGATTTTAGAAAAGAAATAAAGGGATTGGTGAGCAAACAATGAGAAATCAAGATTTCTCAAGCATTCAGACTCCAATGACGTGGAGTTTAAAGAAGGAGTATAAATGTGAATAATGGAAATTTGTTTGATACTAATGGGAATGGTGTTGATAATGTTAGAGAGGAGAAAGTAATTGGAAAGATAGAGCATAACAGAGTTCCTATAAAACTTGATAGGAATTTTAGTGAGGAAGGGGAGAATGTTTTTGAATTCTCCAATGGGCAGAAGATAAATTGGATTTCTGAAGATGTGAGTGTTACAGATGACAAGGGAAAGTTAATATTTACTCAACCAAAAGTTAGGAGGCCTGATTTTTGGAGTTCATTGGCAATAAAAGTTGTAGCTAACAAATATTTTTGGGGAAATCAAGAAAAAGGTGAGAGGGAGCAGAGTGTAGAGCAGTTGGTTGGGAGAGTTGCTGACTTTATTGAGAGACAAGGTTTGAAGCAGGGATATTTTGATGAAAAAGAGAATAAGATTTTACGAGATGAGATTGCCTCAATTTGTTTAAATCAACTGGCTGTGTTTAATTCTCCTGTATGGTTTAATGTTGGGATTCAAGGATATGATAAGGAAGCTGGAGGGATTTCTAAATATAAATGGGATTTTGAGAAGAAAGAGATTGTTGAGGCAGTGAGAAATAAAGATTATTCTGGAGTTGCTGTTCCTGAAGGGTATATAGAAGATAGGCCTCAGTGTTCTGCTTGTTTTATTCAAGGTATGACTGATGATATTGAATCTATAATGGAAGTGCAAGTTGCGGAGGCTAATTTGTTTACTGCTGGAAGTGGGACTGGAACAAACAGATCACCTTTGCGAAGTTCCAAGGAAAGATTGACAGGAGGGGGATGGGCGTCGGGGCCTCTCTCATTTATGAAAGGATATGATGCTTATGCAGGAATTATTAAATCTGGAGGCAAAACAAGAAGGGCAGCTAAAATGGAGATATTGAATGTGGACCATCCAGATATTATGATGTTTATTAACGCCAAACAAGATGAAGAGAAGAAGGCTTGGGCTTTGATTGAGCAAGGTTATAATGGTGGTTTGAATGGTGAGGCTTATGGAAGCGTTTCTTTTCAAAATTGTAATATGTCAGTTAGAGTGACAGATGAATTTATGGAATCTGTTAAGAAAAAAGGAGATTGGCAGACGAAAATGGTGAAGACTGGAGAAGTTTCTGAGACTTTGAAAGCTCGCGAAGTTTTGAATAAGATTGCAGAAGGAACTTATCTTTGTGGAGACCCAGGGATTCAGAATGATTCAATTATCAATAAATATCATACCTGTAAAAGTTCTGGAAAAATAAATGCTTCAAATCCTTGTTCAGAGTACATGTTTTTGGATGATAGTGCCTGTAATTTAGCGTCGATAAATTTGATGAAATTTAGAACGGAAGGAGGAGGATTTGATGTTGAGAGATTTAAGAAAGTTGTGAGATATTTTATTATTGCGATGGAGTTGCTTGTTGATGGTGGGAGTTATCCTACTGAGAAAATTACATTGAACTCTCATGATTATAGACCTCTGGGATTAGGTTATGCAAATCTTGGAGCTTTGTTGATGTCTCTTGGATTACCATATGATTCTGATGAGGGAAGAGCGGTTGCTGGATCAATTACTGCGATAATGTGTGGGGAAGCTTATAAAACTTCGGCAGAGTTGGCTGGATTGGTTGGGGCGTTTAATAGATTTGATGAGAACAGAGAGAGCATGTTAAATGTGATTAAGATGCATAGAGAGCATGTTAAAGAGATTAATGTTGAAGTTATTCCAAGAAATCTGAAAGATTTAGTTAATGTTGCATGGGATTGTTGGAGTGAGGCTTTGGATCTTGGGGAGAAGTATGGATTTAGGAACTCTCAGACAACTGTTCTTGCTCCGACAGGGACAATAGCATTTATGATGGATTGTGATACTACTGGGATTGAACCAGACATTGCCCTTGTTAAATATAAAGTTCTTAGTGGTGGAGGAATGTTGAAGATTGTGAATAAGAGTGTTAGTTTGGCTTTGGAGACTTTGGGATATGGTGAAGAACAGATAAAAAAGATTATTAGTTATATTGATAAGAAGGATATGATTGAAGGGGCTCCTGAGATTAGGGAGGAACATATGGGAATTTTCGATTGCGCGTTTAAGCCGGCTAAAGGTGAGAGATCTATTCAACACAGAGCACATATTGATATGATGGCTTCTGCTCAACCGTTTATTTCTGGAGCAATAAGTAAAACAATTAACATGTCGGAATCTTCTTCGGTGGAGGAGATTGAGGGAGCATATGTTTATGCATGGGAGAAGGGATTGAAGGCGGTTGCGATTTATCGAGAGAATTCCAAGAGAAGTCAGCCGTTGAATACGCAGAAGACAGATGGAGAGAGAGTTAAGAAAGAAGAGAAGATTACTGGGGAAAGAGTAAGATTGCCACAAACACATAGGAGTATGACTCATAAGTTTGAGATTGCCGGGCATGAGGGTTATATTACAATTGGGATGTATGATAATGGTAAGCCAGGGGAATTATTTATTACGATGCATAAACAAGGTTCAACAATTAGAGGTTTGATGGATGCGTGGGCAACTTCTGTTTCATTGAATTTGCAATATGGTGCTTTGGTTAATGATTTATTTACTAAATTCAGGCACCAAAAGTTTGAGCCTGCTGGATTTGTTAAAAATAGTTCTGATGGTGAGCTAGATGATAAGATTAAATCAATTAAGACTGCTTCTTCTATTGTAGATTATGTTTCTCAGTTTATGCTGAATAATTATGGGGCTACAGCTGCAAAGCCAGAAGTTGAATTGGAGGATTTGGAAGAGCAAGAAGATTCTCAGGCAGAACTTGCTGATTTCAAGAGTGAAGGACTTATCTGTCCTATTTGTGGCGGGGCAGCTAAA
>CEPX01415071.1_pt1 | contig 12178 bp, 13 predicted proteins | sample 361361 | NCBI WGS metagenome assembly CEPX01 (sample SAMEA2619974, study PRJEB7988) | marine metagenome | biome: marine biome (ENVO:00000447); feature: mesopelagic zone (ENVO:00000213) & marine oxygen minimum zone (ENVO:01000065); material: "saline water (ENVO:00002010), including plankton... | reverse complement strand
AGGCTAGGATTAGTTATCGGACCTGGTGGTAGTCCACGATATTTATAAGTATTATAAAGACTGTCTATCTCCAAATCTTTAGCTGATGACCGGGCATTACTGGCTCCGCTGGCGTAATTCACTGTTGAATCAGCTTGCAAAGCCACTCCAGCTTCAAGACGCTTATAAAAAATGTCAGCCACAATTTTACGATCTTTATCATTAGCCACTTCTTTTTCAATAATAGAGGCTAAAGTAAGAATATCATGGATTGTCTTGCCTTGTCGCTTAATTTCATTCTGAATATCGTCAGTCAACTTAGTGTCAAAATTATCAAGCATTTTTTGGACTATATCCTTAATTGAAGCATCACGAAATACTCGGTAGGTATCGGGAAATAAATAACCTTCCAGGTCAGCGGATCGTGGACGGCTAATTAAAAAATCATAGCTATCCCACCAATCAGCTTTTTTTTGAATAACCGCAAAAAATTCTTTTGATTGAGCAATTCCCTTCTCTTCTAAGTAACCAGCGATTTCTTCATTACTCCAACCTTCGATAAAAGTTAAGGTAATTTCCTTAGTTGCTCCCGCGCCACGACTTAATATTTGAGCAATTTCTTTGATGTTTAAATTTTTATTCAAAAAATATTCACCATCTTGTAACCTGCTGCCCAAACCAGTTCGCCAGGCATAATACTGAAATACTCTTTCACTTCTAATTAATTCTTTAGCTTTTAGTTCTTGGCTAATCTTGGTACTACCCCAACCTGGCTCCACGATAAATTCAATCATCTCTGAACTGCTGGAAACTGGAGTGTTGGCTGAGTAGTAATAATAAAACCAGCCAATAAAAATTACCAATATTGCCAGCAGAATTAACTTTTTAGTTTTTTTCTTTTTCTTTCTTGCTAAAAACATAACTGTTGATCTACTCAACTCCCAATAATTTATTTATATTCGAACTGGAATTTAGTTTATCATTTCCCCCAACGCCAAAAATCATGGCAATATTATTTTTTTTACAAATAGCTACTTCAGGAATTGCTTTTTCGGAATCTCGATCACCACCATTAGCAAAAATTAATTTATCGCCCTGATATTTTTTCGCTAACATTTCCAAAGTTTTTCTCTGAGTTTTATCCTCGTCAATAGAAATTATTGCTTCATCAACATATTTAAAAGCTTCAACAATTTTCAGTCTCTCATCTTCTGATGTAATAATTTTCCCTTTTTTGATCAACTGTTGTTTATCATTATTAACAATCACCACCAAATAATCACCGAGCTCTTTAGCGGCTTTTAAAAGCGTAGTATGACCAATATGAACTGGATTGAAGTAACCACTAGTAATTACTCTTGTTTTCATAATTTAAACTTATTTTTTTAATTTTCTCTTTCTAATCTTCTATCAGCTTCTAATCTTCTATCAGCGGAACAAATATAAACCCTGGATAAACAGTTTCTTTAAATTTATCTTTACTTGATCTTTGAATTAGTCTAATATCATGGGCTGCTGTTGGAATAACCATTCGGCCGTTAATCGCTAACTGTTGCTTTAATTCTTGGGGAATTTCAGCGACAGCCGCAGCTACATTTATCCTATCAAAGGGTGCTTGATCAGGCAAACCCTTTGTACCGTCCTGACAAAAAAAATGGACATTACTAAATTTATATTTAGCCACATTTTTTTGGCCTGTTTCTTTAAGTTTAGCTACTCGTTCAACAGCATAGACCATTCCTTCCGAACCAACCAGCTCAGCTAGTAAAGCAGTGGTCCAGCCAGAACCAGAGCCAATATCTAAAACCTTCTGGCCGCGTTGTGGACTCAATAACTCTAACATAAAAGCCACGGTTAATGGCTGGGAATTGGTCTGACCGTGACCAATTGGAATCGGGGCATTAATTGATTGTTGATTAACAGTATTTGCTGCTAAAAAATTCCGCCGATTAATCTTACTAAAAGCATCTATAATCGCCGGAGTCTTTAAATATCCTTGATTAATAAGTTCATTAATTAATTCTTTCATTACTTAAAAAAAAGAATAATAAATATAATAACAAACCCCAAGACAACTCGGTAAACCGCAAAAGCTTTTAATGAATGATTTTCTAAAAATTTTAAAAAGAATCTGATTGCTATATAGCCAGTTATCGCTGAAGAGATAAAACCAACAGCTAAAATAATCAGATCATTAGCTAAAATATTTCCCGTTGAGAAAAAATCAATACTTTTTTTTAATCCCGCACCAAAAATAATTGGAATGGCCAGCAGAAACGAGAAGCGAGCGGCATCTTGACGTTTTAATCTTTGGCTTAAACCTGCTATAATAGTAATACCGGATCGCGACACTCCTGGCACTAATGCCAGTACCTGAAAAATTCCAATAACTAAAGCATTAGCAAAACTCAATTCATTAATTGTTTTAAACTGTTTAAAAAATCTGTCGGCTAGATACAGAAATATTCCAAAAACTATCAACATTACAGCAACTGACATAGGCTGTCGAAAAAAATTGTCAATTTGATCCTCTAAATAAAAACCAGCTACTGCTGCTGGAATTGTGCCAAAAAATAAAAACCAAGCTAAGCGCTTATTGACATCAGCTCTAAAGTCCCACTTTACGAAACTGGTTAACCAAGCCGTAAAATACTTAGCAATATCAAAGGCAAAGTAAATAATCAAAGCTAATAAAGTTCCCAGGTGCAGTACTACGTCAAAGGCTAAAGCATCAGGAAAATCAAATCTAAAAAAATCGTGAAACAGCACTAAATGGCCTGATGAAGAAATCGGCAGGAATTCAGTCAACCCTTGAATAATACCAGCTAAAATTGAAAAAAAATAATTCATAAAAAAATGGATTACTCTTATATCATTATACCAATAATTGTTGGAATTACCAGTCAAGCTTTAAAACTGTTCACTGACGGAATTAAAGGCAATTTTGATATTAAGAATCTTTTTTCTAGCTACGGTGGCATGCCCTCATCTCATACCGCTTTTTCAATTTCTATTGCCACGCTAGTTGGATTAAGATTGGGTTTTGATTCAGCGATATTTGCTGTGGCTTTAATTTTTACTGTTTTAATAATGCGTGATGCTGTGGCTTTTAGAGGAATTCTGGGACAACAAGCACAACTATTTAATCAATTGGTAAAAAAGTTACCAGCTTCCGAAAAAAAACAGTCCCCACATTTTCGGGAACGGATGGGGCACAGTGTCTTGGAAGTACTTGGTGGAGTTGTTTGGGGAATAGGCTTGACTTACTTTTTAAATTTGTTATAGACTACTTTTAGATCTTTTTTTGCAACTTAGTGACTGAAAGGAGTTTGATTATGCTATTGGAAAGTTTTGCTGAAGGTAAAGTAAAAATTGGGGCACACATTGCCCTTGTCGCCAGTTTGGTGACAAAATTCAGTCGACCAGAACTGGCAGATCTTGAAGTGACTGCTGTAGAACCAAAAATGGTTACTGTCAAAACTTTGACAGGGCAGGTATTCACCATCGGCCAAAATTCAGGCTCCTGTGGTTGGGGTATGAAAGATTTCAGCCTCTGTCACTAATCGGCCTCAGCCGAAAAACCATCCTGACTGCAAACGAATTAAGTTTGCGGTCTTTTTTTATTTCTGACACTTAGCGCAAAAATGAGTTCCCCTGCCGTTGAGTTTTATTTTTTTAATCTCTGCACCACAGCGCTGGCACTTTTGGCCTTTTTTATTGTAAACTTTTAAAAACTTAATCATCCTCCCCTCTTTGCCATCAAGCTGGATATAATTACTGAACGATGTGCCTTTATTAGCAATTGATAATTTAAGAACTTCCGGAATACATTTAAATAGATCTTTGGTCTCTTTTTTAGTCAAGCTACCAACTCGCCTGGTTGGTTTTATTTTAGCTCCATAACAACTTTCATCAACATAAATATTGCCTAAACCAGCAATGATTGTTTGGTCTAATAAGAACTGTTTAACTCGTCTATTAGGAAAACGTTTTACAAAATTAGTAAAATTATCAAAAGTAAAACTCTTGGTCAACGGTTCTACCCCTAAACCGTTTGATAATTCATCAACATAATCTTTATTTACTAAGCGCATCCAGCCAAATTTTCGTAGATCATTAAAGTACAGAGTAGTACCATCGGTAAAATTAATAATGACGTGGGTATACTTGTTTGGTAAATCTTGAGTACCCCCTTTTTGAGGATGGCCACCAACCACCATTTTGCCTTTCTTGGGATCAAAAATTAATTGGCCAGTCATTTTCAGATGAACCATGAGATATCTTTCATTGGACAATTCAAAAATTAAGACTTTGGCTCGTCTTTTTATATTTAAAATCTTTTGACCTTTTAAATTTTGAGTGAAACTTTTAACGGTTAAAGGTAAAACCATTTTTGGCCAGTTGACCTTAACGGATTTGATTTTCTTTCCTTTGACCTTTTTTAAATCACGTTTTAAAGTTTCTACCTCTGGTAATTCCGGCATAGTAGCTAAATTCTAACAAATTTAAGATAAAAAAAGAAGCCGAGTTATTTTCGACTTCACTAACAAAGATCAAACTCTAAAAATTTACTCCGGATCAGAACCACCACCTCCGGCAATCGCACCAGCGGCTTCAGGGCTCAGAGATTCCTCTGGGTTTAACTTATCTTCCTGTGCCATTAAGCATTTCAATATTGGGTTTGCCACACGCCTCAACTCGTCGATTATTGATTGTAGTAGTTGAGTCACCGAGAAGCCGGTCTGTTCGGCAATTTCCCCAAGGTCACGTTTCAAACCTATTGGTACAGCAACGATCTCTTTGGGCCAGCCAGCAGGATGCGGTGTCGCCATCTTCTGTACCCAGCTTGCGGCCAGTTTTTCTGCCTCTGTTCCTTTCTCTTTAGCCAATTCAGCTAAACATTTAGCTTGACCGGCATCTATGTCCACCGTAATAATCAATGTCTTATACATGATCGTCCCTCCTTTGATCAGTAAAAACTACTCCAGGTTATTTAAAATCATATAACCACAAACAAAATTTTAAGTCAATAAATTACATTATATTTGACATTTCTTAAAAAATGATATATAAATAAATATCGTTCTTTTTGCATTTCCTCGAGTTTACTCGAGTTAATATACTTGGGCATAGATTAACCCTTAACTAAGGGCTGCGAGAAAAGTGAGTGTAACATGCAGATCACGTTCAATATTACAGAATTCCCCAGTTACGTCACGATTTTGCGAATTGTGACCAACACCAAGGAGCGAGGTCAAATTGACATCGTTGTAAAACCGGAAGGAGGAACCGACAACGATCAATTTATGGTGTCAATTGAAATCGAAGCCATTGCCATCTACAACTCCCGGGCACGCAACAATTTTCGCCGAGAGGATCGTGGTAAGAGAAAAATCTCGATCAATATTATAGGAAAGTCAAAAACTCCGGGACTGATAAGCAGAACCGACGACACCCGAGTTGAAGTAGAATTCTGGCTTGAAGACAAACGTGGAGTGTTGGGCGCTAGCGCTGCAAGAGCAGCCTAAAAGCCTAAACCAATACGAGCACTGAAGTAACAGTGCTCTTTTTTTATTTGACAATAATAAAATAAAACTTTAATATTTAAATAATTAGCACCTTCAAAGCCGAGGAGAAAACAATGACTACATGTCCTGTTTGTCAAACAAGCAATCGCTGTCCAGGTTGTGGTACTTGTTCCCGTTGTAATGAGATTCTTGATCTGTACGTTGGCTATCCAGAATGTATAGTCTGCGTGGCCAAAAGCCAAACAAAAAAACCGAAACCTGTTAGACTTGTTATTTCGGGCTTAAGGCCTGCTCCATCAATTGGTGCACTGGATGAACTACAACTGGTACACTAATAACATCGAGCTTTTGAGCACTGAAATTCCAGTGCTCTTTTTTTATTATGTTGTTTTAAACTTGTCATTCCCGCGAAAGCGGGAATCCAGGCTACGAGGTACAAAACTGGATGCCCGCTTGCGCGGGCATGACAAAATGATTACGCTCCGTGACACTTCTTAAACTTCTTGCCTGACCCACACGGACAAGCATCATTACGACCGACTTTTTTGCCATCATAGTGACTTTTGTCGTCTATTGGCGCTGTAGAGTCACGCTGTTCAACTTCACGCTGTTGCGGAGTTTTACCCTGAGGTTGTTGTGCTTGAGCAGCCTGGGCAATGCCAGACTGACCAGCTTGCATGGTTTTTGACGGCGCTTGAAAAGTTAAGCCCGGAATTTGATTGGTAGCTATTGATGGCGCTAATTTTTGAGCCGCACCTATTTTGTAAACACTATAAACTAATTGTTTACGAATTAAGCCAACCAGTTCTTGAAATAGACTAAAGGCTTCTTTTTTATACTCTACTAATGGATCTCGTTGACCATAACCACGCAAGCCAATGCCTGTTCTCATGTGATCAAGGGCCTCTAAGTGCTCAATCCACAAAGTATCAATGCTGCGTAGCATCATCCCTTTTTCAATAGTCCTCATAGCATCTTCCTTGTCTAAAGACTCAACCAGTTGTTTTTCTATTTCATTGTATTTTTCTACAGCTAATTTAAATAAATAACCTCTTAAGCGACCGCGGGAAGTTTTATCTTCAATATCATCACCAGCATCAGCGGCAATGTCTTGTAATTTTAGTCGAACGTTTCCCTTTTTAGGAATTGTAAAAATAGTATTTACCACTTCATAAATTTCATCAATATTCCAAGCATCTTCATTCTCCGATGCTGTGTGAAAATTTATGACATCAGTAATTTCTTCTTTAACTTGAGTTAAAGCTTGATCTTTCAGATCAACTTCGCCTAAAATATCTTTTCGCCTTTTATAAATACTTTCCCGTTGGCGGTTTAGCACATCATCATATTCCACTAAATGTTTTCGAGTATCAAAATGAAAACCTTCCACTTTCTTCTGAGCTGCTTCTAAGGACTTGGAAATCATCTTGTTCTCAATTGGCATGTCATCAGGTACTTTTAGGGTTTCCATTACTTTTTTTATCTTTTCCGCACCAAAAATGCGCATCAAATCATCGTCTAGAGAAACGTAAAACTGTGATTCACCAGGATCTCCCTGACGACCACCACGACCACGCAACTGATTATCAATTCGACGAGATTCGTGACGTTCAGTACCTAAAATAAATAAACCACCAAGTTCTTTGACCTTTTTTTCTTCCTCGGCATCAAATGGGTCACCACCAAGCTTAATGTCCACTCCCCGACCAGCCATGTTAGTCGCCACAGTCACTGAACCAGTTTTACCAGCTTGGGCAATAATAGTAGCTTCTTTTTCGTGTTGCTTAGCGTTTAAAATATTGGCTTCCACGCCTTCTCGAGCTAACATTTGTCCCAAGATCTCATTTTTTTCAATTGAAATTGTACCGATCAATACGGGCTGTCCTTTTTCTTGTCTAGCTTTAACTTCTTTGGCAATGGCTTGAAATTTAGCTTCTTCATTTTTGTAAATCTTATCTGTTAAATCCTTACGAGCCATTGGTTTATTGGTTGGAATAACAATAACGTCAAGACCATAAATCTTAAAAAACTCTTCTTTCTCCGTTTCGGCCGTACCAGTCATACCGGATAAGCGATTGTAAAGACGAAAATAATTTTGAAAAGTAATGGTCGCTAAAGTTCGTGATTCTCGTTGTACTTCCACTCCTTCTTTAGCTTCAATCGCCTGATGTAAACCTTCACTGTAACGACGGCCTTGCATTAACCGACCAGTGAATTCGTCAACAATTACGACTTCACCTTCTTTGACCACGTAGTCCTTATCAAGTTTAAATAAAGCATGGGCTTTAAGCGCTTGTTCAATGTGATGAACTTCCGATACTCCCCGATCAGTATAGATATTTTCAATACCTAGCAATTTTTCCATTTTAGCAATACCGTCTTCGGTCATGGTTGTTGCTTTCATCTTCTCGTCAATATTATAATCTTCATTTTCTACAAGTTGAGTTACCAGCTTGGCAAATTGACGATACTTATCTGTTGATTCCATGTCTGGCGCTGAAATGATAAGTGGTGTTCTAGCCTCATCAATTAAAATACTGTCCACTTCGTCAACAATCGCAAAATTAAGTTCACGTTGAGCTGCCTTATCCAGTTCCTGAACCATATTATCACGCAGATAATCAAAACCAAATTCATTGTTTGTTCCGTAGGTAATGTCTGCATCATAGGCTTCCTTGCGAGTGACTGGTTTTAGGTGAACTAAACGCTCATCAGTGGCATTATCATCGGTAAAATCTGAATCATATAAAAAAGCTTGATCATGAATAATAACAGCGACTGATAATCCTAAAAAATTATAAATTGGTCCCATCCAACCACAGTCACGACGAGATAAATAGTCATTAACTGTTACTAAGTGACAACCTTTACCATCCAAAGCATTCAGATATAAAGGTAAAGTGGCGGTTAAAGTTTTACCTTCACCAGTTTTTTGTTCAGCAATATTCCCTTGATTTAACACCATACCGCCAAGTAATTGAACATCAAAGTGACGCATTTTTAATGTCCGCTTGGAGGCTTCACGAACGGCCGCAAAAGCCTCTGGTAAAATGTCGTCTAAAGACTTGTCTTTTTTTAATTCTTCGCGGAACTTTGCTGTTTGTTGTTTTAATTCCTCATCAGAAAAAGACTCGAATTTTTCTTCGAGCTTGTTAATTTGATCAACTACTGGACGAATCTTTTTTAAGAATCGCTCATTAGGATCACCAAAAAGTTTATCTAATTTATCAATAACCGCCATAATTTATATAAAAAAGCAGTTTAACTGCTTTGACATTATAGTATATTTTTTTAATCTTGACAAGAGTAAATATATCAGATAGAATACATTTTTGGTCATTTTGGGTTAGTAAAACAATCTCATGGAGGGAGATTATGAGCAAGATTCTCGTAGTTGATAGTGACTCACAAACACGAAATTTATGTAAATTGATCCTCGAAGAAATGGGTCATGAAGTAACGGCTGTCAACAAAAGTCAGCAAGCACTAACATCATGTGAGACAAATAATTTTGATTTGCTAATTATAGACTTGGATACAGACAGACCAAGCAGATCAAAGCTCTTCGCCGGTATTCAAGAACAAGGATTTACCGGTCGCGCTATAGCAATTTGTGGATCAGGGACCGAAGCTAAAAAAATAGCCAGTCTCAAAGAAAATGGTTTTTCCGACGTCTTGGTTAAAGTATTTGATAATCAAACATTAGAAAAGGCTGTCAACGAAGCTTTGGCCTAGTAGGTACGAAATCTACGAAGCCAATCATAAGAGTAACTCAAGGGTTACTCTTTTTTCTTTAAAAAACTTTCTTTAAAAACCAAGATACTGAACTTCTTCCATTAACTGAATACCCAGCTCATTTCTTACTCTCATTTTAATGTCGGAAATGAGCATAATCACGTGTTCGGCTTTGGCTTCGCCAGTATTTACTACAAAGGCTCCGTGCTTTTCCGAAACTTGGGCACCACCGATTGTTTTACCTTTTAGCCCTAGTCTATCTAAGATATAACTAACTGGTAGCTTATCAAACTTAGTGGCTTCGGCATATTCTTCTTCAGTAATATCCAAACCTTTAATCACTTTGGCTTTATCAACTTTAATTTTTGTTAAATCAATATTTTTGAAAACACAGCCAGAGTTTGGTAAATCTAATGGTTGAGTATTTTCCCGCCGATCATTATAAATTTTAACCTGGTCTTTGTCTTTTTTTACTTCTTCAGTGCTACCTTTTTTTAATTTTAGATTAACCGCCACCACAATCATCCCGGGAGTTTCTTTAATAACACTGTGACGATATTTGAATCCCAATTTATCGGCTGTAAAATTATTAACTTTTCCTTTTTGATAAATTTCAACTGATTCAGTGATGTCAGACATTGCTTTACCATAGGCTCCGGCATTACCTCTAATTGCTCCACCAATTGTGCCTGGTAATCCTGCTGCCCAAGGCCAACCAACCAGACTGGATTCTAAAGTTTTATCTAAGACATCAACCACTAATGCTCCGGATTCAGTATAAACTTTATCATCTGTAATTTTAAAAGTAGTATTACTTTGTTTTATTGTTAAGCCATCAAGACCTTGATCAGACACCAATAAATTACTGCCACCACCAAGTAAAAAATAGTCAATTTTTAATTCCTCAGCGGTTTGCAAGGCTTTCACTAAATCATCTTTGGTTTTAGCTTCAAAAAAATATTTAGCTGGTCCACCTATTTTAAAAGTGGTGTGACTGGCCAATGATTCATTCTCTGTAACTTCGCCTAATTTTTGTTTAAGTTGATCAATCATATTAATTTATCCCTAACACGATAAACGTCACCGGCACCCATGGTGACAATTACCATGCCTGGTTTTACTTTATCTTTTAAATAATCAACGGTTTGGTTTAAATCACCAATATATTCAACATTTTGATGACATTTTTTGGTAGCTTCCGCTAAATCTTTAGAGGTAACATCCTCGTTCTGTTCTCTAGCAGAAGCAAAAATATCAGCGAAATACACAGCATTGGCATCATTAAAACTTTGACTAAAGTCATCAAATAAAGCTTTTGTTCTTGAAGCCATGTGAGGCTGAAATACACACCAAACTGTTTTATCAGCATAACGATGACGAATTGCTTTCAAAGTAGTCTTAATTTCTGTTGGATGATGAGCATAATCATCTATAAATATTATGCCATTATGTTCAGAAACATCAAAGCGCCTCTCTGAACCGTGAAAACTTTCAAGACTATCTTTAATTTGTTCTAACCTAAGTCCAGCAGCTAAGCTAACAATAATCACCGCTAGAGCATTTAAAACATTGTGCTCACCAAAGAGTTTCAGCTTAAATTCTTCTAAGTCAACATTTTCTTTACGAACTTTAAAAATAGTCTGATCGTACTCTTGTCTAATATCGTAGGCCTGATACAAATTGTTTTTAGCAAAACCGTAAGTAACAACTTTTTTTTCTTCACCTTTAATAATTTTCTGAACGCTTGGCCAGTCACCGCAAGCAACAATTAATTTTTTTGTTTTTTTAACTAACTCCTGGAAAGGTTTTTCAATGGCCGCTAAATCTTTAAAAATATCAACATGCTCCCACTCTAAGCTAGTGATGATTGTGGTGGTTGGCTCAAGATCTAAAAACTTTGGAGCTTTGTCCAACTGACTACGAATATATTCATCACCTTCAACAATAAAATGTTTACCATTTTTCCAAGCTGCATTGTTACCCAAGTCAGGTACAGATCCAGTGCCAATTAAATAACTGGGGTCAAGCGAACCTTTAGAAAAAACGTGAGCCAACATGGCGGTGGTGGTAGTTTTCCCATGAACACCAGTCACCGCAATAGTTAATTTCTCCTGGCTTAAAAGCCCCCTCATTTCAGAATCGGTGATAAAAGGAATATTTCTTTTTTTAACTTCTTTAACTTCAATATTATTATCGTCCCAAGATGTTCCAATAACAACTAAGTCTGGATTAATATCCAAATTACTTGCCAAAAAATTTTCAAAAATTTCAATATCAGCATCAATCAAGATTTTATCGGTAATAAATTTCTCGGTAACATCAGAACCTGACACCGACATACCTTTCTCTTTACAAATCACCGCCAACCCAGACATGGCTACACCCTTAATTCCGATAAAATAAATTTTTTTAATGTTATTTAGATTAACTGTCATAACCTAAATCTTTTTTAATCTGTGGTAAAGCTTCCAGGGTGGCTTTTCTTCCCTGCTCGATGCAATAGGTAACAGAATTAGTGTGCCAACGTTTAACACTGCCAATCCTGGGATGAATCAAAATATTATAAGGATAGGCATGATGATAAAAATTCTTAACCTGAAATAAAGATAACTGAATCCCTCGCCAAACTAGTTGAAAAATATTTAAATCATCGTCATCCTTTAGTTGCTTATTTTCTAACTCTTTGCTCTGTTTTTGCCTGGTAAAATTAGAAAAAAATCTGGCCACTGTTGGTGAGCGAGAATTATAAATAGCAATTGCATAATCCATACCGTTTTGATATAAAATCTTGGAAGGAATCATGTTAAAATTGCCACCATCCACTAAAACTTGGCCATCTTTTTTTACTGGTACAAAAAGACCAGGTACACTGGTACAGGCTTGAATTGCTTGGCCAATTTTACCTTCAGCAATATTCACTTCTTTCATACTGACCA
>CEPX01135605.1_pt1 | contig 12183 bp, 8 predicted proteins | sample 361361 | NCBI WGS metagenome assembly CEPX01 (sample SAMEA2619974, study PRJEB7988) | marine metagenome | biome: marine biome (ENVO:00000447); feature: mesopelagic zone (ENVO:00000213) & marine oxygen minimum zone (ENVO:01000065); material: "saline water (ENVO:00002010), including plankton... | reverse complement strand
GCATAGCTACAAGGGGAGGCTATGCTGGTTTTAGTATTTGGCTAAACCACGCGGAGCGTTGTTGTTTAAAAAGGCCAAGCAGGCCTTTTATCACTTGGGCAGAAGTGAGCCAAATTAGATCAACCTTAGAAGCGTGTGCGAATACCTAGTGTAATACGACGCTCAAAGATATTTTGAGTGATCACATTATCTGACCACTGTGCGTAAATATCTTCTTTTTCTTCGGTTAAATTACTGACAGATGTATAAATACTGGTATCTTCAGCTAACTCATAGCCAGCATAGAGATCGTAGTACAAGGTGCTTTTAGTCCAAAATGGCATCACACCTTCACCCATAGCTGAACTTAAGCTATCTAAACGATCACTACGATAGTTTGCTGCTAAACGAAGTTGTAATGGGCCTTTTTCGTACCACAGAACAGCATTTGCTGATTTTTCTGAGTTGTCTTGGATTGGTAAGCTTTTGCCATATACATCAACGTTAGCGCTATCACTTGGTGCGTAAGTAAAGTTAAGTGATGTACCTAAACCATCAAATGGTGCTGGTAAGAAATCAAATGCTTGTTGATACGTTAATTCGAAGCCTTTAATTTCACCACCTTCACCATTAATTTCAGTAGTAACAGGTACTTCACGACGAATCACCCCATCAATATCAGGTAAGCCCATCATCACAGTACCATTTTCAACAAAAGACTCAATATCCATTAAGAATGCTGAGAGACTTAATAAACCACTTTCATTAAAATACCATTCAGCTGATAAGTTATAGTTTGTAGCGCGCCAAGGCTCTAGGTCAGGGTTACCATTTTGGCGACCCTGAACCGCAACTAGTAAATCAGGACTCACACCAAGTTCAGCGGCAAGAACATCACCAGCACGAGTACGGCCCACACTTATACCCCCAGCAAGTTTACCAATGTCCAGCGTTGTCATTGTTTTGCCGTAACCAGCACGTAAAATAAAATCTTCAGTCAGATTTAAATTAAAGTTCATTGATGGTAAAAAATCTGAGTAATCACGATTTAACCATTTTTCACCTGTTTTCTCGCTAGCAGTACATAGTGAGCACGGACGTGCTGAGCCTAGCTGGTTTTGTAACATGTCGAGTTCAGTTTTGATGTATTGTGCACCAAGATTCGCGGTGTAGCTCATATCACCAAGTTCACCCGTAAAATTGAACTTAAAGTATGCTGATTGTGTTTGCTCTTTTACTTGGTAGGTACGTGATGGATTCGCTAAACGTTTATTACCAGGGTAAATGGCATTTTGAAAAGCCATAGGGTCATCCATTACTTTTGGATCAATCAAGTAAAAGCCTTGATTAGAGCCTCCTGGGCCAAAGTCACTTACTTGGTGTACCCAACCATCCGGTAAATCACTAAAGAAGTTAGTATTGCCAATAGTTAAGTCACCACCAGCTACACTATTTTCACCATCACCATTGGTATCGCCTAATGAGGCACCTGAGTCTTTCCACATAACGTCAGCACTTAAGTCGCCAGTTGTGAATGGGGCAACTAGAATGTAAGTTTCTCGCTCAACATCACGCTTTGATGCTCGAATACCAAAATCAACGTTTGTGAGGTGCTCTGTTGAAAATTCATAGCGACCGTCGATGCGCGCTACATCGAGTGTTGCTTCTTCTTCAAAGTTATTTTCTGAATATGTAGATACTAAGTTATATTGATTGATGTCGCTGCCGAAGCCATCTTCAAATCCGAGCGTGATGTACTCACCGCCACGAGAAAAATCAACTGCAACCGAATCAGGACCAACACCGTTAGGGTTTACTGGTGTTGCACCTGTACCATCATTTCTAAGTAAACCATGTTGTGCACCAGAGGTTAAATAACCGTGAGCAACGTTTTCTGTGTGATCTCGTTCAGCACTGCCGTGAATATAGCGAAACTCGCCAGAAAGAGGGCCATCACCTTGATATTCGAATAACATGCTGACATTAGTTGATTCGCGATCATTCGTTAAGCTCTCTGAGTAAGCACTTACACGGCGAGCCAAAAAAGTAGCATCATTTACAGTATAAATTTGACCACCTTGATCATTGTCTAAGCGTGGAATGAAGCTATCTGAATATGCCCAAATATCGCCGCGAGCATTATCGATCATCATGCCTTGTTTTCTGTCTGCATCATCCATGTTGGTGTAGAAAATATCACCGGTAAACGTCACAGCGTCTGAAATTTGATATTGAACCGTAGTGTTTAAACCTAAACGTTCACGCTCAGTTTCACGGTGCATCACACCATAAAAGCGCTGACTATAGAAGCTATCATTTAAATCACCATCACCGTTAAAGTCGCGAGTTGTTTCATTTTGAATTTCGCTTGATGTCAAAATTGTACCGTTTCGGTAGTTCGCAAGCGTACCTTCATCGTAAGCAGCAGTAAAAATAATCCCAAAGTCATCGTTGTTATAACCTGCAAAAGCAACCAATTTGGGATCTGTTTCTTCTGATAAATTTCCGCGTGTAGCTTCTCCTGTGAATGAGAAAGTAGTCCCTTGCTTTAAATCGAATGGTCGGCGTGTTTTAAGATCTAAAGTGCCCGATATACCCCCTGCCAGCGTATCTGCTTGAGGTGATTTAAGTACGTCAATACCTGAAAGTAGCGCTGCAGGCACATCCGTGAAGTCAGGTTGTAAAGTGGTAATTGAACCCGCACTTAAAAACTGTTCGCCATTTAACAGCGTTGTCACTTGCGGCATACCGCGAACATTGATGGTTGAACCTTCCCCCGCCGAGCGACGAATTTGAATACCTGGAATGCGTTGTAAAGTATCTGCGATCGTTACATCGGGTAATTTACCAATGTCTTCAGCGGTGATTGAATCCATTACACCAGTACTAAAGCGTTTGTTATTTATATCTTGCTTATTACTGGCTGCAATACCACGAACTTCAATGGTTTCGATTTCTTCATTTGTTAAAGAGTTTTGATCTGCAGCAATCGCATTAAAGCTGGTATAACCGCAAATAACAGCAGCAACGGCATTAGCCGTGATGCTGCGACTCAGTTTATGTTGGCGACGGGTTTGAGATTTCATTTTAACGTTCCTCATCCTGTTTATTTTAGGGTAATTATTATTTTCTGTTAATTTGTAACACGTATTGACTGTGCCTGTGTTATTAATTAACATTAGATTTAACAAAATTGCAATAACAATTACATTAAAAGCGTTATATTTTTTGTTTGATTTTTAAACTACGGCCATTAACTGGTTGATTTGTAAGCAGGCTTTCAAAATGAAAAAATTTAGTGTCGCAAACCTAGAAACCGTAAATAGAGCTAATAAAGGGCTTGGTAATTACCAAAAGCTATGTTCATCCGGTTGGAATGTCGCTAAGCAAGATGTCAGTTTGCCTTGTTTATGCCTGTATGAATCACGCTTAATAAATAATATTAAGTGGATGGCTGACTATACAAAAAAAACCCATGTTCTTTTTGCACCGCATGGTAAAACAACGATGACTCCTGCAATTTTTAAAAAGCAACTAGCGGCAGGGGCTTACGCAATAACGGTCGCAACAGTTGCCCAATCACATGCCGCTGTAAAAAGTGGAGCAAAACGAGTGCTAATGGCAAATCAATTAGTGGGCCGTGCTAATTGCCAGCAATTAGATGAGTTGCTTGTTGCTAACGACATAACCTTTTATTGCTTGGTTGATAACCTAGATAATATACGCATGCTTGGTGAGTACTTTGCTAACACTAAGCATACGATTCATGTGCTGATTGAGCTTGGTGTATCGGGAGGGCGCTGTGGCGTTGTTGATAGTAAAGAACTGGCATTATTGGTTGCAGAAATAGCTAACTATCAATCGCTTGCATTGGCTGGCATCGAAGTTTATGAGGGAGTGCTATCGCAAACAGAAGCGGTAAGTCAGTTCCTTGAATATGCAGTCGCAACGTGTAAGCAATTAATTGCTGATAACGCATTTGACACACAACAAGTGATGATTACTGCGGGAGGGTCAGCTTTCTATGACTTAGTGTGTGAGGCATTTCACCCTGACAAATTGACTCAAAACATGGTCGCTGTGCTTCGTCCTGGCTGTTATGTCACTCATGATCAAGGTATTTACGAGCAAGCACAGCAGCAAATTTTAGCGCGAAATGAATTGGCATGCTCTTTAGAAACTGAGCTTACCTCATGCTTAGAAATTTGGGCGTATGTGCAATCAATACCTGAACCAGGTCGCGTGATTATTGGTTTTGGTAAGCGAGATGCTGCATTTGATGCGGGGTTCCCAATTCCTTCACTACAGGTCGATCAAAACGGGCAAGTAAGCAAAGCAGATCCCGCTTGGAAGATAGAGAAAATGATGGACCAGCACGCAATGATGAAAGTACCACTCGATTGTACACTTCGAGTTGGCGATATTGTCGCGTTTGCTACTTCACATCCGTGCTTAACATTTGATAAGTGGCGCTACATCAATGTGATTGATGATAGCTATAACGTAGTTGATGTGGTCGAAACTTATTTTTAGGAGATAGACGATTGGATATAGTTTCAAGAATAAAAGAGCGCTTAGGGCATTTGCGCCAATCAGAACAAGCCGTCGCTCAATTGATTTTGGCGGATCTGCAGTTTGCAGCTTCTGCAAGTATTAGTGATTTAGCAGGTAAAGCGAATGTTAGTCATGCATCGATTACCCGCTTAGCAAAAGCACTAGGTTGTAGCAATGTACGTGATATGAAGTTACAACTAGCGCAATCTTTAGCTGTAGGCGAGCGTTTTATAAATGAAAATACTACGCAGCGAGAAGATATCCCCGCTATTTACAAAGCAATTCACGATATTTTAGATATCAACGCAGGGCTAATTAAACAAGCCGATGTCGAGCAAGCTGCCCAATATATTGCCAATAGCCGACATAGCTTAATTTTTGGTGTTGGTGGTGGGAGTTCCGTCGTTGCACAGGAATGCCATAACCGCCTTTTTAGACTAGATATTTTAAGTAATGCCTACAGTGACCCTGTGATGATGCGTATGACGGCGGCAAGTGTTGATGTGAGCGACGTCGTTGTGATGCTATCTCTGACTGGTTGTGCTCGTGACTTGATTGATACTGCGCGTATTGCAAAAGAGTATGGCGCTAAGGTTATCGCAATCTGCCCGCAAAGTGAGTTAGCTGATTTAGCCACGATTCATTTGCCAATCAAAACTAACGAATCTGATTATATTTTTACGCCAAGCACCGCGCGATACGCAATGTTAGCGGCAGTTGATGTGTTAGCAAGTGAAGTCGCTATTTTGACGCAAAAGAAATCTCGCGAAAAACTGCGCCGCATAAAGCATGAGCTTGATCAATATCGTCAAGGACCGGACCGCGCACCGTTAGGAGATTAACTATGCAGTACACTGTCGCACAACCTGTTGATACATTAATTCAAGGTGCTAAAGTATTTGATGGCCTTGGTAACGAAGCGCGTACTTGTGATGTAGCTATAAACGCTGATCGTATTGTTGCCATTGGCGAATTAACGTCATTATTAGCAAATGAAGTTATTGATGCTAAAGGCCTATGCCTTGCTCCAGGGTTTATTGATGTTCACACGCACGATGATCTTGAAGTACTGCGCAATCCAAATATGGCTGCAAAAATCAGTCAAGGTGTCACTACCGTAATCACAGGAAATTGTGGGATCAGTGCAGCCCCTGCAATTGTTAAAGGATGCGCCCCCGATCCGATGAACTTACTTGGCGCAGCCAGTGAGTTTAAATTTGCCAATATGGCTGATTATATAACAGCAATTCAAAGCGCACCTTCGAATGTCAATGTAGCCGCTTTAGTTGGTCACACAACACTTCGTAATAATGTAATGGATGATTTATTACGCGCGGCGACTGAAAGCGAAATTACCCAAATGTGTCAGCAGCTTGAAAGTGCATTAAATGCTGGCGCGCTGGGGTTAAGTACCGGGCTTGCCTATAAAAATGCGAATTTTGCCACAACTGATGAAGTTCAAGCGTTTGGGCCGGTGCTAAAAGCACATAATGCGTTGTACACAACGCATTTGCGCACCGAATTTGATGCAGTGCTGGACGCTATGGATGAAGCATTTGCGATGGAAAAGCTGTTTGAAATTAAGGTGATCATTTCTCACCTCAAGTGTGCGGGTAAAAATAACTGGGGACGCGCGCCTGAGTTAATCGAACGGTTTTCAGTTCAGGGAGCGCATTCTCGTTGTAGTTGTGATGCGTATCCTTATGCAGCTAGTTCAAGTACATTAGATTTAAAACAAGTGACAAGTGATTTTGAAATTTTTATCACGTGGTCAGAACCACATCCAGAAATGGCCGAGCGCTCACTACAAGAGATTGCTGATGTTTGGCAGTTATCATTAATTGATACCGCTAAAAAGCTGCAACCAGCGGGCGCTGTGTACCATGGTCTGAACGAAAAAGACGTAGCAATGATACTCGCTTTTGATAAAACCATGATTGGTTCAGATGGCCTCCCTTGTGACCCTCACCCACATCCACGTTTATGGGGATCTTTCCCTCGTGTGTTAGGCAAATACGCTCGCGAAGACGGTATTTTTTCACTTGCGACAGCGATCCATAAAATGACAGGGTTAAGCGCAAGTAATTATGGTTTAACCGATCGTGGTGAAGTTGGCTTAGGCAAGTTTGCTGATCTGGTTCTTTTTGACAGCGATGCCATTTGCGATAACGCCACATTTATTAATTCCGAATTGCCGGCTTCAGGCGTCCATCGTGTATGGACCAACGGGCAGGCAACATTTCTTAATGACCAAGTTGTGCCTGCACACTCGGGCAAATTTTTAACATCAGTTGGAGAATAACATGATCAGACGTATTGGTATTGAAGGTGGTACAGGCACCGGTGGACAGCATTTACCTTTTGCTCGAGCGATAGAAGCAGGTGGTTGGTTAATGGTTTCGGGGCAGACACCAATGAAAGATGGTGAAGTTGTTGAAGGTGGGATAATTGAGCAGTCGCGTTTAGCGATTCAAAACTGCATCGATATTATGGATGAGGCTGGTTATGGTCTTGAGCATGTGGCGCATGTAAAAGTGATCTTGACCGACTCTCGCTATTTTCAGTCGTTTAATAAGGTATTTAAAGAATTTTTTGGCGAACATCCGCCGGCACGTATTTGCGCAGTCGCAGATTTGGTTGTTGACTGTAAAGTCGAAGTTGATGTGACTTGCTATAAAGCACCTTAAAAAATATTAAAGCGTTCAACAGCAAAGGCTGTTGAACGTAAAAAGCACGAAACGAAATTATAACTATAAGCACCAAGCCAAACAGCAAGTAATCATAATAATGAGGCTTAGGTGAAGCAGGATGTCGTATGAAGTGGCAATTATTAATGGCCTTTTTAGGTTATCTGATTTTTATGATCTGGTTTGGCTGGTGGGTTAGTCGTAACAGCAAAACGGGTGACGATTTTCTTTTAGGCGGACGAAACCTTCCTCTCTTTTTAACCTTAGGTACCACCGTTGCAACTATGGTAGGAACAGGCTCATCGATGGGGGCCGTAGGGTTTGCCTACAGCAATGGTTGGGCTGGCATGATATATGGGCTAGGAGGTGCGTGCGGCATTTTGTTGCTGGCTAAACTGTTTGCGCCGGTTAGAAAACACGAATTTATGACAATGAGCGAAGAAGTATCGTTTTATGTCGGTGCCAACCCACTTGTTAAAAATACGATTGCTATTTTCATTTTTGTAGCCAGTATCGGTTGGCTTGGCGCGCATATATTGGGTGGTGGTATGTATTTGGCTTGGTTAACAGGTTTATCGCCGCTCAGCGCTAAATTATTTATCGCACTTGGTTTTAGTATTTATGTCGTTATTGGTGGTTATGTAGCCGTTGTATGGACTGACTCTATTCAAGCGCTTGTGTTGTTTATTGGGTTTTTCTTGATGGCGGGTGTCGCGCTGTATCAAGCAGATGGTTTAGTCGCCATAAATGAAGCACAACCTTTATTAAATCAAAGCTTTTTATCGTTAGATAAAATAGGTGTAGTGCATGGGGTTTCGTTATTTTTTGCCGTGTTGGTTGGCGTTTTAGTCGCGCCTTCATTTCGTCAACGTATTTATTCTGGCAAGCATGTGAAAAGTATCCGGCAGTCGTTTTATTTATCAGGCGGCTTATATCTGCTTTTTGCAATCGTGCCAGCGATTATTGGTATGGCTGCATACAAACTAAACCCATCACTTGAAAACAGCGCATTTTCTTTTCCGTACATGGCCTTTGAACTACTTCCATTTGGCTTAGCTGCGTTGGTTATTATTGCTGGGCTTTCCGCTACTATCTCTAGTGCTAGCTCAGATGCTATTGCTGCTGTTAGTGTGCTTATACGTGATATTTATATGCTGGTATTTAAACGGATGCCGCATGCAAGTGAAGTTATAATGCTTTCGCGAATTGGCCTAGTGCTAACTATTGGTACCGCGTTGTTATTAGCATTACTTACCAATGATGTGATTGGTTATATCACCAATATGATTGCCACCTTGATGTCGGGATTATGTGTTTGTGTACTACTTGGGCATTTTTGGCCACGCTTTAATTGGCAAGGAGCAATGATAGCCTTGTTCGTGTCATTCCTTGTATCGATGGCAGTCATTTTAACACCGAGTTGGCAAGCTTATTGGAGTAATCCAATTATTCCAGCAACTACTGCATCAATGCTGCTATCGATATTTGTAACGCTCATTACTCCAAAACAAAAATGTGATAGTGAACAAGCATTAGCAATTTTAAATGCACAAAGAGAGGCGATGCATCATGATTAAAATCGCATTTTTTGGTGAAGCTATGCAGGAATTAAATGACGAGCACGTACTTCGCTTTGGTGGTGATGTTTATAACACTGCAGTGTACTTTAAACGCCTAGCACCACAGGCAGATGCACACTTTGTTAGTGCTATCGGTATTGATGAAATAAGCCAAGCTGCCCAGACGCTTTGGCGACAGCAAGGGTTATCACTTTCGTTTGTGCAAACGTCAACGGATAAAACATTAGGCCGTTATGGAATTACAACTGACAATCATGGTGAGCGAAAATTTTGTTATGCACGAAGTGACAGCGCTGCCAAACAATTTTTTCAGTTAGATACGCAACATAACTTTATAGAGTCGTTGAGATCTACACACTTTAGCCATTGTTATTTATCAGCAATTAGTCTCGCTATTTTAGATACAGCTAAACGGCAGTTATTACTCGATGCGTTAGATGACTTTAAGCGTGCAGGTGGCAAAGTGATTTTCGACAGCAACTACCGCTCGGTTCTTTGGCAATCTGAGCAAGCAACTCCGTTTTATTTAACCGCTTACAACCTTGCTGATTATTTATTTGTGACTGACGATGATCATTATGGCGTTTTTGGTCAATGTGATGAGAAAGGAATAGTCAGCTTTTATCAACAATTTTCTAATAAACTGGTGATTATTAAGCGAGGTGTAGCCGATACTTTAGTGTTCAATAACAAGGAAATACAACGCTTTGCTGTGCCAAAAGCTGAGCATGTTGTGGATACCACCTCCGCTGGTGATGCCTTTAGTGCTGGTTTTTTAGCTGAATATTTTTACTCGCATGATACACAACAGGCTATAAGTATCGCACAACAATTAGCGCTACAGGTTATCGCTCAAAAAGGAGCGATAGTGCCAACAACAATCCAAATAGCGAATGAGGGTTAAGTAATGACTTATTTTTTACGTTTATTGATGTGTGTTTTATGCGTGACAGGTACAGCCATCGCTAAACCGCCATTGTTGATGCCCATGCCTGTAAGTGTGACAAATCATGATGGTCAACTGCAACTGACATCGAGCCACCTATCTGTCTACCTTAATGAAAAGTACAGAAACTCAAGTAAGTTACTATTTGAAAATGTGGCGTTTTTACAAAATTTTACATCTGTTACTTGGCAAGATAAGCGCAGTGCTCAGTTAAAAATTGAGGTGGCTGATTGGCTGGATGATATCCCTAGATTAGATGTCGATGAAAGCTATCAATTGATTATTAGCACTGAAGCCATAACACTTAAAAGCCAAACACAATTTGGCATGTTGCGCGGTTTTGCAACGCTCAATCAATTGCTATTTTCAGCAAACACACCTTATCAACTTAATGCAATGACAATCAACGATGCACCCACTTATCCATGGCGAGGGTTGCTATTTGATAGTGTAAGGCATTTTTTACCTATTAGTGATGTTAAACGGACGTTGCGAGGGCTAGCATCGGCAAAGATGAACGTATTTCATTGGCATTTAACCGATGATCAAGGCTGGCGTGTTGCCCTTAAAAGCTACCCGAAATTACACCAAGTTGCATCCGACGGACTTTTTTATACCGCAGAAGAAATCAAAGATGTCGTAGCTTATGCCGCAAGTTTAGGGATCCGAGTTGTACCTGAGTTTGATGTGCCTGGCCATGCGAGTAGCATCGTGCTTGCTTACCCTGAGCTTGGTAGCGGGACAAAACTTGATGGTATAGAGCGTCGCTGGGGGGTATTCAGGCCTTTATTAGATCCAAGTAACCCTAACGTGTATCGGTTTGTTGAAGATGTTGTTAAAGAATTGACGGAGTTATTTCCTGATCATTATTTACATATTGGTGGTGATGAAATAGATGACAGAGATTGGCAAGAAAATACTCAAATACAATTGTTTATGGCCAAGCATAAACTCTCTGATACCCATGCCTTACATGCTTATTTCAATCAGCGCGTTGCAAATATATTAGCTAAATATAATCGCAAGATGATAGGTTGGGACGAGGTGCTTCACCCCAACTTACCCAAACAAACGTTAGTGCAATCTTGGCGTGGCCATCATTCTCTCGCGGCTATACAAGAAGCGGGGTTCGATGGTTTATTATCGAGTGGTTTTTATATTGATCAACCACAATGGACCAGTTATCACTATCGTAACCACCCAGAACCAATAAAATCAAAAACGCTTTCAGCTAAAGAGGTGATCAACCACTCAACGTTTACTTTGACGCGCTTAAAAGGAAGTTCCGTTAACGGAAAAGTGACGGTATTTAGAGATACTCAATCTTTGTTAGCAGCTTTGGTATCCATAGAAGGAAAAGGGCGTTTCATTACTGACCAAGTTTTGCAAACAGAGCATGGTTTTGAGTTATTGATAGACACGTGGATGGGGCCTACTAAGCTTTTTGTCGGAAAAACTACAAGAAATCAAGCTGCATTTGTTGGTAATACTCCATACGAGATGAAAAGCGAGTCAGAAAATAAACCAAGCTTAACGGCACTTAATAATGTTCTTCATGATGAACAAGGTAAAGATAAAAGCGGCAGGGTGTTGGGCGGTGAAGCAACGTTATGGGCCGAACTTTTAACGACTGAAAGTCTAGATACGCGTTTATGGCCTCGTTTATATGCTATTGCAGAGCGATTTTGGTCGCCAAAAACGCAATTAGATGAGCGAGATATGTACCGTCGCTTAGCGGTGATGGACAAGTTTGCTTTGCTACATGGCGGTAAACATAAGCAACAATTTAATGAGCGATTAAAGACATTGTTAGACGACAATGTAACTCAAGATGAAATTGCTAGGCTATTAAAATTTAGTGAATTTATTGAGCCTGCACATTATTACACTTTGCATCACCTAGCTTACTTACGTGATGAGTACCACCATGGGGCTCCCCTAGATAAGTTAGTAGATGTGCTGCCAGTTGAAAGCTTAATGCTGCGTGAGTTTGATTATAGTGTGGATGACTATATGCAGACATGTTCTAAATCTCTTGAGGCTTCATTGCAATTTCAAGTTGATGAATGGCGTGATTTTATTAGGAATAACAGGTGCTTAATTGAACGAGTTGCAGAGTGGAAAAACCCCTACCTACAAATTAAAAACGCGCTACAGTCAAAAGAGTCACAGCCCATTATTAATAATAATGGCACGATAGCTCAGTTAGTGGCTTCATTAAATCAATATCAAAAAGTGTCTTCGCTTTGCAAAAACAGTGGTTAATAAGTAAATCAAAAGAGCGTTAGTTTCGGGTTTTATTCTGAGCTAACGCTCTATCTGTAGGAAAAACAGTACTTTTTTGATGTGAATCTTTTTCTTACTGGGCTAAACTTTAGCTAAGTACCTTAACAACTGGTGTTTCAATGTGGTTTAGTAAAAATAAAGATCAACTCAT
>CEPX01046730.1_pt1 | contig 12183 bp, 10 predicted proteins | sample 361361 | NCBI WGS metagenome assembly CEPX01 (sample SAMEA2619974, study PRJEB7988) | marine metagenome | biome: marine biome (ENVO:00000447); feature: mesopelagic zone (ENVO:00000213) & marine oxygen minimum zone (ENVO:01000065); material: "saline water (ENVO:00002010), including plankton... | reverse complement strand
CAAGCCGCTAACCACCTACCTCCCTCTCCAATACGCTCCTCAAGATGATTCCACCGTTATTACCCAGTTTGGTATGCACATAGTAGAAGATCTTGGTCTATTAAAAATGGATCTATTAGGTCTCAAAAACCTAACTATTATGGAAAATGCTGTCCAGTTAATCGCAGCTAGTGGAAAAGGGAAGGTGGACATTAACAACCTGCCAGCCAAAGACCTTAAAACCTTCCAGATGCTTCAACAAGGTGATACTACCGGAGTCTTTCAGTTTGAAAGTGCTGGCATGAGACGTTACATGAAAGATCTTATACCAACCGAATTGAATGACTTAGTGGCTTTAGTGGCAGCCTATCGCCCCGGACCTATGGAACTAATTCCTTCTTTTATTAATAGGAAGCATGGCAGAGAGAGTATCTCCTACCTACACCCAAAGCTAGAGCCAATCATGAAAAACACTTATGGCATCGGCATCTATCAAGAGCAGATGATGAGAATAGCTCAAGATCTAGCCGGATACTCTCTGGCAGAAGCTGACACTTTAAGAAAGGCTATTGGTAAGAAGATCAAGCTCTTGTTAGACCAACAAAAAGAACGCTTGGTTAGTGGAATGATTAAGAATGATATTAGTGAGCCAATTGCTAATGCTATTTGGGAGCTCTTTCCTCCTTTTGCTCGTTATGGTTTCAACAAGAGTCACGCCGTCTGCTATGCCACCATTGGTTATCAAACCGCCTATCTCAAAGCCCATTACCCAATCGAGTTCATGACCAGCCTCCTTAATGCTGATACGGGTGATATCGATCGTGTTTCCTTTTTGATTAGTGAGTGTGGCAAGATGGGAATCGAGGTATTTCCACCTGACATCAATAAAAGCTGGCTCCACTTCACACCTGATGAAGGTAATATTCGCTTTGGTCTTTTAGCCGTTAAAAATGTGGGGCGTAATATAATTGAGGCCATTACCGCCAACCGACAACAACAAGGTCCATTTACTGATCTCACCAGCCTATTAAGCAGAGTGAATCACAAAGATCTAAATAAAAAATCTTTGGATAGTTTAATAAAATGTGGAGCATTAGATAATCTGGGCATAGAGCGAAATCAAGCGGTAGAGAATATTGATGAGATATTGAAATTTAATAATATGATTAAAAAACATCAGGCGAGCAATCAGATTGGCTTATTTGGCAATGCTTTTTCTGGATCACTCCAACTACAACCCACCGCTGAAGCTGATATGCAAACCAAATTAAACTGGGAGAAAGAGTTATTAGGCCTTTATATTTCTGATCACCCTCTCAATTATTATAAAGAGCAAATGAAGGTAACCAAGCCTATAAAAGAAGCTCTGACTATTAAATCAGAGGCGCTAAACTTTCATGTGGGAGGTTTGGTAACGAGAGTTAATAAAATAACAACTAAAACCGGAAAGCCGATGGCTTTTGTGACTATTGAAGATTTTAATGAAAATATGGAGATAGTTGTTTTTCCAAAAACATATGAACAAAATAGCGGTACCTGGCAGGAAGGTAATGTGGTGCTGGCGATAGGGCACATGTCTTGGCGTAACGATGAACCAAAATTTATTTGTAATAGCGCTCAAAGTTTGTCACTATAGGAGATATGGAAAAAAACAAAGATCATAGGGATTTAGGTCGGATAATGGACCTTTTTTCCTTCCAGGAAATAGCTCCTGGAGCCCCTTTTTGGCATGCTAACGGCATGATCATTTTTAAAGAATTAGAGAAATTAGTTCGCGAAACTGATGATCGCTATGATTATCAAGAAATCTCTACCCCTATAATGGTTAAGCCAGAGGTCTTTAAGAAGTCTGGCCACTGGAAGCATTTCTTAGACAACATGTTCTATTTCACCAATCCTCGAGATAAGAAGGAGGAGTTGGTTATTAAACCGATGAACTGCCCTGAATCTACCTACGTGTACAATTCTCAAGTGCGAAGTTATCGTGATCTTCCTTTGCGTCTTTCAGAGATAGGTCGCCTGCATCGCAACGAACTTTCTGGAACATTAGGTGGGTTGTTAAGAGTTAGGCAGATGACTATGGATGATGCGCATGTATATTGTCACCCTAATCAGGTAGAGGGAGAGATTAAAACTATTATTAAAATCATTGATGAGTTCTATACTCGTTTTGGATTGAAATCATCTTATGTCATAGCAACTCGCCCAGAAAAGTTCCTAGGAGAAAAAGAGGATTGGGACAAGGCAGAGGCGGCTTTGAAAAATGCCATGGATGAGATGGGTATTAAATACACTATCGAAGAAGGCTCGGGAGCCTTCTATGGCCCTAAAATTGAGGTTCATGCTCAAGATTCTCAAGGTAGAGACTGGCAACTTGGAACCGCTCAGTTGGATTTGGTAATGCTGCCAAAGCAATTCAAAACTACTTATGTAGATGAGGATGGTAAAAAACAAATGCCCTGGGTTATTCACCGAGCTATTTTTGGAACATTTGAGAGATTTATCGCTATTTTATTAGAAGATACCAATGGTCACCTACCCCTCTGGATGGCACCAGTTCAGGTATCGATAGTTAATGTTGGAACTGATCACGTCAAATACGCTGCTAAAATCTATGAGAAGATGAGGAAATCTGGGATTAGGGTAAATCTTCGTGATGACAACTTAACCGTCTCTAAGAGGATTAGAGAGGCGGAGATCGGACGATCAGCTTATATAGTAGTTGTGGGTGACAAGGAGATAGGTGATAAAACAGTAACCATTCGTCATCATAAAAAAGGTGATGTTGGCACTCAGCCATTAAATGAGTTTATAAAATCAATTCAAAAAGAGATTGATGATAAAGAGTAAGTAAAAGCCCCCTGATGATCAGGGGGCTGTAGTTTGAGAGTGGCTTAGGGTTACTGGTGACAGTGGCGAAAGAGAGCTTGAGGAGCCCTTTTGGGATCCTTGGGCCTTTGAGGAGATCTCTTCCTCAACTTTAATCTTTGACATGTCTTGTCAGGTCGCTCTGTTCCAGAACCTTTTAAATCCTTTTTCGAAACCATGTGAAAATGCATCCTTTCTTGAGAAATTAAAAATAAACGTGCTAGGTTTTAGCTTATTACAAATAATCTAATCCTTCAAGAGTTCTTCAAATATTCCCTTTAAAACATTAGGGTCGGCTTTTCCTCCTAATTCAGACATCGCCATGCCAATGAGGAATTGAATAGATTGGGACTTCCCTTTTTTATAATCAGCCACTGGCTGAGGATGATCTTTAATAATCTGCTTCGCTAAAGGCTTGAGCGAGCTTTCATCAGAAACCTGTTCCCACTCCTCATTAGCGATAATCTCGCTAGGATCAAGACCAGTCTCATGCATTTTTAATAATAAGTTCTTAGCTATTCTACTGGTAATCCGCTTATCAGCCACCAGCTCGATAACATGAGCTAGATGAGCGGGACTGATATTGAGACCATTTATATCCACTGATCTCTTTTTCATTAACCCCCAAACATCAGAGGTGAAGTAGTTGAAGAGTAGGTTTGTTTTTTTAACATCACCCAATTCAGAAGCCGCCTCTTCAAAATAACCAGCAGCCGCCATATTCTGAACCAAGACATCAACCTGCTTACTAGTTAAACTATACTCCTTCTTAAAACGCTCTCGCTTATCTTGAGGGAGCTCGGGAACGTCAGCCTTAATAGATTTAATATTAAAAGATTTTTCATCAAAAGGTGGTAGGTCAGGTTCTGGGAAATAACGATATTCTTGAGCCTCCTCTTTACTACGCTGAGAGACGGTAACTTTTTTAACATCATTCCATCCCCTAGTCTCATGAGATACTTTTTTGTTAGCTTTTAATAGTTTTTCCTGACGAGCTAATTCATATTTAATAGCATCCTCCATAGCCTTAAAAGAGTTGATGTTTTTTACCTCAACCTTGGTACCCATATTTAAAGATATGTTGGCTTCCAGGCGCATATGCCCCTTCTCCATATCAGCATCAGAGACACCTAGGTAGCGAAGTAATAGTTGAAGCTCTTTAGCAAAAGAAGCTGCTTCTGCAGATGATTTTATATCTGGCTCTGTTACCAATTCCATTAAAGGTACGCCAGCGCGGTTATAGTCAACCAAGCTATCTTCTTTAGAATGACTAAGTCGCCCCGCATCTTCTTCTAGATGAATGCGAATTAATCTAATTTTATTTAACTCACCACCAGTAACTAGAGGCTGATCATATTGAGAGACTTGATAACCCTTGGGAAGATCGGGGTAGAAATAGTTTTTTCTATCAAATTTTGATTCTTTATCAGCAAAGACCTCACCCCCCAAAGCTAAACCAACTTTGAGAACATGCTCTACCGCCTGCTTATTGATAGTTGGCAAGGCGCCAGGCTGTCCTGTACAGATAGAACAAATATTAACATTAGGATGTTTTTCACTAGCATCATTAAGACAATCGCAAAACATCTTGGTCTGAGTTTTAAGCTCGGCATGAATTTCTAGACCAATAGTTGGTTTATAAGTAACGGACATGGCTTTATTAAAGCAAAGTTCCGTTATTTTCTCAATAAAAAACCGCAATTGTAGAAACAATCGCGGTAAAGTCTCCCAAAATGATTATTAGGCAGACGGGCTCTCTTTCTTTTCAGGAAGCTTGGCCAAAGCCGACCACAAGATCCTCCTCTGAAAAACCTCGGGCTGTGACTTGAACTTTGCCCATTCGTCTTGATTGTACTCAAGACCAAGATGAGCACGTAGACAGAGTTCTTGTTCACTGTCTAGTTTAGCTTCTTTAGCAAAGGCAACAAATTCTTCTTCAGTCATTTTTTGAACTCCTTTACAACAAAGAACTATAAGCCCCTGGCAGGAGCTTCAACATGATTATTATACTGTGTTTTTATATTTTGTCAATTTAAAAAGACCTCCTAAAAGATCTTTTTAAACTTCTATTTGTTGAATCTTAATCAACCACCTCGATACCCATATTCTTAGCAGTACCAGCAATAATCTTGGCAGCTGACTCAATGTCATTAGCATTAAGATCGGCCATCTTTCTTTCAGCTATATTCTTTAGATCGGCTTGGGTAACCTTACCGATTTTCTTTTTAGCTCCTTCAGCAGAACCTTTAGCAACGCCAGCAGCTTTCTTTAATAGATCAGCAGCCGGTGGGGTTTTTAATTTAAAATCAAAACTTCGATCCTCATAAATGGATATTTCGGTAGGAATAATGTCGCCTCCCATTTCTTTGGTAGCGTCATTAAAACGCGTACAGAAATCCTGAATGTTAACACCATGCTGTCCTAAGGCAGGACCAACTGGTGGCGCAGGATTTGCCTGACCGCCTCGAATCTGAAGTTTTAATACTGATTTAACTTTTTTTGCCATAATTAAATTTTTTGTACTTGTAAGGAATCAAGTTCGATCGCGGTATCACGACCAAAAACTTGTACCAATACTTTAACCTTTCCTTTATCTTCGTCAATCTCTGAAACCTTACCATCATAATCTTTAAAGGGTCCGTCAATTATTTTAACCGGCTCGCCTTCTTTAAAATCTATCTTGAAGCTAGTCTCATCTTGATTCATGCGAGACATTATCATTTCTATCTCACTCTCAGAAAGTGGTTCTGGCTTGGTAGTTTCAGCACCCACAAAACGGGTAACTCGAGGAGTATTCCTCACTACATACCAGGTGTCCTCGGTCATAACCATTTTCACAAGCACATAACCCGGATAGATTTTTTCTTCAACGCTACGTCTTTTGCCGTTTTTAATCTTAATCTTCTTTTCCTTGGGAACTATAACGCTTATGATGCGATCCTGCATATCTAAAGACTCGACTCGTTGTTCAAGATAACGAGCAACAGCATCTTCATAACCAGAATAGGTATGAACAGCAAACCAGTGAGCGGTGGCCTTAGTTTCTGTGCCAGGAGCAACTTTTTTATCGTCCTGATTATTGTCTTTTTGATTGTTTTGTTCGCTCATAATGTTATTGCAACAAAAAAGAATCTAATCCATAAAGGAAGATCATGTCAAAGAAGCCTAAAAAGGCCGCTGTCAAAAGAGACATGAAGATAACCACTATAGTTAGACGAGTCGTCTCTTTATAGGTTGGCCAATTAACTCTTTTGAATTCTTGTCTTGATTCTTGAATGAATAATTTAAGACGTTGCATAGCAGTTCAATTATCTACTTTTTTCCTTAAATGTCAAGGTTTTTAACGTTAAGAGCATGAGTTTGAATAAAGTGCTTACGTGGCGCCACTACGCTGCCCATAAGAATGTCAAACAATCTATCAGCTTCTTGAGCATCAGCAACAGTTACCCGCTTCATTGATCTGTGCTCTGGATTAAGAGTGGTGTCCCATAGCTGATCTGGGTTCATCTCTCCTAGACCCTTATAACGCTGAATATTAACACCTTTCCCATCATCACCTTTACCCATCCTCTTCACTAATGCGTCCTTTTCTGCATCATTATACGCATAAACAGACTCTCGTCCTTTACTAACTTGATAAAGAGGGGGTTGGGCGATATACAAATAGCCATTATTAACTACTTCTGGGAAATAACGATAAAATAGTGTTAATAGCAAGGTTCTGATGTGAGCACCATCAACATCGGCATCTGTCATAATAACAATCTTATGATATCTAATTTTAGAAAGATCAAAAGATTCAGCGATAGCAGTACCTAAAGCGACTACCAATGATTTGATCTCCTGATTAACTAACATCTTATCTAGACGAGCTTTTTCTACATTTAAAATCTTACCCTTTAAAGGCAAGATGGCTTGAGTCCTACGATCTCGACCCATTTTACTTGAACCACCAGCCGAGTCACCCTCAACGATAAAGAGCTCTGATATCTCTGGCTTACGACTAGAACAGTCGGCTAACTTACCTGGCAAACTTAAACCCTCAAGCATTCCCTTGCGCATAACGGTTTCTTTAGCAGCCTTAGCAGCTTTTCTTGCTTTAGCAGCAATCATGCACTTTTCTAAAATACGCCGAGCTTCACTAGAGTTTCTTTCTAAGAATTCTTTTAAAGATTCACCAACAATACTCTCAACAGCGGTTCGAGCTTCTGGATTACCCAACTTAGCCTTGGTCTGACCTTCAAACTGAGGTTCAAAAAGCTTAACGGAAACGATAACTATCAATCCTTCTCGAACATCGTCACCGGTGAGATTGTTTTCTGAAGCCTTAAAATAATTATGATTTCGCCCATAATCATTGATAACTCTGGTAAGGGCTGATCGGAAGCCGGTCAAATGCATACCACCATCTGGAGTATAAATATTGTTAGCAAAGCTTAACTCCTTAGCTTCTAGATCCTTACTATATTTAAAAGCCACTTCTACCTGTATTTCTTCTGTAGATTGTTTATCAACATAAAAAGCCTCCATCTGCAAAGGAGCTTCTTCGGCACTAAGGTGATTAATAAAAGATTTAATACCATTATCAAAATAAAAGGCGTAGTAAAGCTCCTCCTCTTTTCTCTTATCAATCACCTCTATCTTAATACCCTTGGTTAGATAGGCCTGTTGGCGTAGGTGATCAAGAATCTTCTTTCTGTTATATTCTAATTCTGAAAATACCTCTCCATCAGCCTGAAAGGTGACTTTGGTGCCTGAAGTCTTGCTCTTACCAATCTTTTTAACATCTTTTTTAGGAATGCCGCGCTCATATTCTTGAGAGTAAACATCACCACCTCGAGAAACCTCAACCCGCACATTAGTGGATAGGGCATTAACCACCGAAACTCCCACACCGTGTAAACCACCGGATATCTTGTATGAGTCGCCACCAAACTTACCACCCGCGTGTAGGGTAGTCATAACAGTTTCCAAAGCCGACTTACCAGTCTGCTTATGTTTTTCAACCGGAATACCTCGTCCGTTATCAGAAACAGAAACTAGGTTATCAGGTAAAAGCTCAATAGTGATAGTATCAGCATAACCAGCAAGAGCTTCGTCTATAGAGTTATCCACAACCTCCCAAATAAGGTGATGAAGTCCATCGGTTCCGGTAGAACCAATGTACATACCCGGTCGTTTTCGAACTGGATCTAGACCTTCTAGAACATAAATGTCTTTAGCTGAATAACTAGACTCTTTAGTTTTTTTATTTTTTTCAGGCATCTTTAAGTACCTTCATTTTAACAAAAAAATAAGGGTTCGTAAAGTAAAAAGCCCCTCAAAAAAAGGGCCTGAAGGAGCTATTAATTGCTCCATTTTTATCCAATATTTCTCTCTATTCTATTAATACAGTTAATGATCGTCTCTTCCCTGCTAGATAAAATCACCTCTTGTCGTATTAATTTGGCAATGCGACTCATTACCTCCTCCTCTTCTCGGAGCTGATCATACGTTGGGACTTCTTCTTTTCCGTAACGTCTGTGGCGACCATTGTTTTCTATGCGCTTTAAAAGCCTGTTCCTAAAAGTATTATCATCAAAGGATTGCAATTCTACCCGAACTTTTATTAACTCTTGCTTAACTTCAACAAGACGCTCTTGCAATTCATGGAGGGGCAGGTAATCGGTATAGCCACCTGCCTCACCTTTTTCTGAGTTACTAACAACACGCAAAGGAGCTGTTGAATCACTCAAAAAACTGTAACTTCTATCCATTCAAAACTCCTCTTTTCATAAAGAGACTGGGACAAGGTTCTATTTCCTAGTATAAAAGAAAGATTATTATTCGCAAACTAGATTGCGACAAGCGTTAAGATTAGCAGCGCCCTCAGGCACTTTGTTGCCAAGAGAATCAAAACAACCTACGTCAATCCCCTGACCTACAAGCCTGTTACCATAGCCGCCGGTTGTAGGGGTGTTGTTACCACAAGAAAAAATGACTATATTATCAGATTCAGCCGCTTGAATAAGAGGACTCTCAGCTTGTATGCCAGCAGTAATAATAGCTGTGGTTAATAACAAAATGGTTAAAGTCCATAGTCCCAAAGCGCTTTCATCAGCTTTATTCAACATGCTTTTATTATACCATTATCTGATATCCACACCCAACTCATTAACCAGGATGTCGTTAATCTTATTCATCTCCCGATCGACCTCTTTATCGGTTAAGGTTTTGTTTCTAGCTAGAAAAACTAATCGGAGAGTCAAACTACGATTACCTTTAGAAAACTTCTTGTCTTCATAAAAATCTATGAGATCAACATCCTGAAGATTTTTAGAGGCTGTTTTCTGAATTAAAGAAAGAATAGTAGCGAAACGAATCTCTTGAGGAACTAGAAGAGAAACATCTCTCATGATAGTCGGATACTTAGAAAGAGGAGTATAAGACATCTCTCCTTGAAGTAGAGGTAGCAAACTATCTAAATCTAGCTCTGCAAAAGATACCTGGCCTTTGTTTTGTAGGTAGACGTAACCTAGGACGTGATGTTCGGATTCTATTCTCAAGCGATCAGGCTTTTCTTCTTTCATAAAATAATCTACCAAACCAAGACGCGACAATAGCTCACTCACCAAGCCTTTAAGCTCAAAGAAAGTTACTTGCTTAGCATCACCAATAGCCATGCCTAACATTAGACGCTCTTTAATGGTCTTCTTTTCTTTATAGAAGGTTTTTCCAATCTCAAAAATAGCCACTCTATTGAAAAAGCGAAGGTTATCTTGAATATTTTTATCTAGATTAAAAACCAGGGAAGAGCGCAAACTATTTAGCTGGTTGCTGATAGGGTTCTTTAGTTGAGGTGCTTCTTCATCAAAATGCTCTGGAACGAAAGAATAGTTATATACCTCATCCATATTGAAACCAGTCAAAATGTTACGAACTCCTTCTTTTAATTTAATTTGGTCTTCGTGCTCAGAAGCGCGCAAGACTAGATGAGGAGCTTTGGCCTCTAGATTGTCATAACCGTGTAGTCGGGTGACCTCTTCTACCAGATCCTCAAATATCTCGATGTCGGTTCTAACCATAGGACTAGTTACCTGCTGCCCCTCAACAAAAAAGCCTAGCCTCTTTAAAGATGCTAGAGCCTGATCTTCTTTCAAGTGAAGACCAGATAATTGGTTAAATTTATCAATATTGAATTTTAATATTACGGGTTTTTGTTTTTTATTATAAACATCGATCAAGGTCCCTACCTTAGCCTTGCAAACCTCTTTAATCAGCTCCGCTGCTCGACCAACCCCCAAATCTATCAGCTCTGGACTGATATGATGAGCAAAACGAGCTGAGGCGTCAGTCACCAAATTAATCTTACGAGAAGTTCTGTAAACACTAACTCCATCAAAGTTGCCAGCCGTCAAAAGAATATTTTTCGTATTACCATCTATCTCCGCTTTCTGCCCACCCTTAATTCCCGCTATATCCAAAGCATTCTTAGCATCAGCTAGAACCAGGTCTTCGTTATTTAATTCATAGGTTTTATTTTCTAAGGAGGTAACTTTTTCTCCAGCCTTAGCGGATCGAACCTGCAAGACACCGCCCTCTAACTTATCAAAATCAAAGACGTGTAAAGGTTGACCAGTCTCTAAAGTGACGTAATTGGTAAGATCCACAAGATTATTAATAGATTGTTGGCCAACTGCTTCTAAAGCATCTTTAAGCCACTTAGGAGAAGGGCCTATCTTAACGTCAGCAAAATACTGAGCAGCCATTCGTCGACACAGTTTAGGCTTTTTAATCAACACTTCAAAACTCTTATTCACTGCTGACTTAGGAGCTTTAATAGCTGGACAGTTAAATTGCTGGCCGCTAATAGCCTGGATCTCCTGAGCCAGACCCCAATATGAGGCAGCGTCAGAATATCGATTAGGCAGAATCTCAATATCTAAAGTTTTGCTATCAACCGCCTCCGATTCAAAAAGATGCATGGTTAACTGCTCCGCCACTTCAGCCGGCTTACCAATCTTTGGTATTAATTGTTTGAGAACTTGATAACTAAATTTCATATTAAAATTGTTGAACAAACCTTACATCGCCACTATAGAAAAGCCGAACGTCATCAATGCCATACTTGAGCATAGCTAAGCGATCAACTCCTCCACCAAAAGCAAAACCTTGATAGTGCTTAGGATTATACCCTACCGCCTTAAGAACGTTAGGATGCACCAATCCAGCTCCCATCACCTCTAGCCAATCTTTTTTACCTGGAATCTGAATATCTACCTCAACACTAGGTTCGGTAAAAGGAAAGTAACTAGGACGAAAACGAATCTTAACTTCTTTATTGAAAAATCTTTTGAAAAACTCCCCCACTATATATTTGAAGTTAGCTAAAGAAACATCGTCACCAACCATCAATCCCTCAAACTGATAAAAGTTTATCTCATGAGAAGCGTCAGTTGCTTCATAACGAAAAACTCGACCAGGAACTATGATCTGAAAAGGTGGTTTATTCTCTCTCATGTAACGCACCTGCATAGGACTGGTATGAGTTCTTAACAATAGATTATCAAAATCCTTTAACCAAAAAGTATCCCACATATCACGAGCAGGATGATCAGCGGGAATGTTCAAAGCGTCAAAGTTATTATGTGAACTCTCAACCTCTGGTCCTTCTAAGACGGAAAAATTAAGATCCTGAAATATTTTTCTGATTTGATTTTCTACCTGAGTCAGAGGATGAAGATGACCGATCTTAACTCGAGCCCCTGGTTGAGTGATATCTAAACCAACCTGTTGATCACTAGCCATCTTTAGTTCTTCAAGTTTTTTATTAAATAAATGATTAAGCTCCTGCTTAAGTTGATTGGCCTCCTTACCAACCTTCTTTCTCTCAGCTAAAGATTTTTTGGATAAAGAGCGTAGTATTTGAGTAACCTCTCCTTTACGACCCAAATATTTAATACGTAAAGATTCTAAATATTTAGGATCAGAAATATCTTCGAGTGCCTGCTTAACCTCTTCCTTAAGCTCTTTAAGATTCATTATTAAAATTATACCAGTGACTGATAAAAAATAAACCCACGGTTGAAAACAACCATGGGTTTAAGAGTTGCCACTCATGCGAGTGGCGAAAGGATTCACCACCACACGGGTGGCGGCCAAGTCCAAAATCATCGACGAGGCTGTGGGTGAGGGTAATGATAGTAGTAGACTATCCTCCCCCTACTCGGAACAGTCCGAGGCTGCCTCTGAGGCACAGGTTGTGCCTGTTGAGGCACGGGTTGTACCTGCGGCACAGGTTGAGCCTGCGGCACAGGTTGAGCCTGCGGTACAGGTTGCACCTGCGGCGCTCCCCTG
>CEPX01070807.1_pt1 | contig 12188 bp, 11 predicted proteins | sample 361361 | NCBI WGS metagenome assembly CEPX01 (sample SAMEA2619974, study PRJEB7988) | marine metagenome | biome: marine biome (ENVO:00000447); feature: mesopelagic zone (ENVO:00000213) & marine oxygen minimum zone (ENVO:01000065); material: "saline water (ENVO:00002010), including plankton... | reverse complement strand
ATGCATTTGCAACTAGATTAAAAGCTTTTGAAGAGTCAATCGAAACATTAACAGGCGATAAATTTCAAGAATTATACGATCAGACAATAGGGACGTTTACTGAAGACGAAAGTGCAGAGCTTGAAGCTATTGGAGAAAAGTTAGATGCTCAAACTGCAGCTGTCTACGATGGTAAAAGAGTAACGTTAGGCCCTGCGTCTAATAAAAAAACAGTTGCACATGAACTTGGTCATGCATTACGCCATCAAACTATAGGTAAATTTGAACATCATAAAGGATATTCATCCGCAGATGCTTTATTAATTTCAGCTGTTACAGAAGCTTCTGACGATGAAGAAGAGGAAAGAATACCTCCTTACATTGTTGAATTCGTTGCTGATTTAGCTCCTATTATTGGTGAATCATTAAGATTTGACGTTCCTGATGGCAGAAAAGAAACCATAGAAGATTTTGAAGCAGCTGCTCGATATTTTGGAGGTGGGTATTTAACGCGTGTAGATTCATTATATGCAGAAATGGAAGAAGTTCTTAAGCAAGCTCAAGATTATGATTTGCAGCCTACTGATGATTCTATTGAAAATTTATTCGATATAACACGGCAATCTGTTTTGAAGATTGCTGATAATTTACAAGAATTTGGAAGGCATGAACCCTATCTTGCTATACTTGACGAGGATGATACAACAAACATACCTAATTCCCTTGTTAATGCTGCCCATTGTGTAGATGGGCTTTCGCAAACTATTATAAGATATATTGATACTGACAGAAAATCCATGCCTGAAAAAATCCAAGGTGTTCGTGAAAGCATTCAAGATACTATTGACACTTTCAAGAGTTTAAAGAGATCAGCAGACTTGTTAACAAACATTTTTTCCAGTCTAGGCGTTAGCTTGGACAGTTCTCCAGCTTATAAACTCATCAGCATGGTTATAAATCACTCTCGAGAAAGGCTAAGTACTGAATGGTCAGATATATTTTTTATGCCTCCATCTGAAATTGAAGAGCAATATTTTAATCCGTTGAAAGATAGATTGAATGGCATTGTTGAAGTTTACGAAGCTTCAAAACTGCAACAGCCACTTCCGGATTCTTCTTAATTGAGAAATCTCGCAAACTAAACAGAAACATTTATATACTTAAAATGGACACTTGTCTATTATATTGGACAAGTGTACATGAAAATGGACGAATTGCTTGAATACTTTATATCTGAACCTGAACGTGAGTTGCATGTGAGAGAATTAGCTAAACTTGCTAAGAAATCACCTACTACTGTGTCTAAACGTCTCTCTAAGCTTGAAAAAGATGGCTTGCTGCAGTCAAGAAGTAAACTGAACCATTTATTATTCAAAGCAAATTCAGACAGTTTAAACTTTAAAGATGTTAAAATTTGCTATAACATAAAAAAATTAAGGCATTCTGGATTAATTGAATTCTTAGTTCAGGAGTTTAACCATCCTGAGGCAATAGTGCTGTTTGGTTCATTTGGAAAAGGAGAAAACACTCTTAAAAGCGATATTGATTTGCTTATTATTACGTCTTCTAAACAAGAAATAAATCTAGCAAAATTTGAAAAAATTGTTGGATATAAGATACAATTGTTTGTTTACTCTACAGTTGAAATGGAAAAAATGAAAATCAAGAACAAAGAGCTGTTAAATAATCTAATAAACGGCATTAAACTACATGGTTTTTGGGAGCTGTTTAAATGAGATTCAGTGATTTTATTGAAAAAGGGCAAGTAAGAAAAGCTTCCCCAGACGTTTCCTTGGCAAAGTCGCTTATTGCGACTTCTGAAACTGACTTAAAATTTCTTAAAAGTGTGGAAATTACTGAAACATCTGCCAGAAAGGTAATGACTAATTATTATGATGTACTGCGAAGTGTCTTGGAGGCTATTTTAGCATTAGAAGGCTATAAGACATACTCGCACGAAGCCTTTACATATTTCTTAAAAGAAAAAGATGAACAATTAATTGCAGAAAAATTTGACAGATTCAGAAAAATAAGAAATAAAATAAATTATTATGGGAAAGATATATCTGTTGAAGAAGTGAAAGAACATTCAACAGAAATAATTAAAATGATAGAGATATTAAAAAACAAATATCTTAAGGAATTGATGTAAATGAAATACTCTGAATTGGCTGAAGTTTATAGACAGCTTAGTTCTACTACTAAGCGTCTTGAGAAAACAGAGCATGTTGCTGAGTTTCTTAAGAAAGTTCATGCAGATGAAACAGAAGAAGTAGTTTTGCTGCTTCAAGGCAGAATATTTCCTGCATGGGATGAGCGAGAGCTTGGAGTGGCTGCACAATTGATGGCGAAAGCAATATCTTTAGCTTCTGGAAATGAAATCTCTTCTATTAAAAAAGAATGGAAGAAAACAGGAGATTTGGGTGATGTTGCTGAAAATCTGATTAAAGGAAAGAAGCAGCATACGCTTGCAAGCTCTGAACTTACTGTTAAAAAAGTGTTTAGTAATCTGAGAAAATTAGCAGAAGAAAGCGGCGGAGGCAGTGTTGACCGCAAACTGCAACTGATTGCTGAGCTATTATCTTCTTCAAAAGGAAATGAAGCAAAATACATTACAAGAACAATACTGGGAGTATTAAGAGTTGGCTTAGGAGAAGGAACATTAAGAGATTCAATTGTCTGGGCTAACTTTATGAAAGTAACAGATGACATGGATAAAGAAAAACGCGAAAAATACAATTCTTTTGTTGATGCAGTGCAGGAAGCTTATGATTTAACAAATGATTTTGCAGTTGTAGCAAAAATTTCCAAAGAAAAAGGAGTAAAAGGCTTGAAATCAGTTCAGATAAAAATAGGCAAGCCGATAAAAGTTATGCTTGCGTTAAAAACTGAAAATGCAACAGAAGCTTTTGAAACAGTGGGAAAACCTGCTTCTGTAGAGTTTAAGTACGACGGTTTCAGGCTTGAAATAGAAAAAGATGAAAAAGGAAATATAACTCTTTTTACCAGACGCTTGGATAATGTTGTTGAACAATTTCCAGACGTTGTTGAACATGTAAAGAAGCATGTTAAAGGAGACTCTTTTATTCTTGATGCAGAAGCAGTAGGCTATGACCGCAAAACAATGAAATACCTGCCTTTCCAGAATATTTCCCAGCGCATTAAGAGAAAATACGACATAGATAAGATTGCAAAAGAACTGCCTGTAGAAGTTAATGTGTTTGATATTCTTGCTTACAATGGAAAGAATTTGCTTAATGAGCCTTTCAAGAAGAGGCGTGAGATAATAGAGAAGATTGTTGATGATGTAAAACGGAAAATAAGACCTGCTGAAGCTATTGTTACAGATAAAGAAGAAAAAATCGAAGAGTTTTTCAAAAAAGCCAGAGAAGCAGGCAATGAAGGGCTTATGATTAAGAATTTGGAAGCGCCTTACAAGCCAGGAGCTCGTGTTGGCTATATGTTGAAATTCAAGAAGGTAGCAGAAAACCTTGATTTGGTAGTAGTAGAAGCAGAATGGGGAGAAGGCAAGCGCAGCAAATGGCTGAGCAGCTATAATTTAGCGTGCAGAAAATACGGAAAGCTTTTGGAAGTTGGAAAAGTCGCAACAGGCTTAAAAGAAAAACCAGAAGAAGGTTTAAGCTTTGATGAAATGACTCAGATGCTGAAACCTTTGATTGTTGAAGAACACGGAAAACACGTAAAAGTAAAACCAAAGATAATTCTAGAGGTTGGCTATGAAGAAATTCAAAAGAGTCCTAGTTACAGCAGTGGTTATGCATTGAGATTTCCAAGAGTTATTAGAAATCGTACTAGTGAGAAAAACGTTAATAACATCAACACTCTGAAAGACGTTGAAAAACTATATGAACAGCAGAAGAAATGACCAACTAGCTTGTCTGCATCGCGAGTTCTTCTAATGAGATTACGCTTCTATAACCAAATAAATACCTGTTTAAGTTTAATATTCCCAAATCTTTTGTTCTCTTACCTTCAGCTTGAAGCAGCTCGTCAATCAATTCAAAGTCAGGGTTTGCAGATACTAAATCAGGCACGCCTATCTCTGAAATATAACGTTCTACAGTGCTTCTAAATAAGCTTGAATCTCTAACACTACGAAATTTTACTAAAATTACTTTGATTGGCCATATAAGTCCATCTTTTCTAAGATGAGGAACGTTTACACTTACAGTAGATCCCGTTTCTTTGTCAAACATATAAGCACTCACATAACTATTTTTTCTGTTTGGGTTTCTCCATATGTCATCAATTATTTCCATGTAAACTTCTGGACTTTTGGGCCCAATTCCATCAAGGCTTCTTGTCAGATCCTGAATAATGGCCATTTTTTCCTCAGAATCAACTTCGCCTTCAGAACTAATGGAACTTAAATTGTAACCTAAATCAATTTTTGTTTCAGTCATATATGAAGAAATATCTCTGGATTTTTAATATTTTTCTCAAAATAGTCTCTTAAAATTCTCAACAAACTTGTCAAAGTCTTCCACTTTTACTGCTGCGCCGCATGCGTATTCATGCCCACCGCCGTAGCCGTTGACTCCTTCCAAAGCTTTTTTCAGTTTTGGCAGGATTTCGTTTTTACCTGAACCGCGAAGGCTCATTCTCACTTCTCCTTCTTTTATGCGGCCTACAATAATCACTTTTTTCGGATTAAAATGAAGAAGCTCATTGGAGACTTCGCTTGAAAAGCTTTGCTCGCCCTTGTAAGTGTGGACTAAGAATTTGTCTTTAGTTAATGCCTTTTTTGCTTCATTGTAAATCTCTTGATATGCAGTGTTTATTTTTTCATACTTCTTGTATAAGTAGCGGCCTGCTGGTGTTTTTTGCTCAAGAATTTCATAAGGGTCTTCAATCCTTGTAAGTATTTTTATGCATTTTATTGCGTCAGATGTAGGTCCTTTCAGAGCAAAGGAAAATACTTTAATTAATGTTCCAAGCTTGGTTTCAAACAAGGCATCATCAGGCTTCTTTACTTTGCTGCTCCACAAATCAGGATATTTCTTGGCAAATTCATCAGCAAACTCAGGAATAAACCAATCGCCAACAATGCCTGTCATGGCAATCCACAAGTCTTCCTTGCGATTGTTGACTTTATAGCACAGATAAGAAGCAGGATAGTTGTCTTTTATGTTGCTGTTTCTTGGGTTAAAGTACTTTACACCCTTTAATTTTAACGGTTGGTGATGATCAATCCAGATAACTGGCTTTTTAACAGTGTCAACAAAGCTTTGCTCAACCATGGCAATGTCCATTATGAATATTTTGTCGTATTGCGGCTGCGTAGCTGACTGGACAAAGCGATCGTCAACTTTCGGAACTGCCTTAACCATCATGCCGCTGCCTCTATTGACTAATTTGTATAACAGTAAGAAAGAAGTCAAACCGTCAGGGTCATCGTGAAACAGGAAAAGAGGTTTCTTTGTTTCTGATAGTTCTTTTCTGATTTCTTCGTATTGTTTGGATTTTAACATGAATATCTTAGAGGTGAGGATGTTTTTAAATATGTTGGTATACTCATTAGTAACATTTATATAGTGGATTTGTATACAGTATACTAGTGGGGTGGAATTGAAGTTGGTAATACTATTTGACCAGTATCATTTGCCTGAAAACGTGTATGAAATAATTTTTGCTACAAACCAGCAAAGAATAGTTGCTAAAGTTCTTATTGATTCTATGAAAGAGAAAAAAGGTGAAATGAACAAGACAGAGATGAGTTTCTTCGCAACAAAGCTTCATGACGGCGAGCTAGTTACAGAGATAGATGAACCACAATACAAAGGAAAAAAAGTCAAGCTTTCTTACAACAAAAGGCAATTTTATGATAGAATTCTTACGCCTATGAAGACAATGGGCCTGATCGACTATGACATGTATAAGAAAACGTATAAGATAAGCGAAGCATTTAACCGCGAACTCATAAAAATAGGCTTGTTATGGCAGCGGGAAGCAAGAAAACCAGTCAGTGAGTTCAAGCTAAAGAAAAAGTAGCTATCCTATGATTCTTGAATAGATTGATTTTGCCTTTTCAGAAGAATTTGCTTTTATTATTGCACGTCCGTCTTTGAATAGCGTAATTTTGTTGAAATGAATGCAGTAATCGAAATTTTTAACATTTCCTTTTAATTTTTTCATCAGCAATTTCAGATTTATTGGCTTGCCTTTAACCTGATAAGTATTTGTTCCACACAGTTTAAGTACTTTAGAGCCTTTTTTGCCAGTCAAATATTCGTAATCACCTTTACAGCTTTTGCAATCTCTGTTTTTCTTAACTTTTAATTTTATTAATTGCTGCTTGTTTATTCTAACCATGTTTTTTTCGTATTTTTTCTTTAGAAGGATTTTAATTGCTTCAGAAGCTTGCAATGATGATGTTTTAACAACTGCAGTGTTTGAAACTCCTGCAGTATCGCATGTTTCCAAGCTGGAATGATTGTTAAAAATGCATCTAAAGCAAGCATTGTCTGGTATTATGTTGTAAACAGTTCCAATGTTTCTAATAACAGCAGCGTAAACCCAAGAAACACCATTCTTTTTGCAGTAATCATTTATCAAGAATCTTGTTTCAAAATTATCAGTGCAGTCAAGAACAAGGTTTGAGCTTAGCAAGGAAGCATTTTTGTAATTCAAATCTGCAACTATCGCATTAATTTTTGTTTTACTGTTAAGTTCCTTTAATTTTTTCTTAGCTACTATTGCTTTTGGCATGCCAACATCTTTCTTAGTGAATAGGGTTTGTCGCTGAAGGTTTTTAAGCTCTATAAAATCCCGGTCTATTAGCGTAATGCTGCCAACACCTGCTTTTGCTAAAAGCTTAGCAGTATTTGTTCCAATAGCACCTGCACCAACTATAGCTACTTTTTTGCTCCTTAATCCCAAATAACTCATGCTTAATGAGAATTCAGGAAGCTTTATTAATCCTTCGGCGCCTCTTTTTAGCTATGGCTGATAAATTTGTTTACAGTAACTGTATCGGAGCTTTTTTGTTTAGCGAAAGCTACGAGCTAATGGATAAAGCATTGTTTTCTGATGCAATAGCTGCCAATAAGAAACTTGAGAATAATGAATGGACTGATGAAGAGAAAAAGCTAATCGGAAAGGAAAAAGTTTTGTTTCTTGGATTTAAAAATGAGAAATTAGGCAATGTAACTTTTACTAATGACTTAAAAAAGCTTGAAGCAGTCAGTAAATTGCTGGAGAATGAATCTAAGATAAGCCAAACCATAATTTCAATTGCAAAACAAAAAGTAAAAGATTCAGTCCAGGATGATGAGCTGGTAATACAAGCTGCAAGCTCAATACAAGAACTGGATAAATCAGTAAACATGCTTACTAAAAGACTCAGAGAATGGTACGGCTTGCAAAACCCTGAACTCGCTGCAAGTATAGAAGATAATGCAAGATTTGTGAAAGAACTTCTTGAAGGTTCGCAATCTAGCGAAATGGGCGCTGAACTAAAATCTGAGGATGAAAATCAAATAAAGGAACTTGCAAATAATGTTGTGAAATTGCTTGAATTAAGAGAAAACTATGAAAAATACCTGGAAAAAAGAATGAAAGATGTTTGTCCTAACATTCTTGCAGTTGCAGGTGCGCTGATAGGCGCTAAAATTTTAGCAGCAGCAGGCTCTTTGAAGAGATTAGCTGTACTCCCTGCTTCAACTGTTCAATTGCTTGGAGCTGAAAAATCTATGTTCAACTTTTTGCGCAAGAAATCAAAGAAAATGCCTCGTTTCGGAATACTTCACGAACATAAACTGATTGCATCTGCTCCTGAAAAAAGAAAAGGCAAAACAGCAAGATTGCTGGCAGACAAAATCTCAATTGCAGCACGAATTGACTATTTCAAAGGCAAATTTGTTGGAGATAAATTGCTGAAAGAAATAGAGGAGAAGCTAAAATGAGAGAAATATTACCTCAAATATTTGAACACAATAAGAAATTGTTGACTTTAAGCACTGATAAATTCTTTAGTGAAGAAATAGTGAAAGTAAACGACAAAAAATACAGAGAATGGAATCCGACAAGAAGCAAACTTGCAGCAGCAATTGTTAAAGGGTTAAAAGTTGATATTAAGCCTGGCGATAACATTCTTTATCTTGGAGCAGCGCATGGCTACACACCTTCTTTTATTGCGTGCAACAAACTATTTGCAGTTGAATTTGCTCCCAGAGTTGCCCGTGAACTTGTTATCCTTTCTGAGAAAAAGAAAAACATTCTGCCGATAATTGCGGACGCAAACCAACCAAATACTTATTATCACTTGCCTCAAGCAGTAGACATTGTTTATCAAGATATTGCACAGCGCAATCAGGTTGAGATACTTGTTAAAAACTGCAATTTATTCTTAAAAAAGAATGGACTAGCAATGATAGCCGTAAAATCGAGAAGCATAGATGTTACACAAAAACCAGGAAAAATATTTGCAGACGTGAAAAGACAATTAGAAGAACACTTTAAAATTCTAGATTACCGCAACCTTGAACCTATGCAGAAAGATCACGCGTTTTTTGTTTGCAGAAAGCGATAAATCTAAATGCGTCTATGGTTCATATCTAATTTCTGAGGTGCCTTTTTGTCATATTCATGTTCATTTGCAAAACTAAATTTCTTACTGTTTGCAACATGTTCAAGTGCTTTTGGACTTGGTCTTGGAGCTAGCAATCTGCTTGACGTTGTGCTACTTGACTCTTCTGGAACGTAAAACTGCTTGATTTGTTCCCATTGCCCAATGCTTTCTGATCCAAAAGACATTTTAGGGTTTTTGGTTACTATTGATCGACCTTTTTCTGAATAGCTCATACCAAACGGTTCTAAAGTATGTGGGAGTTTTAGCAAGTGACCAAGCTCATGGGTTATGATTTGTATCAATTTCTGATGAGAGCGTTGCTTAGTACCTTTTGCAGTATCTACAAACGCGTATCTATCATGAGTTGAAAATATTGCGCTACGTCCATATGTAACACCAGCTGCATCATCCGAATCTCTAAAATTACCCAATACTACTTTTGCATCAACAATAGGAGTTTCTACTAACTTCCCTTGAAAAGTTTGGCTATATGGGTCTCTTGGTAACTGATGCAAGCCTATAGCATCTGATACCTTTGTTTCAGCAACTAGGCTAAATTCATGAACATCAATTTCGTTTCCACCACTACTAAGCTTAAAACTATCTGATGACGGCGCGTCTATTGTATTGCTTTTGATAAAGCTATCAAGTTCTGCAACATAAAAATCAATTATTTCGAGAGGGCTATCTGAAGATAAACCCGGATCTGCCTCTCTACTTGCAAGAATTTCTTCAGGATTATTCAAGTCAGTACTTTGATATAATACAGTTACATTTAAACCTAAATTGGCAAAAGCGTCGTTTAGATCTTTTGTTATGACATCAACGTCACGTTGAACATGTTTTTCACCAACATTCGTAATATCAATAATGTTTATTCTGTAATTACCAGTTTCAGCAGGCAATTTTTCAACAGAAGTAGTATGATTCCTTTGATTATAATTAAAACTTCTTGCTCCATTAGAGAATTGATTTGCATCGAGTAAATTCCTGCGATTAGCTGCTGCATCGGCGGGTAATTCATTTTTCATGTAGTTAGCAATCTCTAAATCGTCTTGCTTTGCCATAAGAGTTACTGTAGATCCAACAACTCCGCCAGCTACCGCAATAGTAGCAAGTGCGCCGTAGAGCATTGCATCACGCACTAACTTTGACTGTCTAGCAATCCACGGTTGCTTCTCTATTGTTTCCTCTAATGACGTGTTCTGTTCTTCAGGTATATTGTCCTTTACCATGTTATATTGGAGCATATTCCCCTTTATAAATGTTTCTATTTTAACTACTATTAAGGGGTGATTTTAATTGTAATTGGGGTTTTTCTTCGTTATAAGCGATAAGTATTAAAATTCAATTCTTCTTTTTTCCGAAAGAACCACTAGACATTCCGGAAGATTTTCGGATTTTTCCCGATGAGAAAAAAAGCACTGGACACTAGACATGCACGGATAGGACATATAAATCATTAATTCTTAACTGCTCGGAAGACACGCAAAACTCCCGAATTATGCTTTTCGATCTTACAGACGCGAAAAGCAATTACGGAGTTTTTCTAATAAGTCTTCCTCGCCGAACTTAGAGATTTCTTTCAACAAGTGCAAGAAATCTCAACGTTAGATTGGGATTTTAGAGGTAAAATAATGAAAAATGAAACAACAATTAACTGGTATGATTTAAAAAATAGTCAAGTCTTATATCTGGAATACGACACAATTAAGAGTTTGATTGATAAAGGAACTAAGAAAGCTGGTTCTTTAAGCAAATTATGCGTAAAGCTTAATTCTAATCAATTTTATAACATATTGAAAGATAATGGAGGGCTGTCTGTAAAGAACCTGAAAAAACTTATGGTTTTTTTAAAGATAGAATGTGATTTTCTAAATGAGAAGATAAAGGAAATACGAAAAGGAAAAATATGTTCGATAAAAAATCCTAAATTTCCTATTGATCTACACAATCCCCGAATGGGTTATTTATTGGGGCACTTGATGTCCGATGGTTGCTTATATTATGACAAGTCCAGAAAAAATCTGATTAGAACTAAGTACTGTGGCGATGAACAAGAATTAATTGATAAATTTTTGGATGATTTAAGAGCTATTTTTGGAGAAATTTATTTTAATCGTGAATTTGAAAGAAATTGTATACAAATAAAAGTAGGAACGGGTGTTGTTGGCGAAATTTTCAAGAGAGCTGGAGCAACGGTAGGTAAAAAGTACAAGCTAAATAAGGGTATACCTTGGATTATTCATAAAAGCACCAAAGAAGCCAAAAAGAATTATTTATCAGCAATATTTGACGACGAAGGATCTGTCGGAAATAACCCTTCCCCGTATCTTATCCTATCAAGAAGCATTCATTGGAAGTTTAATGACACAGAGAAGCGTATATTATACAAGCATGTTGAGCCTTTAATGAAAACTAACTTTTTCCCAACCGGCCATTTTACAAGACGAATATCAATTGGAATGTTAAAGAAGGTTTTAATAAAAGCTAATGCGAAAAAGTTATTGAGTAAAATACTGGAAGCAAAACCTGAACTTCTTGTTGAAGAATCGCAATTACTTAAGAAAATTTTCAACATAAAAAACCACACATACGTGATTTCTTTCCAATTAACATCTGAGAACAGTTACAGTATTATGTCCTCACTTGTGATAAGACATAAAAAGAACGTCATAAACTTCTATAGTGAAATAGGCTTTTCATTAACAAAAAAGCAAAAGAAATTAAAAGAGGCTCTAACCAGTAAAAAATGGTTAGATTATGGTGCTTAAACTATACAACACCTTAAAGAAGAAAAAGGAAGCCTTGAAGCTTAATGGCAAGTCAATTGGGATATATACGTGCGGGCCAAACAAAATCTCTGAATAGAGTTTTTGGGCATGCCGTCTACGATTATCCTCATATTGGCAATTATAGAGCTTACATAGTTAGTGATATGTTAAAACGCTATTTGCGTTATAGTAGATTTAAGGTAAGGCATGTCATGAACATTACAGATGTTGATGACAAGACAATTAAGGGCGCTAAAAAGCAAAAAACAACTCTCAAGAAATTCACAAGAAAATACGAAAACGCTTTTTTTGAAGATTTGAAAACTCTTAACATTCTTCCTGCAGATAAATTTCCTCGGGCAACGCAGCATATTAAAGAAATGGTTGATTTGATTAAGAAACTGCTGAAAAAAGGGATAGCATATAAAGCAGATGATGGCAGCATTTATTATGATGTTGGCAAATTTAAAAATTATGGGAAGTTAGCGAATATTGATTTAAAGAAGCTTAAGACTGGCGCATCTGGAAGAATTTCTGCAGATGAATATTCAAAGGAAGATGTTCATGACTTTGCATTGTGGAAAGCTTACAGTAAAGAAGATGGAGATGTTTACTGGGATACAGAACTTGGAAAAGGAAGACCAGGCTGGCATATTGAATGCAGTGCAATGTCAATGAAATATCTTGGAGAAACGTTTGACATCCATTGCGGAGGAATTGATTTAATATTTCCTCACCACCAGAATGAAATTGCACAGAGTGAAGGCAGCACTGGAAAAAGGTTTGTAAAGCATTGGGTGCACAACGAATGGTTGCTAGTTGAAGGACAAAAAATGTCCAAATCA
>CEPX01050082.1_pt1 | contig 12192 bp, 12 predicted proteins | sample 361361 | NCBI WGS metagenome assembly CEPX01 (sample SAMEA2619974, study PRJEB7988) | marine metagenome | biome: marine biome (ENVO:00000447); feature: mesopelagic zone (ENVO:00000213) & marine oxygen minimum zone (ENVO:01000065); material: "saline water (ENVO:00002010), including plankton... | reverse complement strand
TTCTTTGAAGCGTGGGCTAAGTGGTTTGTACACTCTGTTATGGTAGATAAAGAGTATCAAGACAATATAGAAGATGCTCCACGATACACAACGTCCTGTAATAGATACTTTAATTCATGTTCGTTCGTACCGTACTGTACAGCAGATAGAGATGAACGAGTACAAATACTGGAAGAGATGGTGGATGATGAGTGGTCGCCCCTTCATACGGATAGTTGATGACGACATGAAAAACGCTACAGTTAAATATGTAGCCTACAAGTCTGAAACAGGTGAATGCACTGTCTATAGAGATGAGAGTACTGGACCAACTACATATGACAGGCTGTTCGTATGTTCAGCACCTACTAAAGAGATAGCTATACTACTAATGGAACTACTAGTAAATAGAGAGGAATTTGATGCCCAAATCGAACAAGCCAGTAACTATGTCCCTTGGGGGAGTAGAACTCAAGACACCTAAGAGCCAGTCTAGACGTATGTCTATGGTTCTATGGGGACCATCAGGCAGCGGTAAGACAACGCTTGCAGCTACCTGTCTTAGACCTACTTTGTGGGTGAACTTCGATGTAGATGGTACTAGCTCACTAATGGATCAAGATGACATATACATAGCCGACTTCGAGACTATGACTCCTCCTACTGTAGAGAAGTTCAAGGCTAACAGTTGTGCTGGTATTAGAGATGCATTAGAAGAGAACCCAGAGATTAAGACTGTAGTGTTCGACAGTATAACTAGTTTCAGAGACAAGTGTCTACTGCATAGCGTGTCTAAGGGTATGAAGTCTACTATTGAACAGCCTGGACTACAAGGTTACGGTATGAGGAACACTTTCATGTACCAAGCCTTCGTTAAGGTACTAGAAGTAACAAAAGCAGCAGGAGTACACTGTATATTCATCGCACACGAGGCAGCACCGATGAAAGACGAGATAACAGGCCAATTACTAGTGTCTATGCTAGTAGGTGGTAATATGAACACTGAAATACCTACTAAGCTGTCAGAAGTATGGTATTTAGAGGATACAGGCAAGGATAGACGTATAACTATCCGATCTAGTCGTATTCGCAAGCCTATGAAGTCTAGAATGTTCACTACAAGCGGAGAAGACCACTTTATATGGAACTTCGACCCCGAACAGTGGGAAGGAGACGGTATAGGTGAGTGGTACCAACAATGGGTAGACAATGATGGCAAGAAACTGGAGTTACCGTGATGCCTACTAAAAAAGAGTTAGAACAAGAAGTTTGTGACTTGAGCCAAGACATAGTAACAAGAGTTAAACTACATGATGAAATAGCTACTGAAAATGCACAACTTAGGCAAAAACTAAATGAAGCAATAAAAGCTAGAAGAGATTCTGACATGTACCACAATGGCTTCAGAGCAGCAGTAAGTGAAGTTGTAAATGAGTATCTCAATTTCAATTCAGAGAATGTATACGGCACCCCTAGCATCTTTAGGGTGCGGTGGCGCTTGACCGGCCCGGGCCGGGGTCCAGGAGTAGACAATGCCAATTATGGAAGGTTATAGTGTATACCCAGGCATGACTTGGGAAGAGTTAGATTTACTGCTACGTGTCTTAGAAGAAGCAGAAAGCGACGACCCTGTACTAGTTGGACTTAGAGATCGTATGTTAGAGCACTACAGCGACAAGGGACATAAAGCCTAACACTACATATAGTGTTTTACTGTATACTACCTACTAGTCTTGGGGGCTGGACAGGAGGTAGAATATCTGTATAATAATCAGTTCCCACTATGACACACTCAACAGAAAAGGAACTTACCATGAGTGAAGAACTATCAAGTATTGTCGAGTTCAGCAGCGACTTATCAAAAGCAGAGGCACCAGACCCACTGCCGGTAGGCGAGTATGAAGCCGTTATCCGCGCAGCAGAAGTCAAAATGTCACAACGTGAAACTCGTTATGGTGCTGTTACGTTTAACATCTCAGCAGATCAATACCCTGCTGATTACACTGACGGTGGACCGGACGGCGCGACGATCATCTATCGGCGTGTCGGACTTGAGGACAATCCACAAGCTCGGTATGGTACCAGACGTTTTTGTGAAGCGATTGGTGCTCCCCTGTCTAAGAAAATCGATGTCGCAGAGTGGCTAGGTATGGAAGCCATTGTCGAAATCGTACACGAGACTTATGAAGGCGTTACTCGCGCTGCCATAAAGACCGTTCGTGCCGCCTAAGTACCGGTATGAAATAATCCCTGTCAGCACAGATTTACTGTTGACAGGGATTATATCTTGTAGTACTTTATACATGTCAACAAATAGAAGGGGATTGACACATGGCAGACTCGCCAAATAAAGGAAAGACGTTCACCCGCCCAGTATACATCGTTATGCGGGTTCTTGATTCAGACGGTAATCCAATTGAGTTGGATCGCAGTCAGATTGAGATTAAAGCGGTCACTCGTGACGCTGGAGATGCTCTAGGAGCTATGGACAGTGGTGAACCTGGACTTACCTACAAGAAAGTTGATAAAGTAACGTAAGTCGGTATAGCAGTTACTTTAGATTTAGACCCCCTAGCTCGACGGAGTTAGGGGGTATTTCTATACCCAAAACCTCTTGACACACAAAGGAATGTGTGCTATGACTGTACATAGTCACAAATGGCACTTGGTAACGGACTTCTGTATACACTGCGGAGTAGCAGCACAAGCACATGTAGAGACACCGCTACCGTGTCATAGGATAGAGAACGTTATAGCAATATCACATGTAGTATCTACTAAACGTCTAGAGGAACTTTTCAATGTCAGACGACTACCAACCTCCCCTAAAGATATGGATACCGACACCTAGTCCAGTACCACGAGCTAGAGGTCACAGGAGTACTAGTGGCTTTGGCGGTAACTTACGTGTCCGTTGCACAGATGATGAATACACAGCAGTAGCAAAAGAAGCAGAACGTTTAGGTACTACGATGGCCGCCTATTGTAGGTGGTGTATAGTACATGTATCAACTGCACTTAAGGAACATAGAGATGCTGGAAGTACAGACTACGTTGCCGGTACTGAACCAAAGCAACCTAAACCGAGGGGACGTAAGCGATCTAGAAAGAAATGAGTTCGAGTATGACATCGACCAACTTAACGCTATCAACAACTGTCTCGACCCCGATAAGCGGATTGTTGCTGTTACTGGAGAAGCGGGAACAGGTAAAACAACTATCATGCAAGATGTCTACCACCTCTTCTCTAAACGTAGGAAGGTGGTTGTACTATGCGCTCCTACGGGCAAGGCGGCAAAGAGAATTACAGAAGCCACGGGCATACCTGCGGTCACAATACATAGACTTCTTGAATACCCGATGCCAGGAGAGATAGATGAAGACACAGGGAAAGCTCTTGTCACTACTGACCCGAAACGAGATCGTCGTAACCCGATTGGCGCAAACGTTGTACTATGTGACGAGTATGCTATGGTTAATACGGAGGTACATAGGAACCTCCTTGATGCTCTACCGCCTGGAGGTATCATTCGTATGTTTGGCGATGCAAATCAACTCCAACCTATCGAGTCCTCTGATAGAAGAAGCAAAATGGCAAGTCCGTTCAACCGTATGCTCGACAAGTTCGAAGGATCATGGCTTACCTCCATCCACCGACAAGCAGAAGACAGTAGCATCATCTCAAACGGACACCGTATTATACTAGGTATGATACCTAAACGTGCTGACGACTTCATACTGAAGATCACTGAAGAACCAGTACGTGCAGTAGAGAACTTTGTAATGGAGAACATGGACGATGGCGTGGACTATACAAGCATCACTAATCAAGTCATATCCCCCACGAAACAAGGCTGGATTGGAACTGTCGCACTTAACGCAATCATACAAGGACTTCTCATCGACCCTAACCAGTTATGGCTTGAGGTTGAAAGACATAAATGGAGTAAGCAGAACTACCTTCGCATATTCAAAGGCGACAAAGTCATACAGACTGTTAATCAGTATGGACTGGAAGTGTTCAATGGAGAAACTGGCATTGTTGAGGGGTTTGATGACGCAGCAGGAATCATCATTAACTTTGGAGACAAAACTACCACTATTCCCAGTGTACTTGAAATGGAAGGTAGGGATGGGGTATTCTATATCAACCCGCAAAAGGACATCGACCTTGCTTACGTAATTACCACTCACAAGTCACAAGGCAGTGAGTATAACGAGGTGTGCTATGTGCTGAACAAGTCTAGGACGTGGCAGTTAAATAGAAAGAACCTATACACAGGTATTAGTAGAGCACGTAAGAAAGTAACTATCATAGCAGACCAAAAAGGACTAGTACTTAGTCTAGATAAGAAAGGTGACAAGTAGTGCAAATACCAACAGTAGATTTCCAACTAGGTGCAGGTAAGATGGACGTTGACGGTGAGGAGATAACAGTCTATGCCGTTAAGATATTCATACCTGAACTACAAAACCAACAAGATGCTATGGATATCATAGAGGCTATCCATGACAAGTTAAAGGAGCTTGACCCTGAGTTAGCAGAGGAAGACTTGGAACGTATTGTCTTAGGAGTGCCTGACGATGAAAACCCTACTATTAATTAACGGTCCTCCAGGTTGCGGTAAGGATACAGCAGCAAGGTTCATCAGACAGCACATGTCCAGTGTCGATGAGTACAAGATGAGTAAGCCCTTAGGGGATGTCTTCAGGGATACACTGCAAGTTGATGGTATAGGTCTAGATTACTTCCTTAACAAGGGTAAAGACACACCTATACCAGAGTTGGATGGGTGGTCGTCTAGAGAGTTCCAAATCAGATACAGTGATTGGTGCATAGAGAACTTTGGTGAAGCCTTCTTTGGTACAATAGCTAGGTATGCTATAGCTGGTGTGATGGCTAAGTACATCATTGTAGATGCAGGACTAACACCAGAAGCAGGAGAGCTTGTCGATTACTTCGGCTCTAGTGCCTCCTACCTGCTACAGATAGAACGTGAAGGTTGTGAGTTTGACAGTAGGGAGTATATAAACAAAACTATGGTATCTGATACTCACTACGCATACGTTAAGAACAACTACGATCTTGACTTATACGAAGAACAGATCAAAGGAGTTATACGAGAATGGGAACTGCCACTACAGGGCGAATGACCGAACAGCAACTCCTTAGTGAATACACTAAGAAGGCCAAAACAGCAGGACTTACGATAGACTGTCTAGGTGCTGGCAATATGGAGAGCGAGGTGTGCATCATTAGTGAAGCTCCAGGTAAGATGGAGAAGGCTATGAAGATGCCCTTCAGCGGTCCTTCAGGTAGATACCTATGGGACTGTCTCCGTGACTTAGGCATTAACCGTACCAACTGCTACGTGACCAACGTATGCAAGAGAGAACTCACTATTGGAGAGACTAAGAGTAATCGCTCTCCTGTTCCCAAGACAGAACTAGAACACTGGGAAGGTCTATTAGAATGGGAGCTTGATCAACTCCCTAACGTCAAGTACGTAGTGATCCTAGGAAACTTGGCGCTCCAGGCGATCATTGGTGACACGAAGATCACCAATTGGAGAGGGAGCGTAGTTGATGCTGTAGTTGGCAGGTTGAGAAGACCTGTTAAAGCTATCATCAACTACAATCCCGCACACATACTACGTAGAGTAGCACTAGAACCTGTCTACAAGTTCGACATGGCTAAGATCAAACTAGTCATGGATGGTAAGTACAAGCCTCACATCATCAAGGCACACATCAACCCTACATACAAGGAAGCACTCGAATGGATTGAGTACTTCCAGCAGACTAAGAAGCCTATAGCATTTGACATAGAGGTACTGAGTAATGAGACAGCCTGTGTTGGTTTCGCTGATGAGGGTCACACCGGATACTGTATCAATCTCCGTGATCGAAAGACAAATAGGTTTAGTCTGGAGGAAGATGTTAAGATTTACTTGCAGCTACAACGTCTATTTCAGACTACCGGCAAACGATTTATAGCACAGTCCGGTAACTTTGATAGTTACTGGCTAGGATATAAGGATAGGATCAATGTACCTAACATTTGGTTTGATACTCTACTTGCTCATCACACTCTCTACCCTTCTCTCCCGCATAACCTCGGCTTCCTTACGAGTCAGTATACTACTCACCCCTACTATAAAGACGAAGGAGTTAAGTGGAAAGAAGGTGGAGACATTGATCAGTTTTGGGAATACAACGTTAAGGATGCTGCGATAACATGGGCAGTACATGACAAACTACTTAAGGAACTCAAGGACCAGAAGCTAGACAAGTTCTACTTCAATCATGTCGTACACCTCACACCTCACCTCGTCCGCATGACTGTAGCAGGAGTTAAAGCTGATACTAGCTTGAAAGACAAGATAGTAGATGATATGCAGAAGGACTTAGACAAGCTAGAGGAGGATTTTAATGAAGCATGTCGTAACTGCACGGGTGAGTCACAGCTTGTTGTCAATCCTCGCAGTACTAAACAGCTTAGTGAACTCTTCTACACCAAGCTTGGACTTGTCGGTAGAGGAACGTCTACGAATAAGGCTAATCGTCAAAGGATGCTGGATCATCCACGAACAAGTCCAGGAGCTATTAAGATGCTACGCATCCTCGATGAGTACAAGATCGAACACAAGTTCCACTCTACATACGCAACTATGCAGGTTGATGACGACCATCGAATTAGATGCGAGTGGAAACAGTTCGGAGTTGTTGAAGCTCCTGGAAGACTTAGCAGTTCACAAGTAATGTGGGGTAGTGGTACCAACCTACAGAACCAACCTGAACGTGCTTACCCAATGTATATAACGGAGGATGGATATGAGTTCACCTACTTTGATCTATCACAAGCAGAGGCAAGGATCGTTGCGTATCAATGGAACGTACGAGCACTTATCGAGAACTTTGAACTTGCAGCAGACGGAAGTACTGACGTACACAGACTCAACGCCGCTAGAATATTCCAATGTGATTATGACGATATCCCTACCAGTGATAGAACGGAACATGGAACGCCTACTAAACGCTACCTTGGTAAGCGGTGTGTACACGGACTTAATTATAGGATGCAAGCACCTAAGTTGGGCGAGGTATGTGGCATTCCACTTACCCAAGCGCAAGAAGCGTACAGTAGCTATCATCAGGCTTTCCCCGAAATACAGCGAGCTTGGGAAGACACGGTACGAACTGTTAGGAAGGACCGAATGCTCTTTACACCACTCGGTAGACGACTCATCTTTCTGGAACGCATTACCGAGGAGGGTATGGATAGCATTATCGCCTTCATACCACAGGCAACTATCGGAGATAAAGTATCTTCCGTTATCTACAAATGTCACGAAGACAAGCGATGGCCGTCTACCGCTTTGGTCAAACTCAATATCCATGACGCGCTTATAGCAGAGCATGAGATTAAGGATAGAGAGATAGTGACTAAGATAATGAAAGAACATGCAGAAGAACCTATCATGGTACGTGGTGTACCTGTAGTAATACCTACTGAGTTTAAGCATAGTGTAGCTGGAGAGGATGGAGTACACAGATGGTCAACACTAAAGTAGTTTTCAAAGAGAGATCAGACAAGTATGCTGACGGTGTTTATATACTAAAAGAAGTTGAAAACGATAAACCAATTCGTGTAGGAATGTCCGGTAGTCCAGAGATTAGAGTAATGGATCACCAAATGTCTAATTGGCGAGAAGTGCATATATGTTATGTAATATGGACAAATCAAGCACGTTGGTTAGAGAAGCTGTTTCACTTAGAGTTTCATCCCAGACAATTTAATCGTGATTGGTTTGATATGACATGGGATGAAGGCATTCAAGGTATTAAAGCTTTGTGTAATATATACGACTTCGACGTGTATCGTAAATACGCTTGGACTGATAAACCAAAATCAGGTATAAGCGATTTACGCTACGATACAGTAAAACCGTTACCAACATATAACTCAGTTCGTATGAAACACAAAATAGGTAGTATACATGAGGTACTCTAATCTAGTACCTGAAGACAGTTTCATTGGACAGTACATGGAGTACATGTCCTATGTAGAGACAGCAGAGGTCTATGACTTCTGGTGTGCAGTATGGGCTATAGGAGAGAAATGTGGAAGAGATGTATTTGTGGATCGCCCTCGCGCTCCTGTTTACCTTAACTGGTATATCATTCTGGCAGCGCAATCGGGAACAACGAGAAAGAGCACAGCAGTTGGGGCAATTAGCGAATTGGTTAGGACGGACGACAATTACATTAGAGTCCATAGCAAAGCGATACCCGAACGACTTGTTCATAACCTCGCTTCTCAATCCAATAGTGAGGGACATGCGAGATGCACTATCGCTGTACCGGAGCTAGTAACACTGCTAGGTAAAGAAGGCTACCTAGTCAACATGCCTGGACTACTAACAGCATTGTATGACTGTCCAGCACTAACAGATGGAGATGAAATTGACGGTATTAAACGACCTCTTAGAAACGTCTATGTCACGTTACTCTCAGCCTCAACACCGAGTTGGCTCATTACTGCGATCAATCCGGCAGTTATTGAGGGAGGCTTCACAAGCAGAGTTATATTCGTATGCTCAGAACGAAGGAAGAGAGCTATCGCATGGCCGTCTGATGATGCCATCGGGATGGATGGCACCAAGGATTTACTGGTACAAGCAGTTGAGGGAGCATGTGATGTTGGGAAGATCACTCTCAACAAGAACGCGTTTGAGCACTATACTAAGTGGTACCGTACAAGACATGCTCACAAGGATACTTACCGATCCTCGTTCGAGGCGAGGGAGGATGATCATGTCTTGCGCCTCGCAGCTTGCCTTTCCATCAACGATGGCTCATACAGGATCAATCAACGACACATCTCCACTGCATGTAAAGTTATATCTGACGTTAAGCAGGGAGCCTTTGAACTGTTCGGAGGAGATGGAGGAGCAACACTCAATTCCAGACTCGCAGAAGGTATTGACAAAACTAGACGAGAGCTTGTCAAAGCAGGACTGGATGGAGTCGCCCATAATAAACTCTATAAAGCGGTCAGGCATAAAATAGATAGTAAAGAGTTTAACCTCTTAATGAAGATCATGCAAGAGGCAGGGATGGTACAACTATTCGAGATCAAAGGTACTAGAGGTAAGATATACAGAGCCACTACAGCACTAGAGGCAGTAGGAGTTACCTCTACAATACTCAAGCATATCAGTCCTACGGGTTCTTCCTAGGCTTCAATCTCGCTAGATCAATATCAATCAAGTTGTCTGGAGAACGGTTGTACTTCTCGTTCAGCTTTCTAGACAAGTCCTTAGCCAACGCTTTGAGCGTCAGTTCTTGACGTTCCTGTTCCACCATGATAGCTAAACTATACGCATCGATACGCTCACGTATCTGACTGTATGAAGCAGGTTCATACTCACCTGTTTTAAGGTTAAGTATCTTGTTAGAGTTCTGTAACAGTTCCTTCTGCTCACGATACGTAGCAACGTTGTCCAAGTATGGCTTAATAATAGTCATCCACGCAGGAGCAGCATTACCTACTTCTAAGTATATTGGGTCAAGGTGTGATGGTAGACTATTACCTATAGCCAAGTTTCCAGACTTGCCAACCTTACCCTCAGACAAGCTAGGTTTCAGAGCAGCAATAGCCTCTTCTAGCGTGTTCTTCATAGCGAACAGATTACGTGCTATGTTGTTGTTAGGGTTAGGCGACAGTGTTCTGCCAAAGGTCAGTGGAGAAGCATAACGTGCTGTCTTGTTGAGAGCATACAGTCCTGCATCTAAACCTCGTCCAACCCTATCTATCACTGACAATTTCTGTGAAGCGTCAGTAGTCGCATCGGGACCAGAGTGGAAAGCTTCATTGGCTGCTAGAGCTACTCCAGCACCAGCACCTAACAAATCGTTGATGATAAGCTTAACGCGATTGATAGCCTCATCGCCTACATGGGTTACTTCTGATTGTCCACCCGTGATACGACTAGAACCAGGGGCATTACTACTGAACGGACCAAATGTATTCTGGTCAGTCTCGTCACCAAAGATGTTAGCACTGATACGTACGTCCTTACCTGTAGCAGCAGACATCAAGGCAGCTACGGGTGGGGCATTGGGAAGGTCTGTTACACGTTTCAGTGCTTCATGCATATACCTTCTACCAGATACTTGTACACCTAGTTCCTCATTCTCCATACGTGACGGACCTGACAGGTCCATAACAGCGTCCATGCCCTCCAGCAGTACTGCTTTCATAATACTAAGCTCTGGAGGTAGAGGGTATATAACAGCGTTATCAGGGTGTACTCCAGGAACGAAGTACAGGAAGTTATCAATGACTTGTCCAGTAGTCAACCTTCTCCAATATGCATCCCTGTATGTTGCCTTGACAGTAGTACCATCAGGTTGCAGTTCATCATAGGTAGCATCACCTATAATCATAGTATTCCACACTACTTCCGATACAGTGGGACCACCCACTATAGTAGCAATCGCTGGCATAGTCATCTTTGGGTTCTTTAAGATGGCTCTACCTAGTGTTGCCCAAGCTTGGATAGTCGCGCCAGCAAAGGGGATCGCAGTATGCACAAGTTGTGCTCCTGGGCTTGTTCCCCTCCGCTGAACGTCACCTACAAGGTTCTTGGCTTGTTGCTCTGCTGTTCTAAAGAAGCGTCCTTGCTCCTTTTTAGGTATGTTATGGAAACCCCCACGCTTGTCAGCTTCACGTAGCACCTTACCGAATACGGCACCTTCATGCATAGCTGTCTGTAGGTTCATCCACATACGACCTACCATCGGAACAGCATTAGCACCGTATGTATCATATATGTATGGTAGAGACTGTCTTAGGCTGTTAGTAATATTAGGTACAGCCCTTTGTGTCTCAGGTGTAGTAAGCAATCGTCCTGTCTCACGTTGGAAAGGTCGCATCATCGAGTTAGATATACGACGTTGTAGCATCTCATTTAGTGCTACAAGCGTTTGAGGAGATGATTGTTGCTTCATCGAGTCTCTAAGTATTCTAGTAGAAGTAATACGTGCTATGTCTACAGCAGCTTGATCACTGAACAGTTTCCACGTACCACGTACACTGTCTACTAACTGTAATCCTCCAGCCTTGAAGCCTTCTGTAATCATAGTGTTAAGACTACCAGCAGCTTGGTTGTAAGCAGCAGAGGCAGGACCGAACAGAGAGAACCTACCTGTAGTGAACTGTACGAATACGTCCTTCCAGTAGTTAAGGAAGTTGTTACCTACACCAGCTAGTCTAGTATCCATCTTCAATGCTACCATGTCAGCATGGTTCGGTGCATAGAACACATGGTCCTTACCATCTCTACGTATTGTGATCAGGTCATCACCGAACTTGCCGACTGTGTCTCCAGACCTGGTAGCCATACGTTTGACTACCACCTCGTCAGCACTATTGAACGTTCCCTTCACAAATACAGGGTTATCAGGGAGGCTATCAAAAGTGGTCTGGCCTACATAATGCATATCTAGTGTCTTAGGGTCAACGTCTGGATGGTACTTGACCACTCCATCAGCGTCTACATCTACTCTAGCAATTCTAGATGCCATTTGCCAACGCGCACTATTCTTATTGACGAAATCCATCATCTGTAACATGTAATGATCAGCAGCGTCTAGAGCCTTAACAGGTGTACTAACGCCTTGACCGTGTATAAGTGTCTCAGGGTCTAGGAACGCAGCTTCATTGAGTACCTTACCCTCACGAGTGTTGATACCCATTAGATTGATTAGTCTAGTCCAGAGACTACGTGGGTGTGCTGCTTGTATAAGGGGAGCAAAGGCTGTATCATCACTACGAGAGCCTGTTATGTTTCGCTTCCAATCAGCAATAGTATCCTTATCTAGTACCCTACGTGTTGTAGCGTAATCTAGGTAGTCATCCATAGTCTTATGCAAACGCTTAACATTAGCATACACTTGTGGAGACGTAGTGATAATGTTGTTAATAGTATCTTTAAGTTCCTTATCAACAATACGTCGAGCACCACTCTCCTTACTTCCCCACAGGTCAGGAGCAGCTCTATGCTTGAACCTTCTTACACTGTTGATTGCGCCCCTATTCTTAGCTACTAGGTCTTCCATCTTAACTAGGTCACTAGCATCAAAGGCAGTACGTAGTTCAACTGCTAATTGATCTGGTAGTGATCTTATATCACCATCAATCTCTAC
>CEPX01026664.1_pt1 | contig 12194 bp, 10 predicted proteins | sample 361361 | NCBI WGS metagenome assembly CEPX01 (sample SAMEA2619974, study PRJEB7988) | marine metagenome | biome: marine biome (ENVO:00000447); feature: mesopelagic zone (ENVO:00000213) & marine oxygen minimum zone (ENVO:01000065); material: "saline water (ENVO:00002010), including plankton... | reverse complement strand
GAATGAGATTTGGTTTAATTGAGCAGCTCGTAGGCAGTCACCTAGATGCTGTGACAGCTCTGAGGAATCTTCCATTTGTTGGTGAGTTCCGTGGTCGAGCTGATCTATGATGTTTAGGGTTTCACTTACGATATTGCTAGTTAATGTAGTATACATCTGTATTCTCCAAGTATTTACTTTATAGTTAATGCTACAGCGGCAGCTAAGCCGAACACAGCACAAAGAGTGAATAAGACTAATTGAAAGATTTCCATATGAATCTCCGTGGCACTATATAGCTAGTGGCAAAAAAATAAAGGACTCCCGAAGGAGCCCTGTGGCCTAGAACTGTGGTTCTGCATCGAAAGCTTCCACCGGATCAGACTCAAAGGTCTCATCAGTGTCGAACAGGTCGAGTAAGCTCTTAGGCTTAACGTACTGCACAAGCTTGATTGCTTTCAGGTTGTAGTAGTTCTTACCATTACGCTCGACTGTTTCGAACGCTAGGTCTACTACGGAACCATTACCAAGCTCTGTAGGGTCAGTTACTACTGACTTACCACGAACTTGAGGGACAGGCGCAATCGAGTCGCCATTTGGGTACTCTGCATTCCAGTTAAGCCAGTACTGGTTTTCACCATCAGCACTGGAGTCTGAAACGAGATGGCCCTGAGGCGTCTCGATTACTAAAGAATATTGTCCACCCCAAGATTTACGTACTGGAGTTACAATGCGAGAGTTACGGATTACTACGTTTTTCATTACTGGCATGATATTTATCCTCTTGGCTATCATGTTAATTAAGTGCTCGATGTGAGCTTCCTTCAGTGGGGCGCAGCCCCTTTACGTAGTATTAGACACGGTCGCTACTTCCTAAGGTACTACCCTGTATTGTGTGGTACTGTGTGGTACTGTGAGAGTCCCTGAGGAGTCCCTGAGTAGTACTTTAGGAGTTCCCCTAGGGTACCCCTTGGTACTCCATCTGTACCCATAGGTTCTACCCTCACTCAAGGTTATACCCATGAAGTACCCTGAGGAGTCCCTGAGAAGCCCCTGAGGAGTACCTGAGGGCTACCCTAGGGTACTACTATGGGTGTGGAGACTACAGAAGTGTCCCTAGGGATTACTGGGGGGATAGGAAATACTTTGGGGTACCTGATATAATCTGGGATTAACTTATGTACGCTATAGACCTCTATTTAGGGACCCTAGGGGTACTCCAATTATATACACTTAAGTACCTTCTCAGAGTATTTATAGTACCTTATAGGAACACATTATACACGGAATGTAGTACCTAGGTATTTATAGTACCTTATAGGAACATTATGGATCTATCTAAGAAGATGAAGGGGCTTCTTAGACTACCTTAGGTATTATTTAGGTAGTAACTTCAGAACCATAGTGTAGTCACTTAGGACTCATACTACCCCTTCCCCCTTCTTAGTAATACCTAAGGTATACGCTAGGGAGTACTCTTAACGAGAATATATCTAAGTAATATATCTAAAAGAATCACTAGGGGTCTGAAGGGATCCTAAGGGACTATAGGGACTTCCTAGGCTTCCTATGTACTACTCTATACACCCTTAGTAACCTTTTCAACATTCATTTTTGCATTGTGTTGTCCGGGCTATGCCCCGGAAGTCCGTCAGGACTCTTATGCAACTGGAGGACTACCAGATGAATCAATTAACTAATCGTCAAAAACTTGCGCTGGCTAAAGAAGCTAAGAAGCGTAAGGACCTTGAACGATACAAAGGATCCTTTGCCGAGTTTGCTACAGAACAAGTACGCATACTCCCTAAGGACTCCACACGAGGTTTTATACCTTTTGAGTTTAACGAGGCGCAACGTATTGTAAATGACGCCATCGAGAAACAACTAGCAGAGACCGGAAAGGTCCGAGCTATTGTCCTAAAGGCTAGACAGATGGGACTCTCCACGTATTCATGTGGGCGAGTCTTTTGGAAGTCTTACCTGAGTCCGTATAACAAATCCGTTGTTATGGCACACGACAGTGCTACATCGGATGCTTTGTTCTCAATGTCAAGGAATATCATTCAGAACATGGAACCTGAGTTTAAACCTAAGTTCAAAAGATCCAACGCAAAGGAGATAATGTTTGAACACAACGAGTCAGGCTACAGATTATACACGGCTGGATCTCCAGAAGCAGGACGGGGTACCACCCCAACTATTGCTCATTTATCTGAGGTTGCTTTCTGGACACATGACGAGAAAATCCTTGCTGGCCTTTTCCAAGGTATATCCCAAGCTGATGGAACAGAAGTAATTCTAGAATCCACTGCTAATGGTGTGGGTAATGCATTCCACAGATTATGGAAAGGTGCAGTAGCAGGCGAGAATGAGTACATTCCAATTTTCGTCCCTTGGTTTTTAATGTCAGAGTACCGCAGAGATGTAGGCGACGAGGACGCATTTACTGAAACTTTGACAGAAGAAGAACTAGATCTTAAAGAAAAACATGACCTAGGGCTTGATCAGCTCTATTGGCGCAGACTTAAAATAGCCGAAGGTGGCTTGAGTAAATTCCGACAGGAATATCCATCCACCCCAGATGAAGCCTTTTTGGTTTCTGGCTCCAACGTATTTAACATAGAAAGACTAAACGACTTACAACCCGAACCTGTATTGAAGAAACAATCATTCAGCCTTGCATCGAGTTCCTTTGAGGATCACAACGAAGGCAGTATGACTATCTTTCAGTATCCCAAGTTTAGTGAGCACTTTATTATTGGTGCTGACGTAGCTTTGGGTGTTGGTCAAGACTCCTCCGCAGCGGTAGTTATGAACACCAAACGAGAAGTCGTAGCTTTATATCGTAACAATAAAATTGACCCCACTGAGTATGGGGATCTTTTATTTTATTTAGGACGCTATTACAACAATGCTCTACTAGCAGTTGAATCAAATTCCTTGGGTATAGCCACATTGAATCGTCTCAAGCAGATGAGTTATGTGAACCTGTACCATCAAACCAAAGTAGCTAATGTATCTAACGAGGAAGGTACACGTTTAGGTTGGAGAACAACGCAAGCTACTAAACCCATGATCATAGGTCATCTTAAGAACGCAATAGAGAATGATGATATTAATCTCGCGTCCCCTACGATAATCCAAGAATGTAAGGATTACGTGGCTGATGAAAATGGTCGTACCAACGCGATAAAAGGTTGTAATGATGATACAGTTATCGCAACAGCAATTGCCCTTGAGGTCCTCAGGACTCACGCAGACCGACTCTCTACTACCAATGTATCGTTCAAGAACAGATCATATGTTCCGGACAATACTCAATGGCTGTAACTGGGTCCGAGGATCTTAGGGCGTTGCCCAAAAGAATTTAAGGTTTCCCAATAGTCCTCCTCAGGTACTTGTTTGGATGTGTTTCTTTGTACTGGGAATATGAAATGAAACCTCCCCTAATTAGATAGATAGAATCAATCGTGATATTGAGGTAATAAAATGATAGAAGGATTAAAGCCAGTTTCCGATGAGGAATTGGTACACTTAATAGACTCTGAGATTTCCCAATCAAATGGAAATTTCTTAGACACTACAGAGTTAAGTGCTGAGCGAGAGAAGGCTACCATGGAGTATGCCATGCAACCTCTCAATCACCTAGCTCCCCAAGGTGTCTCTAAAATTGTTGCCTCAGATACAGTTGAAGCTATCGAAGGTTACACCGCAGTGCTTTCTGAGTTGTTGTTTGATAATAACAAACTCGCAAGATTAACCCCATCTGATAACACGCCTCTAGGTGTCAAACGTGCCCGAGCTGGTGCAGAGGCAGTCAACTGTGCTATCTTTAAAAAGAATCGTGGTTGGGATATTCTTAACACTTACGTTAAGTCTGGCCTCTTATGGAAAGAAGGTATTATCACTTGGGACTACGTTGAAGACGTAAAAGTAACCGCACAAGAGTATGAAGAAATTACTGTCGAAGCTCTTGACTCACTTCTAGCAGATCCTAATGTAGAAATCGTTGGCGATCTGTACTTAGATGATATAACAGGTACATACTTAGATGTTCGTGTAAATCGAACTATAACTACTCGTAAAGTAGAAATCAAGAACGTACCTCCAGAAGCTTTACGTATCTCTCGAGATGCAGAGAACTTGCATGACGCTCCAATGGTAGCATTAGAGTTTGAAACAAGTCGCTCCGCAATACGAGCTCGATACCCAGAAAAAGCTGATGAAATAGAATGGGATGATGTTGATACGCATTCGTATACTTATAAAGAGATCATGAATGATGATAAGTCTGCGAGACGTAAAGCATCCGGGGCTGACACAGGCGTAGGCTTGAAGTCCCCCACAGAAGAACTTGAAGCAATGCATCCTGCTACTATTGTCAAGTGTTGGGTCTATGTAGACCGAGATGGCGATGGTATTGCAGAACTCAAGCGTGTTGTTAAAGTTGGTAAGACTATCCTTGAAGAAGAAGATGTTGACCACATTCAGGTAGCATCCTTTGTTCCCTTCAAAATTCCACATGAACTCACTGGCCTTTCTATGGCTGATATGGCAAGACCATCTACTCTTGCTACCACTGCTATACTACGTGGATTTGTTGAGAATACATACCTTACTAACTACGCTCCTAAAATTGCAGACCCAAATACTGTAGACTTTTCTGCTTTGCAAAACTACAAACCTAAGTCTGTTATTGCTTCTATCGGTAATCCGAACGCAGCTGTAGCATCGCTCCCACCAGAGCAAATCTCTACAGGTACAGTTCCACTATTGCAATACCTGCAGGAACAGAAAGAGCAAGCCACTGGTCTGTCAAAAGCAGCCCAGGGTTTGAATGATACGCTATATGTGTCGGGCAACTCCGAAGCCAAAGTATCCCAAGTGCAATCTGCTGCACAAGTACGAATACAGTTCATTGCTCGTAGGTTTATGGAAACTGGTGGGTTAGATCTCATCGAAGGTGTCTACAAGACTATGATCAAAGAACTAAGTGATGTTTCCGTTGGAGCATATACTGGCAACTCAGATTTCAACGATGTTCTGTTTAAGGACTTACCCCCTTGCGAGTACTTATCTGTTGAAGCTGACGTTGGTGATGCAGCCAACAGTACTAAGTTGCAGAAGTTGCAAGTTATCGGTGGTCAGGTATTACCTGCACTACGAGACGCTGGTGCTGGTGGAGTAGTATCCCCAGAAGCTGCAGCAAAGATTGCCCACAAAGCAATTGACGCTTTAGGTGAGAATCCTATGGACTTCATTGTAGATTTCACAACTGATGAATTTAAACAGCAAGTTGCGAAGTCTCGTGAAATGGAACAGCAGGAAATCGCCAAACAGAAAGAGATGGAGCTTACTAAACTTCAGAAAGAGATGGATCTCAAACAAGCGAACATTGACTATACTAATGTTCAATCTCAGAATGCCATTCAAGATAATCTTAAGCAACTTATGGTTGCCTTGGATAAATCGTATCAAGAATGGAACAAAGTGGCTATTCAGGCTGGTAAGGAGCAGCAACCAATACTACAACACCCAAGTATTGATGAGATATATGCTAAGGCATTAACTCTTGTAAACTCTCAGATGACACAGCCTCAAACTGGTAAAACTGTTGTTTCTGAAGTAGCAGGGGCTATGGAACAGATGATTGGACCGCAGGGTCAATAACTACTATAAGGTGGTCAAATGACTAAAATATCAGAAAGTTCAGAGTTCACTATTCCACTCAAGAATATATTGGGCATGATTGCTTTTACCGCAATCGCTACTATGGCTTACTTCACAATTGAATCTCGACTTACGGCTCTCGAGCATAATGTTGAAATGACAGATCTTGAAATAAAATCAAACTCAGAGTTTCGAATCCTTTGGCCCCGAGGTCAACTGGGTTCGTTACCTGACGATGCAAGACAAGATATGTTAATACAAGGGCTAGAGCGAGATATACAAAAGTTAAGTGAGATGCAGGATCGAGTACATGAGCTCACTATTCGAATTGGTACGATAGAAGCACTATCACGCCAAGAAAAGAAAAGTGATGAAAGTAATTGAACAATAGCTTGAGATGCTATATTAAGGAAAGGTGATAAAGTATCTTCTGGTGGATTCACAGATAAAAAGAATCTGATTGGCAGGCGGCTCTAAGCCCTCTATGGGTTGCCGCCTGTTACCAATTTTTATTAATGAGGTAAATATGACGAAGAAGGCAAGTGTAAAGAAGTACACTAATGCGGCTAACAAAAAGTTTAAACCGCAAATGCAAACAGATGGCTCATATAAACCGGACACTTTCCCCACCGCACAACTAGCATTAACTAAAGCTGAGTTTGCTCGAAAAGATCGAGAACAGTTTTTTGATGATGCTTATGGTGAAATCATGCTGGAACTATTCGAAGCATGGTTACAGACAGAACCCCACTGCACTAAAGAACGTGAATACTTATATCACGTAGCATTAGGGTTAGGTTCAGTGAAAGAACGTCTAGTACGAATTGAAACATTTGGGTTTAACTCCCAGTTTCTAAGTGAGAGTCAATTAAACGAGGAAAATATAGATGAATAATTTACAGAGCGAGAAGGCTAAGAAAGCACTCGATTTTGCCATTAAAGCGAAGCATGCACTCATTGGAGAGATTGCTGGTTCACAGGGCAAGGCACGACTACACGCACCAACCTTTGCTGATTTGTGTTTTATGATTAAGGAGCTAGAAACTGATCTAGCATTAGAGGCACCAGCTAGTGCACCTAAACCTAAATCAAAAAAAGTGTCTAAGAAAAAAGAGGACTAAGGGAGTAATAATTTATGAGCAACGATAATCAAGTACCGTCTACCTCCTCTGGAGATGATGCGAATATCAGTGCCGATCTGGATAACGTAAACTTTGATGATCTTCAAGTACCAATGGGTCCTATGGCTGAAGCCTTAGGTCTTGTTGAAGAAGGTCTACCGGATAGTGACGAGATTCCAGATCCGTCAGATGATGAAGAAGGTGAAGTACCCGAAGAAGACACTTTATCAGATGACGAAAATCACGAAGACGAAGATGACACTTCTGAAGAATATGAAGATGAGGATGATGATGAGTCTACCCAAGAAGCTGAATATTTAGAAGAAGGGGAGATCGATTGGGAGTATCAAGTGCCTGTCAAAATTGATGGGGAAACAAAACACTTGACCCTTGAAGAACTCCGTAAAGGTTATGCTACGGATCAAAGCTTGTCTAAAAAGGGTGAACAGATCGGTGAACAGCGGAAGGAGCTAGAAGCCGAATACAACAATCGTATAAAAGAAGTCCAAGAGGTTGCAGCTGTTCTAAACGAACAACTTACCACTACAGAAAATGAGTATGCAAGCCAATATCATGAACTCGATAAGTCCATCAAAGAAGCTCGTAAGAGCGGAGATACGTATGAACTTTCTGAGTTAAAAGATAAGCGTGAGGCAGTTCAAGAACTCTATTGGGAAGCTCGTAAAAAACGTGAACAATTAGCTGATAACATCAAGAAAAAGCAAGAAGCAGACTTAACTAAGCATTATGAAGGTCTCTTGACAAAGTTTAATACAGAAATTCAAGAACTAGTACCTCAGTATGATGCTGAGAAAATTAAAAAGTTTGCCCTAGCTGAAGGTGTACCCGAGGATATTCTGGGACAAATATTTGATGCAAGGATCGTTAAATTTATCGATGATTATCGCCAACTTAAAGAGCGTTCGACTAAAGGCGCAATCAAACGTAAACGAAGCCCTAAAGCAAAAAGTATCCCCACAAAGAAAGCTCCTTCAAAAGCTATGAAAGCCACTCGTGAACAAAATGATTTAAAAGCACGAGTTCTTTCCGGTCAAGGCTCTAAACAAGATCAATTAGATTTTATTAAGAGCTTTTCTAACTTTAGGTAAATACTGCTATATTAAAATAAGAGGTAAATACAAATGGCACGTAATTTCGTAACTGGTGGTCCTAAGGCCGCTGCTGGCACAACTGCAATGAACGTCTCCGAACGTGAACAGTTGTCTGATTTCATTTCCCTAATTACTCGTGACGAAGCTCCTTTCTTGAGCTCTATCGGTAAAACCCAAGCAGGCGGTATCCTGCACGAATGGCAAACTGACGAGCTAGATGCTCCCGGTTCTAATGCCGTTGCTGAAGGTTCTTCTTACAGCACTGTTGCTACTGCCCAAGGTAACGAGCCACTACGTACTCGTCTAGGTAACTACACTCAAATCAACTCCAAGACTGTTGAAGTTTCTGGCACCAAACGTGCTGTAGACCAAGCTGGCGTTGCTGATGAGTATGCTTACCAGTTGAAGAAGCGTGGTACTGAATTGAAGCGTGACTTAGAGTTTGATGCAGTCAGCTCTTGGAACAGCTCCAATGGTTCTGGTACTCGTACTATGGGTGGCTACCACGCTTTCGTAAACGATGCAACTTTGAAAGATGTATCTGCGAATGGTGGTTACACTGCTCCATCTACTACTGGTATCGGTGATGCTGGTACTTTGGCTCGTGGTTCATCTGATGCTAACTTGGTTGAACTAGAACTAAGCCACGTTGATGACGTAATGCAGCTTGTATATGAGAATGGTGGTAAGGCTACTACCTTGATGGTTTCTCCTAAGAACCGTCGTTTATTCTCTAGCAAGTCTCAAGCAGCTGATTCTAATGTTCGTCGTAACATCGATGGTGATGGCACTTTACGTCAGTCTGTAGAGTTCTATGAGTCTGACTTTGGTACTATCAAAGTAGTTCCTAACTACATCATGGGTATGGGTACTAACGCAGACGCTTCTGCTCTAGTATATGATCCTCAGTGGTTCAATGTTGCTACTCTACGTCCTCTTCAGGAAACTGAAGTAGGTCAGTCTGGTGACTCTACCATTGGTCAGATCGTTGAAGAATGTACTCTTGAAGTACGTAACCCTAACGGCTCTGGCTTGATCGTTGGTATTGGCGGCTAATCGCAGCTAATATTTTAAGGGGTTCCTAAGGGAGCCCCTTTTATTTTCCTAATGGAGGACGCTATTATGGGACAAAAATCACAAGAAGATAATCGTCACAGTTTTGATATAGAAACTGGAACAAATCAATTTCGATTGACACAAGATGTCGATCACTACCGCAACTATGCAAAAGATATGAGAAACCAAGGTCGAGATAACTTTGGTGCTGGTCAGAAATACAGACCTTTATTTATCATACCTGATATTGTTGCTGTTGATATACTAACAAAATATAAACTCAATGTTCATGCAGATGACTTCCTAGATGACCCTGCAAATATGATTCGATTAAAACGTATTATATACAGTGAGTACCCTGACTTAATTACTTCACATATGAAGAAAATTTAATATCAAAGGAGATATATAAATGGCTACTCCAAATTTTGATGCCTTAGTTGCTAAAGTGCGTAACTGGGCTAACAGAGACAGCTCTATCCTAACCGATGCGCTTATCACTGATTTCCTAGATTATTCTGCTGACACTTGCTATCGTAAACTTCGCATTCCACCTTTGGAGTATACATATTTGTATCCAACTATTACGTCAGCGTCAACAGGAGAGACCTCTTTACAGCTTCCTCCAGACTTAACTGAAATAATTTCAATGAGACGGACTAACTCAGCTGGAACTTCAAGTACATTTATGAAGAACCTTGGGTTACGATCTTTTGAAGATAACAATACATCAAAGCCTCAAAACTCTTTTAGTTACAAAGGTGGTAATATTATATTCCACCCAGCAGCAGAAGAAGGTGAGGTTTTTGAAATCCATTACTATCGTAGGTTATTTGACTTAAATGCTACATATGTTGTGAACCAAGCTAACATCAATGCAGGTAATACAACTACAGCTAGTAGTGGAGACGAAGGGGCTGTAGAATTTCCTGCTTCTTCAGGTAACTACTACACAGGTAACGAAGTATATAACTGGCTTCGTGATGATAATGAACGTGCATTGCTATTTGGTGCATTAGCCCATGCAATGGATTACTTAGGTGACAATGAAGCATCTATGAAATATTTCCAAAAGCAAGAAATGGCTATACAAGAATTAAATAATGAAGAGACCTACCGAAAAGTTAGAGGTTCATCTAATCAGATAACTTACGAAGTTTCTGAGTTAATGTAATAGGGGATAATAATGTCTATAGAATATGATTCATCAGGTAATGTTATTGAAACTCCAATCACATACCAACCAGATCAAGGAAACACAACTTCTGTCCCTTTTAGTTCCGGCACGGAAGAAGCTGGGCTTATAAATAAAAAAGCAGAAGGTGGGTCATTTACAAATGAAACTGTAGGTGAGTACGCTACAGCAACATCCGCAGCTGCTGATGCGATAACAGCAAAGAACGCTGCAGAATCCGCACACTCTGCAACTGAAACTGCAAAGTCTAGCGCAGAAACTGCCGCAACAAATGCGAGTGCATCTGCCACTGCTGCAGCTACTAGTGAATCTAACGCATCTACGAGTGAAACTAATGCCGCTGCTAGTGCAACTTCAGCTTCTTCATCTGCTTCTACTGCGACTACTAAGGCATCTGAAGCATCCTCTTCTGCAACTAGTGCATCTACAAGTGCTTCTACTGCCACTACTAAAGCATCTGAAGCAGCTGCGTCTGCTGCCAGCGCATTGTCACATAAAAATGCCGCAGAAACAGCTAAGGTTGCTGCAGAGTCTGCCGAGTCTGATGCAGTTGCAGCTAAGAATGCTGCAGAGACTGCTGAAACAAACGCAGAGTTAGCAGAAACAAATGCTGAGACAGCGCAATCCGCAGCTGAGACTGCTGAAACAAATGCTGAGACAGCTCAAGCTGCTGCAGAGACTGCTGAAACAAATGCTGAGACAGCCCAAGCTGCTGCCGAGACTGCGAAGACTGCTGCCGAGACTGCTGAAACAAATGCAGAGGCTGCTCAAACAGCTGCTGCTGCAAGTCAGTCAAGTGCTACAGCAAGTGCATCGTCTGCTGCAACATCTGCAAGCAATGCAGCCTCAAGTGCTACTAGTGCTCAGAGTTCTGAAGATGATGCCGCTACGTCTGAGACTAACGCAGCCAGTTCAGCGACTGCTTCTGCAAATAGTGCAACCGCAGCTTCTTCTAGTGCATCTTCTGCGCTGACATCTTCAAACAATGCAAGTGCATCTGCAACTAGTGCATCAACATCTGCAACTAATGCAGCTACATCTGAAAGCAATGCAGCAACGAGTGAAACTAATGCAGCTACTAGCGAAACTAATGCAGCCTCAAGTGCAACTTCGGCTTCTGGTTCAGCTACGTCTGCGTCTGGATCAGCCTCAACTGCAACTACTAAAGCTAGTGAAGCATCTACAAGTGCATCTAATGCAGCTACTAGCGAAACTAATGCAGCTACTAGCGAAACTAATGCAGCTACTAGCGAAACCAATGCTGCATCTAGTGCTACTTCTGCGTCAACTAGCGCAACTTCAGCTTCTACTTCTGCTTCTACAGCTACTACTAAAGCATCTGAGGCAGCTACTAGCGAAGCTAACGCATTATCTTACAAAAACTCTGCACAGACAGCCAAGACTTCTGCTGAGACAGCTCAAGCTGCTGCTGAAAGTGCGAGAGATTTAGCTGAAGATTATCGTGATGAACTAACAACATTGACAACCAGTACTACAACTGTTTCTGCTGGTGGTTCTGCTACATCATCATATAACAGTTCAACTGGAGTATTATCTCTAGGACTACCTACAGGCGCTACTGGCGCTACAGGCCCACAAGGTGCTACTGGTCCTCAAGGTGACACAGGACCTCAAGGTGCTACCGGGAATACAGGAGCCACTGGTGCTACAGGACCTCAGGGAGCTACAGGACCTCAAGGTGCTACAGGCCCTCAAGGTCCTCAGGGTGACGCTTTTGAATACAGTGATTTTACTTCATCTCAGTTAGCTGCATTGACTGGACCTACAGGACCTCAAGGCGCTACTGGCCCTCAAGGCCCAGCAGGCGCAGACGGAGACGATGGAGCTACTGGCCCTCAAGGACCTCAAGGTGCTACTGGCGCTACAGGACCGCAAGGGCCGCAAGGCGATGCCTTTGAATACAGTGACTTTACTTCAGCTCAATTAGCTGCCTTAACTGGCCCTCAGGGCGCTACAGGCGCTACTGGCCCACAAGGTGCTACAGGTGCTACCGGAGCTACTGGCGCAACTGGTCCTCAAGGTCCTCAGGGTGACGCTTTT
>CEPX01190981.1_pt1 | contig 12197 bp, 16 predicted proteins | sample 361361 | NCBI WGS metagenome assembly CEPX01 (sample SAMEA2619974, study PRJEB7988) | marine metagenome | biome: marine biome (ENVO:00000447); feature: mesopelagic zone (ENVO:00000213) & marine oxygen minimum zone (ENVO:01000065); material: "saline water (ENVO:00002010), including plankton... | reverse complement strand
TATATAAGGCCTATGGTAGAGACAAAGCTTATTTTGTAGATGCTAAGCTTAATAGCTTTCAAGAATCTTTGAAAATTCTTTGTCAAGATGATATTAACATGGATGTTGATGTTAAAGTGTTAATGGCATTTTCGGTTGGTAAGAGCGATATTGATTTTATCAAATCTAAAGTTCCTACTCGCGAAGTAAAACAAGGTGAAATTGATGGATTTGAATTGTCAATCGATGAATTTTACGCAAGAGCAGTTAAAGATATCGTTAGGTCTACAGCTAGAAATGTTGTTAGCGGGTTTAATACTGACGATATCAGGCCAAATCGTAAAAAGATTGAAGCTGACATTAGCGCTCAAATTATAAAAAGGATTAAAGATTTAAAATATCCTCTTAACATTTCTGCTGTTATGGTTAGTAATATTGACTATCCAGAATCGGTTAAGAAAATGCGAGAGGAAATTAAGAATGTTCAGTTAGAAGAGCAGCGTAGAGCAGCAGAAACGCAGGCCCAATTGGCTGCGGCTCAAAGAATGGTTGCAGTTGAAACAGAGCAAGCTAAAGTCCGTATGATTCGGGCACAGGCTCAGGCTGACGAAAATGCCATTCTGACTAGAAGTTTGACGCCTCAGTTCTTAATGTGGCGTCAGTATGAAGTAATGGAAACTGTTGCTTCATCGTTGGCAAATGGATCTTCTAATACTGTTTATATGTTGCCATACAATGCCATTAACCAGGAAACTTTTAATGCTGCATTGACTAGGGATGCTGTTTCAAACATTGGTAAGGGAACAGCGACTCCGGTCAAGGCTGAATGATACAGGCTGGGCCACCAGGCATCTTGCCCCTTAACGGGGGCAAGTGCCTTTGCGAAAATGAAAATTAATACGGGTTAAAGGAATCGCCTATGATTTGACGATACAATATGAGAACCGCAGGCATAAGCGGGGTTTGCTCAAACGTTTGAGAAGCTGAAAAGCATTTGCCGTTAGAGTCAGAGTTAGTCAGTAAGAAAAGGAGATTTACCATGTCTTACGACGACAAAATTCGTCGTGCCCGCGAATTAGTGGAAGGGCACAATAGTAATGTTGAAGATGCTGATAAGGTTGATATTGATCAATTCTTGGACAAACTGCGCAAAGCAGGCGGAACAAACGAGGGGGCTTTAAGGGTTTGTTCGTTTGAAGCTCTTGGCAGGATGGGTATGCCAGAGTTGCTTGCCCAGCAAATTGCCAAAAATATTTTTAGGGGTGATTCAGATACGTCATCTGGCGTATCAAGCTATGTTGGCCCTAAGAAATTAGCTGCTATGTCAATAAAAGATCTGCTTGAAAGGTATGATCCAAAAGATGATGATAGCCCTGTAGCTAAAAAGTTGTCTTCTTTGGCTAAGAAATCTACATTTATTGTTTTTAATGATGATGGATCTTTGGACAAAGCGGCATCAGAAAAGCTTCTTAATGAGTTAAGGGAAACTGGGGTTGCTCGCAGCATTTACGTTGCTGATGGTATGTCTCCAAGAGAAGTTTTTAAAGTTGGCGATAAGCCAAACACTTTTGCTGAAAAAAATCCATTGTATAAAGGAAGACTTCTTTATCCTGATGGAACGTGCGATCAAACAAATCGCTCTTGGAAAGGTGTTCCTCTTGAAGTAAAGCAGCTTATTTACTTAGCAACAAGGGTAACACATGAAATTACTGATCTTACAAAGTTAGCTGCTGAAACTTATATTGATAAGGCAGTAGATCCAGGACAACAAAGCGGCTTGCATAACTTATTGCAACAAGCTTCTATTGAATTAAAGAGGCTACATGCATTAGGCGAAGCACCTACTTTGAAGGTTCCTAGACAACAAGTAGGGAACGGCAATAAGCGTACAAATCAGCCATTTGCCGCTCACAAAGAATTTTAACCATTAACATGATCAGAGGCGGGCAATTTCGCCCGCCTCTGATTTTTAAGAAAGGAGCAAACATAATGAGAGATTTAAAAAGCGTTTCTAATACGCATGAAATGCATGTTAATGGTTTGACTTGCACTTTACATATGCCGCCAGCATTAAAGGGCGAAAAAGTGCATGATCTTCCTCCACGCAACCCCCGTTTGGCTTATCCTGTAGATGAATATCCAGCTTGTCCTAGCAATTGGATGCATGGCAGCGATTTAGCAAGTTCATATTTTGTTGGCGTCAGAGAAGGCGAAGGCATGTGGCTAGATTTTAATGGCTGTAGCACTCATAGCCATCATGTAGCTATAGTTATTTCTATTCAAGGTGTAAATCCCATTTCTGGTCCATTGGTTGATCCAGAAACTGGCGATCCCAAAATGGCTGAGTTATTGCTGCACCATTACACGCATAAATGCCCAAACCATGATGTTCCATTCCAGCAAGATAGATATTGTCCTGAATGCGATCATAAATGGCCAAAACAAAACTACATTACTACAACTTCTACGCCTATTAAATATTTATGGCTAGATGGGTTTCGCAATGATGAAGGTAAAGTTAGGCAATATATCTTGACTGCTGAGGAGCTAAAGAGCATTGCTCATCAAACTATTGGAGAAGAGAAAAAAGTTTTTGCTATTGGTATCGCTTTTTATCTTAGTAAAGAGAGAAAGCCTGAGCCTCCTAAACCAGAAAGGAAGTATGATTTTAATCCTGCTCTTGAACCTTGGCAAGAGTCTATGAGAAGGCGTAATAAAGCTTGGATAGATTATAACAAAAGGTTTGGCACTAAAGGAGGCGGGGGGATGTCATCAGGCATGACTCCACCGCTAGATCAAAGTAAACTTATTGGCTATGTCCAGAGTTCGCATACTCATACTGGTCAGTATTCAGAAGATGACATTAAAGTTATAAGTGGATTAGAAGCTATAAAAAAGCGCCCAGGGATGTATAAAAATACAACAGAGGAGCAACTTAAAAAAGTAATAGAGGCAGATATTCAAGAAGTGCAAAATATGCTAGCTGAAGTCGCTAATGAACCTAATTTGTCAGTAACTTCTCATAGCACGTTTGACATGGATGATGGTGAAGCTCATGCTACTCTTCAAGGGCTGCATGTAGATGGCGATGAGCATCAAACAGCCGAAGGTATTTATGAACCTGATATTGAAGAAGTTCAACCAGACGTACAATTAGAAGTTGGGGCTGGAGCCCAAATTGATCAGCAAGTTCATGCTGATCCAGAATCTCTTGATTTTTACCAAGATAAGCCAGCAGGTATGATTTATATTAATTATGTTTCTGAGGCTACTGCATTAAAGATTATTACTAAGGGTAAAAGACAGCATAAACCAGAGGGTTTTATGCAAGGCCTAAAAGTAGGAAACTAAAATGGTTAAGAAAATAAACATATTCTTGCCTGCCGCATTGCAGCCTTATGCTGATGGCCAAAAGATAATTGAATTTGAACCAGGGCCAGAGCCTTCATGCGTCAAGTTAGGAGATGTTATGGAAGCATTCTTTGAGAAGTATGGGGAACTTGCTAGTCGCATGAAAGATAAAAAAGGCCAATTGCATAGGCATATCAATTTATTTGTTAATGATGAAGATATGCGTTTTATGCAAGAGTTGGATACAATTGTAACAGATAGCGATGAGATCCATGTTATACTTGCGATTTCTGGCGGCTAAATTAATTTTCTCCAGGTAATAAAACTGCTCTGCTATAGTAAGTAGAGCAGTTTTTAATTGGAAGAAAATGGGACAAGAACAATTAACACCAGAAGAATTTAAGTTTTGGAACAAAAGGCTTAACGATAAGAGATGGACAGAGCATGCTTTCAAGGTTTTTGTAGCGACCGGGACACCAGTAGATACTCTTGTTGTCATACTTTCTAGTGTTTATAGCGTAGTATTATGTTCAAAAGGCTGGGGAGATATAAACGTTCATTCGTTGATTAGATACACATCTGATAAAGTAGATAAAGATTTCCCTAAACAATTTCTACGTTATATATGTACTAACAGGCCTTATATGATAGAATATATCAGAGATGATTTAAATAAACAGGACGATACTAAGCAATGGATTAGATATTTAAGGTAATTTAATACCAGCTAGCAAGAGTTCTTCGTTTTGGAAGGCAATGAGTATATATTGAGTTAATGCTTCTTTTGATAATTTTTTCATTCATATCGTTTTTGACTATAAAGCTTTTTACACCATTTCGAACAGCAGATTTCGCAAGAGAGTAATCTTCTAAACCTGTTAATACAACTACAATAGTTTCATTATTTAATGATCCTTCTTTGAGATTACTTTGTAGTTTGTTAATTGTGTCATTTCCCTTGCTTTCTGGTAAGCCTAAATCTAAAAATACTATATCATAAGATGTTATGGCTAGCAATGCAAACGCTTCTGTAAGGCAGCTAGCTGAATCTACATCTATATCTTTAGTGGCAACTTTTTCGATATAATGTATTAATAAATCTCGATCAGAGGCTATGTCTTCTATTATGAGTATTTTCATTGTTCAGACTCCAAGTACTAAAAAACCCTTTATCAATTATAATTATTTTAAAATCACTTTGTTTCCTTTTATTTTTTTTTGGGGCAGGAAGAATAAATTTCATGAAATCTATGACCGAAAAAGAATTTAATGACTTGCCATCGTATAGGCAGTCTATGAGTTTGCATCCATTTATGGTTTTAGGGTTCTTTGCAGTTCTCGCTATAATTGGAGTGGTTCTAGTATTGTACGGAAGCGGAGCGCTTAATCGCTAGGAGATAAGATATGAGAGAGTATTTAGATTTACTCCAGAGAATTATTGACGATGGTTACTGGACAGAGAATAGGACAGGCGTTCGCTGTAAGGGCGTTTGGGGCCATACAATGAGGTTTAACCTGGAAGAAGGGTTCCCCATTGTAACGACTAAAAAGATTAACTTTCAAGCTATAGTTACAGAGTTAATATTTTTTATTAAAGGCTATACGGATAAGCGTTGGCTACAAGATAGAAAATGTAATATATGGAATGAATGGGCAAACCCTAAAGTTGTAGATGAGGTGTATAAGACGTTAACAAATGCATACAATAATGATTGTATTGATAAAGATAAAGCATCTCCACCAGACAAAAAAACATTGCAAAAGTCTGTGCATGATTTAGGACCAGTTTATGGATGGCAATGGAGACACTTTGGGGCTGATTACGAAATGCTGTCTAGTCTTAAAGCAGAAATGGAAGCATTACAAGAAAGGTGGAAAAAGGCTTGTAAAGAAGAACATGATTTTAAACCTTGGGAGAATCCATCTTTTGATCATTCATGCGTTTTGCCAAGCACTACTATACAATCTGAAATAGACCAGAAGGAAAAACAAATAGAAGCATACGGAGGATTTGATCAATTATTATGGGTTCAAGACCAGCTTATGAATAATCCAGATAGTAGACAAACTATTATGTCGGCATGGAATCCGAATGATTTAGATAAGATGGCCCTTCCACCATGCCATTTGATGTGTCATTTTAGAGTATTTGATGGTAAACTAAGCACGCTTATGTTACAGCGCTCTTGTGATAGTTTTTTAGGTGTACCGTTCAACATTTCTTCTTATGCTTTGCTTACTCATCTGATGGCTAAAGCTTGCGGCCTTGGCGTCGGAGAATTTGTTCATGTCTTAGATGATGTTCATATTTATGAGAACCATATTGACCAGATTAAAGAGCAATTAACTAGGAAGCCAAAATCTTTACCTCAATTGAGTCTTATTTCAGAGTCAAGAAATATAGAAGATTTTGAGATAGATGATATATCTTTACCAAATTATGTTTGCCATCCTGCTATTAAGGCTACTGTAGCTGTATGACAGATAAAGAATCAAACTGGGCCTGGGATTTGGAAGTGGTAGTAAGTCCATGTGACGATGTGGAGCCGATACCACCTGATTTTGTATTCACTTTAGATATTCGTAGGATAAGTAACAAAGAGGTATTAATTACTCAGGTGTCTCCAGGAGATATTTTTGATGTCTTAATAGAACATAATTGGACAGCATATATTAGATCAGATGCCGCCAAATTCGTACCTATGCCCACCTGGGCTAAACTAATGATGGAATAGGAGCATATAATGTCAACTGCTTTGGTCATAAGTCAAGAACAAGAATTGAGTCAAGAGATAGGGAAAGGGCTAGAGCAGTCTATTAAACAAGCTAGAAAAATAGATAAACAAATTTCTAAGTCTTTAAATCATAAGCGGGGCTATATGAGTAAGATACCTGTCATTAGGCACTTATCTACTCTTGTTCAAGGTATTAAACCTTTAGGATCTTTAGAAAGTGAACTAAGAAAGTCTTTAAATAACTCTTTGTTATCTTTGGTCAAAGTTGGTAAGAAATCAAGAGAAGAGAAAGAAAGACTTGTCCAGTTACATGAGATATATAAGACTGCTATTAAAGATAAATGGAGTTCATCTGATTTCTTAAATTTTTTAGAAGCAAATACGGATATTAATTTTGTAGTTAAAATTGATGGACAAGATGTAGACTTGAAGATGTTATTTGATGATGTTGATGAGTCATTGCCAAAGAAGCGTAGAGAAGAAAAGCGTAAAGAGTATGCCGACTGGTTTTTAAGTCATATTAAATTGAGCGAAGAATATCTAGAATGCATGCATGTTTTATGCTTTATTGGGTGCGAATGGATTGGGGGCATGACCAGAAGTTATTTTGATCTTACCCAATTAAGAGGGGGCATGGAAGAAATTCATAGGACATTAGAGCATTTAGGCAGAGGCGGTAGATCGTCTATTTCTAGCCAACAAGCTATTAGAGAATATGGGGCGGCTTATATTCATGGCATGAAAAGCTTGAGTAAAGGATATAAGCAAATGAGTGCCCTTAAAAGTACAGGGTCGTCAGCATTTCAAACTTCTCTACAGCAATTAAAAAGCGATTTAAATACCGCCGAAAAGGCTGTAGCTGGTCCGAGTAGGAAAAGATTACTTTTGAGAAAGAAAGATAAAACTAACCAAGGCGAATAAAAATGACAACTCTTGCAGATAATGAAATTTATACTTATCTTGACCATTTGAAAAATGAGTTATCCAGGTCTAAAGACTTAGCATCTCAGTCTATGCAAGATATTCTTGATGCTGAAGAGAGATTCTTGAAATATGCTAATTCTAATGGCACTACTGCTATGCTTTCCATTTCTCCAAATGGCTTGCCATCTGCCGAATCTTTAATTCCTGATTTAGAGAAGATGGCAGAGCTTGGAAATGATGATGATGAATTTGATTTTAAAGAGATAGCGGAGAGGCTTAAGAGGGGCATAGTAGAACCAAATACAAAAGACGGAGAGATATACTTTTCTAGGGTAAATGAAAACAGATGGAATCAGAGACTACAAGAGTATGATAGGACAAAAATAGATATCAAAATAGGCATTTCCATCCAGGAAACGTCGAGCGACAAGTTGCAACTTACAGTTAGAGAAGATGTTTATTTGAAGGGATATGATAAACATTGCTTAGAATGCCCAGTATTGAGTAAGCAGGTTGTTGCTCATTTCCATATAGTATGGAATAATCTAGTTTCACAGAAGCGTTATTACTTTTATGAAGCATCAGAAAAGGGGTCTATCACTCAGACTGCTCAAAGTTCTTTTGATGATATCTTAAAACGTTATTATTTTACTAGAAAACATTTCCAGGCTACAAGAGTTTCTGGATATATGTGGGGTTTGAAACGAGTATTCCCCAAAACAACAAGAGAGCTACTTGACTGCTCTCATGCTAGTAGGTCTATTTTTACTCGTTGTCTATTAGCTAAATTGGGCCAGGTCTTTAATAGAGAAGTTTCTATTAAAGACTTTAATATGCAAGAGTTAGATGAAGAATTGAGATTTTCAACAGTTACGGGCAATTCAGCTAGCAGTTTAGAAAAGCAGTTAATAGATGATGATGAAAAAGTTTTAGGCACTATATCTTATGATCACCCCAACATGGAAAATAAGAAACTACATTTGGGCGGTATAGTTTTAACTATTCATGGAAAGGCTATTGAAGACGAATTCCAATATGTTGCTTTATATAAAGGTCTAAAGAAATTTAGTTGCTCAAATAAAACGGAGTAGACATGACAGAAACTCAAACACTCCAGCCAGTTCAAGATACTAATAAGGAAGACTAATCATATGGCACGATTGTTTTTATATTTAGAAGAAGTAGCTGAAAAGCTTGGCATTTCAGACTCTGAAGCCAGGTCTCTTGGAGCCAACGGAGATTTGCAAGTTTTTCGAGATAGAGACAAAATAATGTTTAAGGTTGATGATGTTGAAAGGTATATTGAACGTAAAAATAATCCACCAGAGCCAGAACCTGAACCAGAACCCAAACCAGCACCAGATGAGTTCAAGCACAGATCTGCGTTTACTCCAGATTTTGAAAAAATAACTGAAGCTGCAAGAAAGATAGCTGAAGCTCATTGTGTTTTTAATCGAGTAGTAACGATAGATAGAAGTCATTTTCATTGGCAGCTTATAAAGCCGAAAGCTTTTTACATGTTTCGCCCCGCAGATGAAGTCTTTCGCAATATGCCTTATGAACAGGCAGTTGTATTGGCAAGCGAAGAACTATAAATGAAAATAGTTAGAATTTCGGTAGACATGTGCGGGCTTTCTCAGGGAGCCCCGATCTGTTGCTCAAAACATTGTCCTGAGAGAAGAGAATGCGCAAATCACGAATCAGCAGGTATGTATAGAGAAGAAAGCGGTTTTAGTCCAAATTTGTCGTGGGAAGACGATGTTTGGATGTGCGATCAAAAAGCTACAAATGTCCGGGGCATGTTGTATTTTAGTCCCAAAACTGGTAAATTGATTGCATATCTTGGTCCTTATGAAGATGATAAAGGATAGTATATGACATAAACTATATTAGATATAGTTATAATGTTATGGGAGAAATGTCATGTCTACAGAAGCTAGGATCTACCACAAGGTAGATCAAGCGGGTAACCCTGTCACTCAAATTGGCAATAGAGTTTTTAGTTATCCTGTTATATGGAGATTATTTGATGATCTTGAGGAAATTGTAACATGGATGCCTGAAGGTAAAAGATATATTTTGATCAGTAACCCATTAGGTCTGCGCAAGTTAAAGGTTGGCCATCAAATGGATCTTACTGCATATACTCATTGCTTGTCTCATCCAGATACAAGAAATTGGGTAACTAAATTTTTTAGGAAGTGGTGGGAATTCAATCGAGCATATAAAGCAAATTGGTTTTTCTATTTTGGTCATTTGCGTGATTGGGAAAAAGAAAGCCCATTGATGAAGCAAAGGATTATGAAAAGTATTTCGCCATTCATAAGGATGCCTAATATAGAATTAGGGTTTGATGCTATGTCATCTCATAAGCGTCCTCCATTTTCTAGAGTATGGTGTAAGTGGCTTACTAATAAAAGCGATAATATTTATATTGAAGCTCTTCCTGATTTAGCAGAAGCAGATGATTGGAAAGATTCTAATGGCGTAATTAATACTGATTGGTATTTTAATCCAGCCAGACATGGTAACGATAAAATGGATTTGCAGCACTATACTGCAAATGACCGTAGATTAATTTTGATGTGCCATCAGGATATTAAGAAGCTTCCTTTAGCTACAAGAATTACAAAAATTAAAGGCTGGTTGCAGCAAGGTTATTCTACAGCATTTAGTTTAAAATGGGCCATTAATGCAGGTAAAAGTTATGAAGATATGTTTGCTCAGCCAAGTAGCTCTAGTAGCTCTACTGGAGGAGAAGGAGGAGTGCCAGACCCATCTTCAACTACAGGCCCAAGTAGTTAGTCTCCGGCAGATTAAACCGATAACATATATCATAGATGAATGAAACTTTTACCATCATTACATCAATTTTGTTTTTAGCTAATATATTAACTATTGGTATCAATATTATTATATTAGGCATAACTTATAAAGTTTATAGCGAATTTGCTAAAATAAGGTTGCATGATGATCGTTTTGACGAAAGCAAAGATGAATGAGCATAGGTCGTTGTGATAAAAGAAGAATGCAAATATTTCGATTTTGGACTGAAAGTCCTAATTGTCATTGGTGCGGTCAGCCTACTCTTTTAATATTTAGAGGCGCATATTTTGCTGCTGGAGAAAATTTTCTTCCATTTAGAGATAATGAGGCAACAATTGATCATTTAAATTCAAAGTTGTCTTCAGAAAGAGGGCAATATAATGATGGTAAAAGAAGGCGAGTTCTATCTTGCAAAAAATGTAATCATAATCGTAGTGTCCAAGAACATATAGACACTCCGATAGAAGAATTGCGTGAACGTTGTAGTAAAGGTATGAAAATGTCAGCACTTAAAAAAATTATCAACGAATATAAAGATGATATTGTAGCTATGCTTTTAGGCGAAGAAGATGTTGACAATGAAGCTCTATCGTATGCTTTATATGAATATTATGTTGATGATATGCCAATCGGAACAGCAAAAGGAAGAGATGGCGATCCTGATGAATGGGTTTTTAACCAATTGCAAAAAGAACCAGAGATTCATGCTTTAATGAGAGAAATGACAATATGATTGGCGTTGTTGCTATTAGTGAAAATTATTGTATTGCTAAAGATGGCAAAATTCCTTGGACTTGTCCTGAAGATTTAAAGTCTTTTAAAGAATTAACTTCAGGCAATACGGTTGTAATGGGTAAGAAAACTTGGGAGAGTATAGGAGAAAAGCCACTACCTAATCGAAAGAATGTTGTATTAAGTAGAGGATATACTCCAGGCCCAGAAATTGATACATCAAAGACGGTAAACTTTTGGACTTTAGATATTTTCTTTCCATTATATAATTGGGGTAATATCGAAGGTAAATGCTTTGTTATTGGCGGGTTAAAGATATATGAATTGCTTTCTGATCATATAAAAGAGTTTTATGTAAGCAAAATTAAAACTTATGTTAAAGATGGCTCTCTTTACATGCCTTTTGATTTCTTAGATGCTTTTGAATGTATTAGCCAAGAGAAAGTCTCCAGCAGATGCGATAGATGCCATTATATAAGAACTAGCGAAGATAAAGATGAAAATAGTAGCCCTAAGTGATATTCATGGAAACCTTTTTAATCCAAACAAATTTGATTTGGAGTGCGATATCCTTATAATTGCAGGCGATATCTGTCCTACAAAAGGGTTTATTGATTGCGCAGAGTTCCAAGCTAATTGGCTTGATGAGCAGTTTAGAAATTGGCTCTATAAGATACCTGCAAGGCATATTATAGGCATAGCAGGAAATCATGATCGAGTTTGGGAGGATGCTCCAAGCTTAGTCCCTAAAGATTTACCTTGGACATATCTCCAAGATGATAGTATTGTTGTTGAAGATATAAAAATATGGGGATCTCCTTGGACTAACTTTTTCTGCAATTGGGCTTTCAATCTAGATAAAGATGATCCAGATGAAACTAAATTACATATGGCATTTGAGCAAATACCTGAAGATGCAGATATAATAGTCACTCATGGTCCACCATTTGGCATTTTAGATCAAGTCGGCGGCGTAGGAGACCATTTGGGATCAGTTGCTTTACGCGAAAATGTTTTTAGAGTAAAACCTAAGTTCCATTTTTACGGCCACATACATTCAGGCTGCAATATGTCAGATTTATCGCTACCTGATCCAAAAGTTATGGAAATGGATGGCATAACATTCGCTAATGTAAGTTTACTAAATGAGCCGTATAAAATGGTTTATAAGCCATTTGTAGCTGAGATATAGTATCATGAAGTTGACTTGGGTATTTGAAAAAAACGTTTTTGAAGAAGATGCGCCTGATCTAATGCGTGCTGCTGCTATAGAGCAAGGGCATTCGGTTCTAGATGTAACTTATGTTCCGTTTGGAGGCGGATTTCAAGAAAGTGACGATATGGCTAAGATTGCTTTTGATAGCAATCCTAAGATATTTTATGGGTCACTTAATGGATGCCTTTATTTAAACAATATACAAAGCGAAATTTTAAAGTTTGGTCTTTGGGCAGATTTTGATCGCTTACGATGTCAATATTATTATCCATATTACTCTAGCGAAAATTTACTGCAAAAACAATATTGTTTTATGCCATTATTAGAAATTCCTCATCATAAAGCTTTTCTTTTCTCTCATTATGGCGGGGAAGATGGGCGACTATTTATTCGTCCAGATGACAATGAAAAATCTTTTCATGGTGGTATTGTCT